>Ga0307434_1000491_pt1 | contig 26480 bp, 26 predicted proteins | sample SalMarWE160220MG_FD_202156 | JGI IMG/M metagenome (GOLD analysis project Ga0307434, IMG submission 202156) | Salt marsh sediment microbial communities from the Plum Island Ecosystem LTER, Massachusetts, United States - WE1603-220 | ecosystem: Environmental > Aquatic > Marine > Intertidal zone >... | reverse complement strand
TCCAGAGCTTTTCATCTGCTGCCACGCTTACAGGAAAAGCAATTAAATCGTTCGATAGCATTCCGTAATCCCATGAACGTTCAAAATCGGTGTCACTATGTGACATCGAAAGCTCGGGTTTTGTTTTGGCACGGCTTTCAACCCGGAGACCACAGTTCTTGCAAACAAGGTCAGGAAGACGAATACGTTTTCTCTTTACTTCTTTCCAAAGTTTAGCTGCCGTGGAACCTCGCTCTAATTCGACCATATTATGGCCTTTTTCAGACAGGTTTCTGCAGATAGCCTGCGTGCCATTGACGCCAATTACTATTTTTCTAAAAAAACTTGCATCTGGCTTAAAATTTGCCATATGTGCATCCTTGTGTAAATAGTTTTGAATCCTTCAATTGTTTAAGTTTAACAGCAAATAGCCGGGGAGTCAACAAAGGGGATTAAAGGGGCCCGGCACTTTTTTCTTTAACGGCAAATCTCTCACAACCATAGGGTGTGCAGCAAGCTTCTTCGTGCCTCCGGTACTTGTTCGCACACGCATAATCCTAAATAAACCCCTCTATCTTCTCCTTATAAATTCTTTCCGTCAATTCGTGCAGTTTTTGGCCGTATTCGGCAAATGTGCGAGCGACTTTTTCACATCCTAACATTATATCCTTTCCCGACAAAACCGCAATTCCCGTCAATTCTAAAAAATCCGCAGCTTATTCATTTTCATAATTTATTTCTCGCGGCGTCGGCGAGAAGGCTTTTCGTATATGGCTCTGTCGGATTTTTGATAATTTTGTTTGTATCACCCTGCTCGACTATCCGGCCGTTCTGCATTACAGCTATATAGTCAGCCCTGCCGGCAACAATGGCAAGATTGTGCGTAATCAGCAAAATGCCGATATTTTCGGTTTTCTTCAAATCGCAGAGCAAATCAAGTATCACCTTCTCGGTAGTAACATCGAGCGAGCTTGTCGGCTCATCCGCGATGAGCAATTCCGGCCTGCAGCTAAGTGCTATGGCTATCATTACCCGCTGGAGCATACCACCAGAAAGCTGATGAGGGTATTGTGTGATTATCTTTTGCGGCTGTTCGATTCCGACCTTTGTTAAAAGCTCTATCGCATCCGCAAAGGCCTGCTTTTTATTCTTTTTGTGGTGAAGTTTTATAGTCTCAATTATCTGGCTGCCGATTGTAAAGACAGGATTCAGGCTCGAGACAGGATTCTGGAAAATCATTGCGATACCACAGCCGCGAACCTTTCGCATCTTTTTTTCGGATACGGCTGCAAGATTTAGATTTCTAAATAGGATTTCGCCATTCTCGATTCTGCCCTGATGTTTTGGTATCAAGCGCAGAATTGATAATGCAGTTACGGTTTTACCGCATCCGCTTTGGCCTACAAGTGCAAAAACCGAACCTTTTTTTATATCGAAGCTGATATTGTCAACAGCTTTAATGCGGCCCTGGTTTGTATTAAAACAGGTAGTAAGGCTGCGAACGGATAATATTGTTTTTTGCTCATTGTTCATAAATTAAAGAGTCCTTAATTTCGGGTCTAAATACTGTCTCAGTTTGTCAGCGAAGATATTCAGAGCAAGTGAAATTATAAAAATTGCCGCTGTAGCTGCTGTCATTTCCCACCAGCAGCCCCTTGTCAAATCTATCCTGGCGGCGTCAATCATCGAGCCCCAGCTCGGTACATTCTTTGCGCCGACACCCAAAAAGCTCAGCATTACCTCGGCGTGGATATAATATACGAAACGAAGCGAGAAAGTGATAATGACGATATGCGAGACGTTCGGCAGAATATGCCTGAACAAAATTCTCATATTCGAGCAGCCTTTCGACTTTGCGGCCAAAACGTAGTCAAACTGCTTTTGCCTTATTACCTCAGCCCTGATTAACCTGCATATTCCGGTCCAGCCGGTAAGGCCTATCGCCAGGCAAACTGCCGGGATGCCGGTAAGATTTATTTTGCCCACACCAAACAGATTTATGGATTTTCCCGACAAAACAAGCGCAAAGGCAAGTATCAGCAAAATGTACGGCACCGAGGCTAAGGTCGTGAGCAGCCAGACTATAATGTCATCCACAAATCCTCGAAAGTAGCCGGCAAGCGCTCCGAGACATACGCCGACAGCAAAACTGATGAGCGATGCCCAGAAAGCTACCGTTATCGAAACCTTCGCTGCGTAAAGGGTTTTTCTCAGGACGGAGCGGCCGAGATAATCGGTTCCGAAAATATTTTTCCTGCCCGGCGGCTCATACTCCGTGCCAACGACACTGTCCCATTTCAGAGGACCTATATTCCAGTGAAAAAGCTCGGCAAGATATATAAAAGCGGTAAGTAAAAAGTATATTGAAATAATAACAACACAGGCTGCAGCGAGTCTGCTTTTGGTTAACTGTGAAATTGTTTCAATTCTGCTTCGCAAGTGCAATCCTCGGGTCAATAAGTACATAACAAATGTCAGCTATAAGGGTAAAAACCGCGACAAGAACGGCGGCGATGTAAACGACGGCATTTAAGAGCTGATAATCCCTTGCAGCGACAGCATCAACAATCAAAGAGCCCAGGCCGGGAATCCCAAAAAATCTTTCCAGAAGAAGCGAGCCGAGAAAAAGAAAAGGAATTGACATAACGACTTTTGTGATGACTGGAATCATCGCGTTTTTAAGGACGTGTTTGAATAAAACGGCAGCCGGGCTGAGACCTTTAGCAAAAGCGGCCCTGACATAATCGCTTTTAATCTCATCGAGCATAACCGTTCTGTAGAAACGAACGTTGCCGCCGAGACCTGCGAGTATCCCTATTAGCAGCGGCAGTGCAATATACTGCGGCATCGAGAGGTCCGGCCAGAAGTAAACCGGAAATAATCCCCACCTGTAAGCGAGAAAATACTGGCCGAACAAAATAAAACTCAAAAATGGAAGACTTACGCCAATCGTACTAAGGCAAATTATTAGGTAATCTGCGAAGCTGTTGTGATAATAAGCGGCCAAAAGAGCAAGTATTATGGAGATAATCACAGTACCTAACAGCATAGGAATTGTTAAAGCAAGTGAATAGGGAGCTCTTTTTATGAGCTTGTCACTTATCTTTTCGTGGTCGCGTGCCCTGCCGAAATTAAAGGTAATGGCATTTTTGAGATGGTTGACAAACTGGCTGTCACGGGCCAGAAAAAGAGGTTTATCCAGGCCGAGCTCTGAACGTATTTCATCTTTTGTCTGCTGGTCTGCGAATTGGCCTGCATATTCATCCGTGACATCGCCGCCGATGACGTTGAACAATAAAAACGTTATCAGCATTACTCCGAAAACTGCAGGGACAAAATATATAAGCCTTTTTAAGATATACTTAGCCACTTACTAACCTCTAAATATGTTTTTTGGTATTTTGAATTATAACGAAAAAGGGATTGAATTACAAACTTTCATCCAAGTGAAAAAGTCATAACATATTCGATGCCAGATACTCGATACCGGATGCTCGATAGCCTTTTTCCACAGTATTGAATACAACAGGATAAATTAAAATTTAGAGCTTGATTTGTTTTTGACAAATAATATAGTCGGGCTATCGATATGTATTGTTGTGCATAACGGTATTATTTTGTGCGAAAATGAAAAAGCTTGAATCGAAATTCAAATTGTGGCTTGATACGGCCGACGGCGAGGGAGCACTCGGTGACGGCAAATGGCAACTCTTAAAGACCATTGAAAAGAAAGGCTCCTTAACTGAGGCGTGTAAAACCCTGCATATAAGCTACCGCAAGGCCTGGGGTGACATAAAAAAGGTGCAGGATGCACTCGGTATCACAATCGTCGAAAAACATCGAGGCGGAAAGAACGGAGGCAGCAGCGGATTAACCAAGGAAGGAAAAGCATTAGTAAAGGCTTATACGAAATTTCACAGCGAAATCGAGAAGGCGCTTGAGCGGGCCTTCAATAAACACATAAGGAAACTTCAGCAATGAAACAGAAAGCAACGGATGCTTTTGAAAAAGATTACGGTTTTACACTCATTGAGCTGCTGGTTGTGCTTTCCATAATAATGTTACTTATGAGTATTATTATCCCCGCTCTGGGCAAGGCAAGGGCTCAGGCATATCAAATCGTATGTCAAAGCCAGTTTCGCCAGTGGGGCTTTGCATTCGAGACTTATGCCTGTGCGAATAACGGTTTCTATCCCCATATAGACGGCCTGGACAGAGACGACGGCGGCGCAGATAATTTCGGCTGGGTGGATAAGCTGCCGCCATTAATGGGTCAAAAGCCCTGGCGCGATTACCCGATATGGCACAGGCCAACAAAAGGAATTTATCAGTGCCCCATCGCAAGGCCCGGCTCCGGATATGGATATAACATAGAGAAGCTCGGCTATTTCTCATACGCTATGAATTCCTGCCTCGAGCTCGATAAGAGTTGCTGGTCACCTTTTGGCCAGCCGGGCTTAAATAATATGCCGTCATTTCTCGATACCGCAAAAATTGAAAGTCCTGCACGCGTGATACTTCTTTTCGACCAGTTGCTCGACCCTGCAAAAGGCTACGGCGGTGATGAAGAATACCCTATGGCAGGCCGATACTGCGGCAGCTATCCAAGGGCATTTTCAGCAAGACACTATAAGAAACGCGGCGAATTAGGAGGCTCGATTTTATTCTGCGATTATCACGTCGAATGGAAAGAGACGGTCTGGAAACCGGAATGGCCTGTAGATGACCGCTATTTTCAGGCGCCGCCGAGGGATGATTTGGACTGGTATCCGTACCAGATAGATTAAATAAAATATTTTATTAACTTTAATGTAAGGAGGTCAGAAAACGATGAAGAAAATGTTTTTGATGGTCGTTGTTGCAGCAATGTCGAGTCTGACGGCAAGCGGTTCGCTGTCAATTTATGACATTCAGTACACAACCAATGCTGACGGGACAAGCGACTATGACGAGCAGACGGTCGATTGTGAGGGCGGTATTGTCATACATAAATCCGGCGGAAGCAGGCAGCGGATTGTGCTCTACGACCCCAACAATGCATACGGCTGGGGCGGTATCGAAGTAAAGGGAGATATCGATACAACACCTTTCGATGACGTCAATCTCGGTGACTGGGTGGCATTGGGAAGTGTAACTGTTTACGACTGGGAAAACAAATCAAGAGGAACCACTATTCTTTATCTCGATGAAACATCAACATCGACAGTCACTATATTAAGTACTGGCAATGAACTACCGAAACCGCTGGAAGTGGATGTTAATGATGTTGCTGTAGTTTACGACGATGTCAACGATACTTGTTATGTCACCGACCACAGTGCTGAAATATATGAGTCGATGTACATACAGGTCAGAAATGTCACGGTCGGCGATGTTAATGTCGGCTCACATAGTGATAATTATTCGCTGGAAGATGAGAGCAACCCGAATATCTACTGCTGGTCATCGGATTATATGAACATCGACAATCCCGACGACGAAACGCCGCACCCGATTATACAGACCGGCCTGTGTATGTGCGGCCTTAACGGTATTTTCGAACAATATACAAAAGAAGGCGACGGCTGGGATTATTACCAGATTCTGACGACAGACGTCTATGATTTTGTCATCGAGCAGAAAGGCGACCTCGACGGGGACTGCGATGTGGATTTTGCCGATTTGGCGATACTGTCCGACAACTGGCTCGTGGGAACAAAATAATTTTACAAGCTGGTAATTACAAAGGCATAAAAATATAATATAATATCGCCACAACAACAAATGAATATGGTTTAAGGGTAACATTATGAAAAAGGATTATATCCTTGGTGTACTGTTCTTTAGCGGTTTGTGGGGACTTTCCGAAGCCGGCCTGGGCGGTATTCTATATCGTGCTCATATTCCCGGCAGCTCGATTATTCTGACACTGATTGCGTTCGGGATTCTGGCAATATCGAGGAGCTATTTGCCGCAGATGGGGACTGCAACTCTGATGGGGCTTTGTGCGATGCTGTTTAAGTTTTTTAATTCCCCGTTTTTTGCCTGCCACTTTGCGGCAATTGCCATAACAGGTATCAGCTTCGATATATTCCTTGCTTTTCTGAATATAAAGAATAAAGCGATAGCGGGTTTCGCTGCTGCGTTCTTCAGCTATACCGCCTTTGCGGTTTTTATGACTTTCATTGTCAGGTACGGCCCTTACTGGACGGAGTCAATGGCCAAATTTAACGGCCACATTATAAGAGGTATTATTGCGGCTGCTTTATGTGCCCTCTTCGTTCCGATTATGTTAAGAGCGGGCCAATCTCTCAAGTTAAAACTCGATAAGCCATTCAGTTTCAAATGGAGACCTGCGCAGGGTTCGATTTCACTTGTGACGGCAGGCTTGTGGATTTTCAGCCTGTGTGCGTTTTCAGCACATTGGATTAATGCAGGCCGATAAAAAAAATGGTTAGTCAAGAATGCAGGCTTATTTTACTGACGGGTAAAAAACACAGCGGCAAAACAACATTTGTACGAAAGCTTGTTGAAAAATTAAAAAAAGAAAATTTCAGTATTGCAGGTTTTACAGCGCCTTCTGTTTACCAAGGCGCTTTTTTATTCGGTTTTGACCTGGCTGACATACAAAGCGGTTTGTCAGTTATATTTGCCCGCCGAAAATCAAAAACAGATACCTTTGAGTTCAGCGATAAAGCCTTACTGTTCGGCAGAAAGATTTTAGACAGTGACCATACTCGAAATGCGGATTTGATTATTATCGACGAGTTCGGCCCGATGGAGCTTGAAGGCGGCGGCTGGCGAAAAAATACAGACTATCTGCTCGAAAATAAAAAAATCTTACTGCTTGTTGTCAGAGAAGAATTAGTTGAAAGAGTCGAACAATTATATTCTAATTTACCCTGCCAAACATTTCGGGCAACAGAAGAATCTGTCGGGCAAATAATAGCACTATTAAAAACAGGGAGGCAAATGTGGATAAGGAAAAAATCTACGAAGAAATAAAGAAGCGGTCAAAGGACGGCCAAATCAGTTGTAAGCAGTGTTTTGAAGTCGCACAGTGCTGCCAGGTCGGACTCAAAGAGGTGGGCAAAATGTGCAACGAGAAGAAAATAAAGATTCGTTTCTGCCAGTTAGGATGCTTCGAATAAAATGATAAAAATGGATTCGATGCTTCTCGTCGGCTCAACAACAAAAAAAACCGGCAAAACAAGGTTAGCCTGCGATATTATAAGGTTATTCTGTAAAACAAAAGAAATCACGGCAATCAAAATCACACCTGCAGACGAACCTTCACTATCACAGGACGACTTTTCGCTAACCGAAGAAAAGAACACAACCGCAGATACTGACAGCTCAAGATTCCTAAGAGCCGGTGCTAAAAAAGCATTCTGGCTTAAGGTGAAAAAAGATTCCTTGCAGAAAGGCTTCGATTCTGTGCTAAAGCTAATCAGTGTGGACTCGATTGTCGTTTGCGAATCAACTTCTTTGAGAAAAATCATTGAGCCGGGACTCTTTCTTATTGTTAAGAGAAACAACGAGACAGATTTAAAACCTTCCGCTGCTGACGTTTCCCAATTTGCCGACAGAATTGTTAACTTTGATGGCGAGAACTTTAATATCAATCTGGACGAGATAAAACTCGAAGGCAGCAGATGGTCGTTAAATAAAGGATACTCAGGTTAAAACATTATTGTCTGCCGGCAGTTTTCCAGTAAATCGAAGCAGTGAAGTTTATTCTCCTTTCCTTTATATTTGCCGATAAGAATCTTTACACCTTCAGCAGCCATAATACCTGCTGTGACTTCGACCGTAAAAACAGGTGTGCCGAGCTTTTTTTCCATACCCTGCGTCTGGTCCTTATAGATTTTATCCATTGTGCCACTTCCCGGCTGGATGACCCCTACCTCTCCATACCAGCCGGCAACTGCGCCGTGAATCAGAGGCTTATTTAATTCGGAGCACTTGTGAGCAAGTATCAATCTGTCCTCGATATTATCAAGACAATCGAAAACGATGTCAGTGCTCTCCCATACTTTTTCCGGCAACTTATTAAATTTGCAGTCGAAACCGGAAAACTGTACCGCACAGTTTATTGTTCTTATTCTCTTTTCAGTTTCGTCAGTCTTCCTGCTTCCGAGATTTTCCAGATTCGAGTTTAACTGTCGGTTGAGATTAGTCTGTTCGAAGGTATCAAAATCCACTGCATTTATAGCACCTGCACCTAATCTGGCAAGCTGTTCGCAGACGAAACCGCCAAGACCCACAATTAGACAGGAGCTTTCGAGCAGTTTCTTTTGCCAGTCAATCCCAATGCTGCCGATATTGCGCTGATAACGTGCGGGTAAAACTTACGAGTCGAGTGCAAACCACTCAACCTTTTTTATCGAAACACCAACAGCCGCTTAAATCTTTTCAGCGGCTGTCAGCGACAGAATTTCCAAATTTTCCTTTTCAAAGGCTTCTTGTAAAACCTGTTTTTCCTTTTCTGCTAACACAATCCATTGCTCACTTAAAAGTGTTCGAGGTTTTAATCTTCCTGCTCTTCGTCGTCGTCTTCTTCAGGCTCTATATTCCAGTCCGGTGTTTGCTCGCCTAAAAGATGTCTGACAAAAAAATCGCGTCTTTTTCTTTCGCCGAAACGCCCGCCGTTCGAATGTCCCATACCCGGAACTACAATCAGCTCAAATTCCTTGTTTGCCTTTATAAGGGCATTGACAACCTGCAATGTTGAAGAAGGGTCGACGTTTTTATCCATCTCGCCGACAATCAGCATCAATTTGCCCTGCAGCTTGTCCGCGTTAGTGACATTCGACTGCTCCTCGTAATGCGGCCCAACCGGATAGCCCATCCAAAGCTCATTCCACCACAGCTTGTCCACACGGTTATCGTGACAGCCGCAGGAGGAGACGGAAACTTTATAAAATTCGGGATGAAACAATACCGCACCTGCTGCACTTTGTCCGCCGGCGGAAGTGCCGTAAACACCTACCCTGCTGATATCCATATAGGGGTACTTTTCAGCGGCCTTCTTCATCCATTTGATTCTGTCCGGCAGTCCGGCATCACCGAGATTGTGCCAGCAGAAATGATGAAAATCTCTGCATCGATTGCTTGTCCCCATACCGTCAACCTGTACAATAATAAAACCCAGCTCTGCCAGAGGCATCTGCCGGCTAAAATCACTCCATCTCTTTGGAACAAACGAGCCCTGCGGGCCTGCATAAATATCCTCTATAACAGGGTAACTCTTGTTAGGATCAAAACTTGCAGGCCGATAAATCACACCCCATATCTCAAACCTGTCATCACGGCTCATCGCCACAAACGGCTCAGGCGTCTGAAAACCTGCAGTAAATAAATCGTTGGCATCTGCTTTTTCAAGCTCCATAATAAGGGAGCCGTCACAGGATTTTCTCAGCTCGTGAACCGGCGGCATATCGACGCGTGAATACGTATCAACATAAAATTTTCGGTCGGGAGAATACTGGACAGAGTGCGTGCCGTCGCCCTCCGTCAGTGCAACCAGACCGGTCCCGTCAAAATTTATCCTGAAATAATGCATAAAGTACGGGTCCTGACCGTCGTAATAACCGCTGACAGAAAACCATATCTGCCGGTTTTCAGCGTCAAGCTTTTCGGTTCTGCGCCACAACCAGTTGCCTTTTGTTATCTGGTTTTTAACTTCACCTGTCTGCATATCATACAGGTACAGATGATTCCAGCCGTCACGCTCCGATGCCCAGATAATCTCATTAGTATCGTCCAGGTACTCGAGATATTTTTTGTGTGCGTAGTCGATAAACGTGTCGCTCTGCTCGTCAATGATAACCGTTGTCTCACCGGTCTCGGCATCGACCTTTATAACCCTGACCATCTGATGTCCCCTCTGGTTATAATAAAAATAAAAACTTTTACTGTCCGGCGTCCAGTGCCAGTCTTCCGTCCTGTAAAAAGGATTCGGGAAGAACTTATCATCAATTTTTATCTGCTTTTTCCCGTCGATATGGAAGAGACAGGGTTTGCTGATAGTAATTGCATCCCCGGGCTTTTCGTATTCCATTTCCTCGTATTTCGGCTGAACCTGGTCTGCCGGCGACGATTGCACATAATGCACTATCCATTTTGGTTTCGGCTTATCAATATTGGTGATAAGCTTTTTTGAATCCTGTGACCATAAAACCCTGTGTGAATAGTGATAATCCGGATTGCCGTCATTTGTTAACCGGTAAACTTCATCGGTCAGCGTAGAGCGTATATATAAATCATAATTCTTAACGAAAGCTTCCCATTGCTCGTCAGGCGACTTAATGCCTTCATTGGGGTCAGGCCGCGGCCCTCGTCCTTCAAATTCCCCTCTTCGGCCTCGCCATCTTTCTCTTCGGCCGGGTCTTTTTTCTTCGGGTACTCCCGTTTTGATTTTTTCCAATTCGTATGAGTCCAGACGTACCTGCCAGATAGTATCGCCCACCTGGAACTCCATCGCATTTGCATCATCGACAAACTTAATTGAATAAAAAGGCAGCTCGTCTGCAGTATATTCTGTTCCGGTCTGCTCTGATAGTGCCTCCGCCAGCCTGCAATGGTCGAATGCTTTCTGTTTTATACTTTTTTCGGCGTCAACCAAAATAAATTCTTTTGTTTCATCCCGCAGGTCGTTCCTGTACCAGAATCGTGGTTCATCTTCAATCCAGTTCGGGTCAATAGAGTCCTTATAAACAAGACCTTGAAATTTCCTTCTCAGTCTGTCGGCTTGTCTGTAGTCTTCACGAGTAACAGCCGATGTGTTTGAAAGACAAATGCCTGACAAAAACAAAACAAGAATTGCGGTGCAAAAAACTTTTTTTGCATTCATCACTTTCCCCTTTCAGAAATAATTAAAAATTCTATCATCCTCCCCCCGCTGCAGGCGGAAAGATAAAAACAGTATCATCTTCGGTTAGCACTGTGTTGATATCGGTTTGCCTGCCGTTAACAGCTATTAACCTGACCTGTTTTTCAGGCAGGCCCAGCTCTTTGACAATATCCAGGACTGTGCCTCCATCTTTTATCTCGGTTTTGCCGTCATCGCCCTCTTTAGAATATTCGGCGAAAATCGACATTAGCTTAACGTTCACCTTCATAAGTATAAGCCTCCAATCAGGCTAATGCCAGCCGAGCCAGGGTTTCTTTGGTAGGCTCGCCATCAGGACCCCAGCCTCTGTGTTTGTAATAATCCTCCATCAATTCCTTAAACGGGATTACCTTGCCCGCTCGAAAACCTTCCTTTGCGGAGTTATACATCTTTTTGGGTATCTGGTCTGTCTTACCGTCATAGCCGTCACGAACATTTAGCAGTCTCTGCAAATTAAAAATTCTTTCTCCGGTAACCATAAGCTCCTGGACCGAACAGTCCCATCCCGTAATCGCATTGAACAGTTTCGCCAGATCGGTCAGAGACCAGCTTCCGCCGTCAACCATAAACATACAGAGAACAAGCGAATTGACCAAACCGCCAAGGTCCTGACATTTAGCAGCGACAAGACTCTGGTTTTCTCTTTCGAAAAATTTAACGCAGCCCTGGTTTACTCCGACTTCGGGCATAAAGAAACCGCCCATCTCGACATCCTCGCAGGGACCTCTGAAGTGACAGGCCCCGCGAGTCCCCGTCGCATAGGTCGGTGCAAGCGAAATACAGGAGCGTGCATCGTGAGCAGGAAAATCAAGTCCCTTGCAATGGACTACTCTTTCGACAGCTTCAGGCCCAATCTTTTCAGCAGCTTTTAATGTGCCTTCCGCAAAAAGTGCTCCGAAACCTTCCTTTTCCCCGATAAGCTCGCATAATTTAAGAAACACTTCTGTATCACCGAACTTTATCTCTATCCCGCCGGTATCTTTTTTCGTTATAAGGCCCTGCTCGTAGCAATCCATAGCAAAGCCGACCATCGCCCCGAGTGAAATGGTATCCACGCCGAGACGGTTCGCAATATCGTTGCCGATTGCCACGACCTTCGGGTCGCCAATCATAAGATTCGTGCCCATCATACCGAGCGTTTCATATTCGGGTCCCACACCCTCATAGGTATACTCGGCAGGCTCGGTAATCTTGATTTTACGGTGACATCCGATGGGGCAGTAACTACAAGGCCAGGGCTTTGCATCAAGTACTTTTGTGTAATTCGGCGCACCAAGAGTCTTTGCACCTTCCGGCCAGACGTCACCATCCCAGTACTTAATCGGCATATCGCCGAGGCCTTCTGCCGTCTCGCAAAGACCCGGGGTTCCATGAATCCTGAACTTGTTCTCGATTGAATTTTTATTTATCAAAAGCTGGTATTCCTTGATAAGCTGTTTTGTTTCCTCCGGGTCGGCAACCGGCACTTTTTTCGTGCCCTTAACTGCAACAGCCTTGAGATTTTTACCGCCCATAACAGCGCCGAGCCCGCCCCTGCCTGCAAAGCTGTGCTTGTCCATAGCAACGCAGGCAATGGCGACCTTTCTCTCACCAGCCGGCCCTATGCACGCAACTGCAACTTTTTTGTCACCAAGCTCGGCCTTTATTGCATCATCGGTTTGGTAAGTATCCCTGCCCCAAATTTTTGATGCATCTTTTATCTCGACGTTATCATCATTTATATAGATATACACCGGCTTGTCGGCCTTGCCTTTTATAACCAGAGCATCGAAGCCACAGTCCTTGAAATTCGGCCCCCAGTCCGCTCCTCCGGCGGTATCGGCAAAGGTTCCTGTGATTGGCGAATTGCTTATAATGCTGAATTTAGCTCCGCCGGGCACAGCCGGTCCCTGGAAAGGCCCGGTAGCGAAGATAAGAAGATTCTTAGGGTCATAAGCATCAGTTTTACCGGTTAATTCTTTCTGAAGAATCCAGGCAGCGAGACCTGCACCGCCGATAAAATTTTTAAGCACATCCTCCTCTATACCCGTGACATTCGATTGTCTATTCGTTAAATCTACCCATAAAATTTTGTGCCAGTATCCGTTCCCCATTTATTTGATCCTTCTTTTATTAACTTTTTGTTAGTAATTCGAGTATGATGCCCTATTTTTGCGTAAAAATCAATCATTATATATTGACACTAAGAGAAAAATATTTCATAAAGTTGATTTTATATCAGGTCAAATAAAGCTCTGCTGAGAGTATATTAACTCACACTCCGTTAGCGAAGTCATCGAAAAAATGAAAAACGAGTAGCCGAAATACAAACACTTCTTTTACAAACAACTACTTATTACTGAATATCACTTTTCTTCCCACTTTTATCTACCAGGACATAATCATCAGGAAAACCTTCGCCTGTATATGTCCGCCAGACTATACCCCTTTCATCCTTAAAAATGACGTAATTACCCGGCGAATCCTCTTGTTTTATAACACCCCCCTCAAAAGAATTTGAAAGAAAATGTTCGAATTTTCGTAACTGAGGATTGTTCTGTATTAAATCAGCAACTGCAATTTTATATTGTTCTATGCTAATATTTTCTGAACCTGCATAATATTGAGACACTAATTCGCTAAGTTTCTCCCTGAATGGTTCTTCTTCAGTTCTTCTAATGATATTATGAATATGAGAACTGGTTGTAATGTTTTTAACCTTCGGTAACATCGCATAAATAATTAAGCTTCCAATAGAAGAGAAAATAAAAGATAACAACATCGCTCTTATCAAAGGATACTGAACTTTTTTGTATTTTTCTCCACGATAAAGACAATGCAAGGCTATGAATATAAAAACAATCGCAGGAAAAAAGAAAATAAACGAGTATTGCCAAGCACCCTGCTTACTCCAGTAATGCTTCTGATAGTGATGAAACTTACTTATATCGAAAACGATATCTTTGTTCATCTGGTCAGGTCTTAAAATGCCGCAAAATCTGCTTATAATACAACCATCCCAGAAATATCTAAAAGCCTCCGGATGCCCTATTTTCTGTTCAAATTTTTCTCCTGCAAAACCTTCAACAGCTTCATCTTCCATATTTACAAAAGCTTTTTCTTTGATTATAAATCGGTCGGATAGCTCAAGCGTTAATTTACTTCCGGATAGACCATTATTGCTTATCACAAAAATATCTAAATAAACATCGTTGCCGACTGTCGAAGTAAGCCTCAGTGGATACAATATCTTTTTTGATGGAAAAGTCATTTCCAATGGATGCGGCTGGCTCAGCCCTCCATCTTCATTTCTTTTAAGCTTCGCAGCGACAAAACACCAGTTGTCCTTAATGTAATCATTTACAATTGTTTTATCATTTTTATCAAGTGCGGCAAAACCATTGCTATCCAACCATCTATCAAGTGCCTCAGTCTTTTGCGCTTTCAAAACAAAAATCTTGTAATTACCCACCTCATTTATATCCCTTACTTCAATACCCGAAATACTAATGCTTGCCTTTTTATTCAAAGATGGCATTAAAAGAGAGAGTACTATGAAAATTATTATAATAAGCAAAATAAACTGCATTACACTATGTTTTCTTCCATAGAGATGAATGAGGTAAATTGAAATCACAAGGCCTGCACAAGAGAAAGCTATTGGTATCCTTCCGCCTAAATCATGCGTAATTTCAGGCTGCAATACGACACTTAGTGTTTTAATCAGCCCGGGAGAGACTTCCCGAAACCCATTAGGTTCAGCAGGCAGCGGTATTATCCAGCCGAATTCTTTTCCCTTACCTTCCAAAATAGACTCAATGATAAGCGTTTCGATACCGTCTTTATATACAATTATTGCTCTCTGGCTCGGTATACCTGGAGACACCTTATACGCCTTTTCAGGAAAATATTTGCCATCCGCAAAAACAGCTTGCGAGATAGAGGAAATGAAAAAATATGAAAATAAAACGAGCTTATAAAGACCTGTTTGACTAAATAAATGTCTATTTCTCATATTACCTCCGCAGAATTTTAACTTTTTAAATTTTACTTTTTATTTTCTATAGACTGGCGATGTTGAGATGTTTTGCTGCGGCTATCTCGTCGGGTCTGCTTACAGGCGTTGTCACCGGAGCTGCTTTGACTTTTTCCGGCTCGGTTTCAGCCAGTTTGGCAATCTCAATCATAGCTTCTATAAAGGCGTCGAGTGTCTCCTTGCCTTCGGTTTCGGTCGGCTCAATCATTATCGCTTCGTTGACTATTATCGGAAAATATATAGTCGGCGGATGAAAGCCCCTGTCAATCAGGGCCTTTGCAATATCAACCGTATGAACACCGTTATCAAGCATCTTCTTTGTAGGTTTGAAGACACACTCGTGCTTACATATACAATCGAAGGCAATATCGTAATACGGTTTTAATTTTTCTCTTATATAATTGGCGTTAAGAACTGCATTCTCCGCAACTTTCGCAAGGCCAACGCTACCCTGCATCAGCATATATACATAAGCTTTTAAGACTACAGCGAAGTTTCCATAAAAAGGTGCAATGTTGCCGATAGATTTCGGCCTGTTAAAATCAAGTGCGTAAGTGCCATCATCTTTTTTTACGACGATTGGGATAGGCAGAAAATCGAGCAGCCCTTCAGTAACGCCTATCGGCCCTGCGCCGGGTCCGCCTCCGCCGTGCGGCGTGGCAAACGTCTTGTGCAGATTAAGATGAACGATGTCAAAACCGAAGTCACCCGGCCTGGCCTTGCCGATTATCGCGTTCATATTCGCACCGTCATAATAAGCTATCCCATCGACACTATGGATTAAATCGCAAATCTCTTTTATATGAGGATTAAAAATACCGAGCGTATTCGGGCAGGTAAGCATAAGGCCCGCAACGTCATCGTCGATTGCCTTTTTGAAAGATTCGAGACACATCACGCCTTTACCATCGGTCGGGATTGATTTGACCCTGAAACCTCCAATCGCTGCCGAAGCAGGGTTAGTGCCGTGACCGCTGTCGGGGATTAGCACCGTCGTCTTTTTATTGTCTTTGTCTTTATGATACGCAGCCATAATCATAATACCGGTCAATTCACCGTGCGCCCCCGCCATCGGCTGCATAGTAAAGCCTGCCATACCCGTAATCTCACGAAGCAGAATATCAGTCTCATAGAGCACCTGCAGTGCTCCCTGAGTGAGCAGGCTGCCCCTTTTAAGCTGGCCCAATAATGGGTGAAGATGTGTAAAAGCCGGGTATGACGCGATATGCTCGGATATTTTCGGATTATATTTCATCGTGCACGAGCCTAAGGGATAAAAATTCGTATCGACGCCGAAATTCCTGCGGCTCAATTCCGTGAAATGTCTTACCACATCGACCTCACTCAGTTCGGGCAGTTCAGCCGCCCTCTCACGCAGGAAACTACTTTTAATATTTATTGTTGTCGGCACATCGCTGGGTACAACACGAACGCCTTCTCTGTTAGCCACGGACTTTTCAAAAATCAATTTCATAAAATACCTCTTTGCCACAGATTACACAGATTCCACTGTAAATATTATAAAATCATTCGCTTTACCTCGTCAGATTTCCCAAAATTTATAATCAAGCCAACCTTTAAGCCTGTGGCTTTCAAATAGTTCAGAAGTTGTGCCTCATAAATTCTGTTATAATTTTCAATGCTTTTAACTTCGACTATTACTTTTTCATCCACAATAAGGTATGCAAAATATTCCCCAACAGGTTGTTTTGCATAATATACTTTTATTGGTTTTTGTATTTCAATTTCCATACCTTCATTTCTAAGTTCAATACATAAAGCATTATGATAAATTTTTTCAAGAAAACCATATCCAAGAGCATTATGAACCGTATGAGCAGCATTAATAATTTGCCTTGTTAATTGTTCATATAAATACTCGTTCATACTTTATCTTTCTGACTTGACTGATAATTTTTCCACATATTATAAAGATTATATTAAAATAAATCTGTTTTTATCTGTGAAATCTGTGGCTAATTTTTTATTTCGTTAAGCCTGTTGCGAAAAATAATATCCAAATCACATATTCATAAAATGCTCTCCAGCGCTTCCGCGAACATATCAATTTGCTGCTTTGTCCGTTTCTCGGTGACACAAACGAGCAGTGAATTTTCCATATCGCTATAATATCTGCCAGGAGGAAAACCTGCCGCGAATCCTTTTTCTACCAGCTTATTTATTACAGCATCAGCGGGGCAGGGTAAATCAATTACAAATTCGTTGAAAAACCACTTCGATGCAAAACGTCCCTTTACGCCCGGTATCGCTGTTAAACGCTGATACGCATAGCTGGCCTTGTCAGCACAGAGCTGCGCGGTTTTTTTCAGGCCGTCTTTGCCCAGCAGCGATAAATAAACCAGAGCTGTCAATGCACACAAAGCCTCGTTTGAGCAGATATTCGACGTGGCTTTGTCCCTTCGGATGTGCTGCTCTCTTGCCTGAAGCGTCAGGACAAACGCACGTCTGCCTTCTCTGTCCACTGTCTGGCCTGAAATCCTGCCGGGCATCTTTCGCACATACTTCATCCGTGTCGCCATAAAGCCCAGGTAAGGCCCGCCGAAATTCATCGGCATACCAAGGCTTTGTCCCTCACCGACTACAATATCGGCTCCCATCGAGCCCGGCGTTTTTAATATTCCCAGCGATATCGGGTAACAGGACATAATCAGCAGTGCACCTGTCTTATGGACAGCCTCGGCAATGTCACTGAAATCATTTATACAGCCGAAAAAGTTTGGATTTTGTAAAATTACCGCAGCAGTTTTGTCATCAATTTTTTCAAGTATTTGCTCACGATTAGCCAGGCCATCGAGACGGGCAATTTGTACAAGCTCGACTTCTAAATTTTTACTGTAAGATTTTAACATCATACGGTAAATGGGATTGACGGTTTCATCGATTATAATCTTGTTTCGCCGCGTGATTCGCAGCGCCATCATCATCGCCTCGTAGATAGCGGTCCCGCCGTCATAGAGCGATGCATTGGATACCTCCATACCGGTAAGCCTGCAAATCATCGACTGGAATTCGTAAATTGCCTGCAGTGTCCCCTGCGACAGTTCCGGCTGATACGGCGTATAAGCTGTATAAAATTCACTGCGGGAAATAATAGAGTAAACCGCAGCAGGTATAAAATGGTCATACACCCCCCCGCCCAAAAAGCAGGTAAGATTGATTGAATTTTTAGCGGCAATTTCATCAAGCCGGCCGCGAACCTGCTGTTCGGAAAGACCGTCGGGCAGATTGAAATCCGAGTATCGCAAATCAGCCGGTATGTCGGAAAACAAATCATCCATTGTTAAGCCGATATCAGCCAGCATCTGTTTGCGCTGCTCGTCGGTATTGGGAATAAAGGGCATAGCACTACTCCTCATAGTTGCGACAGATTATTTTAATTGGTACTGTTATATTTATGATATTCGCCGACGAAGCCGGCCTCCACGAACCAACGACTAAAACCAATCACAGACGGCTCTTAAAGTGCCGCCAGGGGTACTTTGAGCAATGAGAGTGTTGGGGCTCGAACCCAAGACCTACGGCTTAAAAGGCCGTTGCTCTACCAACTGAGCTACACTCCCAAAACAGCTTTGTTTCAAAAGTACGTAAGATAACAGCTTTTACCGCAGTTTGTCAAATGTTTTGAAAACTAAAATCTGCAAAAAGCAAAAAGCCTGTTGTGCCCTTCGGTTCGCCCTTGCATATCTGAATATATGCACTAACATATATAAACAAGTGTATATAGATATGTTATTAAAACACCAAGTCTATTATGAGCAAAGGCGTTCATAATATTAAAATAGGTACTTCCGGCTGGCACTATAACCACTGGATAGAGCGTTTTTACCCGAAGGACCTGCCAAAAAACAAATGGCTTATATACTACGCAGAACATTTCGATACCGTTGAAATAAACAATACCTTCTATCATTTACCCAAGGCAAAAACGGTTGAGAACTGGCATAAGCTAGCGCCAAAAAATTTTCTCTATGCTGTAAAGGCAAATCGTTTCATCACCCATATTAAACGGCTCAATGAGCCGGCTGAACCTCTTGAGCGCTTCTTTGAAATTGTCAGCCTGTTAAAAGAAAAGCTCGGCCCGGTCCTTTATCAGCTTCCACCGAGCTTTCATAAAGACACCGACAGGCTGAAAGGCTTTTTAGCCCTTTTACCCGAAAAAACAAAATCCGTTTTCGAATTCCGGCACAAAAGCTGGTTCTCGCAGGACACATATAAACTGCTCGAAAAACACAATGCCGGCTTCTGCGTACACGATATGCCCGGAGTAAAAACACCGCTGGTAGTCACCGGTGATACGATATATATCCGCTTTCACGGCTCGACAGGCAGATACGAAGGCAATTACACAAAATCGATGCTCGGCAAATGGGCAGGCTGGATTAAAAAACAAAAGGTTAGGAAAACTTACGCTTATTTTAACAATGACTACAATGCCTGCGCAGTATATAATGCCAAGACACTGACACAGCTTTTCAAAGGATAATTATAAATTACAGTTTTACAACGAGGTATGTCTATGGATATTCATAATCTCGTTAGTTTTTCAGGCATATTTATTCTGCTCGGTGTCGCCTGGCTTATTTCAAATAACAAAAAGAATATGAATTTTCGGCTAATCTTCTGGGCTGTAGGCCTGCAGATTATGTTCGCATTCTTCATTTTTGTCGTCCCCGCCGGCTCGAAACTATTTCTCGCCGTAAACGATGTGGTGGTAAAGGTTCTTGAATCCGCAACTGCCGGTGCTAAATTCGTCTTTGGGCCCCTCGCACTTGCACCCGGCCAGACAAACGAGCAGGGCGAAAAGTCAATCGGCTTTATCCTCGCATTTCAGGCCTTTCCAACCATCATCTTTTTCTCGGCACTAATCTCGATTCTTTACTATCTGAAAATTATGCCCTTAATCCTCAGTGCCTTTTCTTTCGTATTTACAAAACTGATGAAAATATCAGGTGTCGAATTACTGGTTGCCGCGAGCAATATATTCGTCGGTGTTGAATCAAATCTTACCGTCAAACCTTATCTGGCAAAAATGACCCGTTCGGAGCTTTGCACTATTCTCACTGCAGGTATGGCAACTGTCGCATCGAACGTCCTGGCCCTTTATGTTCTTACCCTCCAGAATCAATTTCCCACAATCGCAGGGCATTTGGTCTCTGCCTCTTTACTTTCAGCGCCGGCTGCCGTTGTTATGTCTAAAATTATCCTGCCTGAAAAAGACACACCCGAAACGCTTGGTATAAATGTTCAACCCTTCTATGAAAAAGATAACAGCTTTTTCGAAGCGGTTATCAACGGCTCTTACTCAGGCGTAAAAATGATTGTCGGAATAGTTGCCCTTTTGATTGCAGTCCTGGGCCTTGTTGCTCTTGCCGACCTGATTCTGTCATCTCTTGGCTCAGGTATCAATTCAGTTTCCGGAACGCAGCTCGATTTGTCACTGAAAACCATTCTGGGCTATATATTTTATCCTTTCACATTAGTGCTCGGCGTTAATCCTGCCGACGCCCCGACCATTTCCCGTATAATAGGCGAGAGAATAATCGTCACCGAGGTTGTATCCTATAAAGATTTAGCAACCGCTCTCGAACAAGGCCTGCTCTCAGATAAACACTCAGCCGTTATCGCAACCTATGCTTTGTGCGGTTTTGCACATTTCGCCTCGATGGCGATATTTGTCGGCGGTATCTCCGCTCTGGTGCGCCAGAGAACAAAAGATTTAGCTGCCGTTGCTTTACGGGCCCTGATAGCGGCAACACTGGCCTGCCTGATGACAGCCTGCGTCGCAGGCACATTTGCAACTGAGCAATCTATCCTTGTTGTTAGATAGAGAACTTATCTGACAGTAATACTGCAGCTCGTTGATTGAAGCTCATCAGATGATACAGTCAATCGTACCTTACCTTTATAATAGTCTGCCTTAATAACAGCAAGAAGTCTGCCGTGCCAGGCTTTTCGGTTCAGCAACTGGAAACTTTCGGTGCTTTGTGGATTGCCATTACAGACTCCGATAATCTTTGCTGGACCATTAATCCGGAAGTAAACGAGATTATCAGCATTTGGGCACAGGTTTCCTTTGTCGTCGAGGATTTCGACAGCGACAAAACAGAGGTCCTGTTTTCCCGCTTCCAGTTTTATTCTGTCGGGCAAAAGACGTATGGCTGCCGGCGTTCCTGCTGTGAGCAGTTCGCATCGCACAATTTCTTTTCCATTTTCATCGAGGCCTACGGCTTCGAGCTTTCCTGGTCGATAAGGCACTTTCCAGACAGCGGTTAATTGCGAGGAGTCATTAATTTCTTTTATTCCGAGGTTCCGGCTGTTGAGCATAAGACGAACTTTTGGACATGCAGAATATACATAAACATCAAGCATTTTCCCCTCCTGCCCAGGCCAGTTCCACGATGAAAAAACTTCAGGCCAACCCCACCATGAAAGCAGCTCTTTCATTCCTTCACTCTTTGGCTCGTGTACAAATAATGCTATCTTTCTTCGCCCCCAGACTACATCACGATAATAAGATTGAGGCCTCTTAAAACCACACAAGTCAAGGTCTCCACAATTGGCAACAGTCCACGGCCATTTAAATGATGTATCAGGTTTACCTTCAAGGCGCGCCCAACCGAGCCCGGCTTCTCCAAGATAATCCATCGCAGTCCAGACGAAGTCACCGACAACATAAGGCAGATCTATCGTGGATTTCCAGTGCTTATAGAGTTCCTTCGGCATTGATTCAGTGCTCAACATAATCTGCCGTGGTCGTTTCTCGTGGTCAGTTCGGTAGCGGTATTCCTTATAATTATATCCGACCGCATCGAGCTTATCGAAGGCCTCGAACTGGTCATCCCAGTTTGCAGCCGGCGCAAAGGCCTGTGTAACTGGACGGGTAGAATCAAGTTTGTGTACATAATCAACCAGCATACCCGTTATCTGAGCTCCTTGCGGTGTCGTCTGATTCGGAACCTCGTTTCCTATGCTCCACATTACAATAGAGGGATGATTTCTGTCGCGCAGAACCATAGCATCTATATCACGTCGCCACCACTTATCGAAATATATGTGATAATCGTCGGGATTCTTTCCGACATTAAAGCAGTCGAAGGACTCGTCGATAACAAGCATACCGAGCTTATCACAGGCATCAAGGAATGCAGTCGAAGGCGGATTGTGGCTGGTGCGGACAGCATTGAAGCCGTTTGCCTTGAGTAATTCGACTCGCCTTTCCTCTGCCCTGTCATAAGCACAAGCTCCGAGACAGCCGTTATCGTGGTGAATGCAGCCTCCTTTCAATTCAATAGCCTTACCATTCAGCTTAAAACCTTTCTCAGCATTGATTTCAATTGAACGTATTCCAAACGTAGTATAAACCGTATCTACAATTTTACCGTCGATTTCAACATTGCTTTCGAGCTTATATAAATGTGGCGATTCGGTTGACCATAATTTCGGTTTATGAACGGCCATCGATTGTTCAAATTGATACAAATCATCCGGCATAATTACCGCAACAATATCATCTGTTTTTACAGTATATCCCCCTGCATCTATAATCCTGCTGATAAGTTTGACGTCCTGTTCAATGTTTTTCTCATTAACAACATTCATTTGAACTTTCACAACCGCATTGTCTGAATTTATTTTTGGTGTGGTTATAAAAATACCCCAGTTATCGATGTGCACGGGTTCAACAGCTCTCAGCCAGACGTGCCTGTATATACCAGAGCCTGAATACCATCGTGTATGCTTGCCTGACGTATCGACTTTTACGGCTAGCACATTAGGCTGCTTGCCGAAATTGATGTAAGGGGTGATATCGAGATTGAATGTTGTGTATCCATATGGATGTTCTCCGATCAGCTTGCCATTGAGCCAGATTTGACAATTCATATATACTCCTTCGAAGATTAGGCTCAGCTTCCTGCCCTTCAAAGAATTCGGCAGCGAAAATGTTTTTCTATACCAGCCGATTCCTCCGATGGTAAAGCCGGCCGATGCCCCGCCTTCGCTTTTTGAGTCGAAAGGCCCACTTCTGATATGAGGAGTACTTGCAGCATATAGCCCGCCGGCACCATCCCCATCGAAGACACGGACAGCTACCACATCTGTCCCGTCGCCCTTGAGAAGTTTTGCCGGGACATTATACTGTCGGTCGGTTGCCCACGCAGTAACGTAATCCGGCGGGAAGGAGCCTGTCCCGCCGATTTTTGCTCCGTTGATAAAAGTTTCATCGACATCGTCGATAAGACCTATTTTAAGGAGAATATCTTTTCCTTTTAAATCCTCCGGTATTGTTATTTTTCTTCGATACCAGCCATAAACATTGTTATCCTGATAGTTCGAATGTTCCTCCCAGTTGGCGGGCAGGGTTACCTGCTGCCAGTTAGAATCGTCGAATTCAGGCTTTTTCCAATTCGGCTCGTCGCCTTTTGAAAAGCTCCAGATTCCTTCTGTAATCGATAAAGACGATTGTTGTTTTTCTACCAGCGGGGGCAGGTCTTCGATACTGTAATCATGCGGCAAATTTATTTTGCGCCAGAATGAGTCGTCAAAATCAGGCTGCTCTGCACCGATAGCGTCACCGCGATAAAAACGCCAGCCTTCATCGAATAGTGTTTCACGTTGTGCAAAATGGCCTTCACAACCGGCCTGTATAGTAACACTTGCAAATAGAATAATATTCAGAACACATTTTCTTATGCTTTTTCCGCTCATATTGTGTTTCCCTTAATTTTATAATGTCTTTAATCGATAATTCTCAAACCTTTGTCCTCTGCGTAGAGCCGTATAGTCTCTATTTCGCCAACGGTCGGTCTTCGGTTTATTTTAGCATATGAACCGGCCTTGAAGCAAGGTCTATATTGCCCCATAACGTTAATGGCAGTTTCTCCGCTGATTTCGTCTGCAAAAAAATCAATAATCTTGAAGCTGCCAGCCATATTATTCGGCAGTACTAAATGTCTTATCAGAAGCCCCTGAGACGCAAGGCCGTTTTGAATTTTCAGGCTGCCGACCTGCCGGTGCATCTCTTTAACTGCTGCAAAATTAACTTCCGGATAATCAGCCGCATTCGAAAGCTGCTCCGCAGCCTCTGAGTCAGAATACTTCATATCGGGCATATAAATATCAATCATTCCCTCGAGCAGCTCCAATGTCTCAACCGAATCGTAACCGCCGGTATTATAAACAATAGGCAAGACAAGCCCTTTTTGTTTTGCGATTTCAATTGCAGCTGCAATCGGCACAATCAAATGCGTCGGCGTAACAAGATTTATGTTACTGCACCCTCTCGCTTGCAATCCCGTCATAAAGTCGGCTAATTGCTCAATTGAAACAGTGCTTCCCCTTCTTAAGTGGCTGATGTCATAATTCTGGCAGAAGATACAGCCTAAGTTGCACCCAGCAAAAAATATCGTCCCGGACCCGCCGGTACCAACCAGAACCGACTCCTCTCCAAAATGTGGACCGACAGAGCTGATTAAAATGTTGTCTGCAACACCACAAAAACCAATCTGTCCCTGCAAGCGGTTTACCCTGCATCTGCGCGGACAAATAGTGCAGGGATTTAACATTTCAGCCAACTGCCTTACCTGCACGCTGAACCTGCTATAAGAATCGTTATTCACCATTCGAGCTCCTTCGGTCCCTTCTGGAAATTATAAGGCGATTCCAACGGGATATAAACCGAAAATTTATGCCATCTGAAATTCCTGATTTGACATCTTCGGCTTTAGCAGTTAGTATTACCGTTTCAAATTTTCAGGCTAATTCATTGAGGATTTAAAAAATGACCGACGTAACATTGATTACTGGCGACGGCGTAGGCCCGGAACTGGCAGAAGCTGCAAAAAGATGCATCGACGCGACAGGAGCCGATATTAAATGGGATACAGTCGAGGCCGGCACCGAGATAATGAAAAAGGAAGGTACACCTCTGCCGCAGCGTACCATTGAGTCTATAAACAAAAACCGAATCGCACTAAAAGCCCCCATTACTACACCCGTCGGGAAAGGATACAGAAGCCTGAACGTCCACATGCGACAGATGTTTGATTTATATGCCTGCCTTAGACCTTGTAAAAGCTACCCGGGCGTACGCAGTAAATACACAAATATCGACCTCGTGGTCGTGCGTGAAAACACCGAGGACTGCTATGCGGGCGTGGAATTTGAAAAAGGAAAAGACAACACCGCTGAAATCATCAACTGGATAAACTATCACAGCGACAAAAAAATCAGAGAAGACTCAGGCATTACCATAAAACCAATCTCAGTTTACGCATCCAGGAGAATTGTAAAGTTCGCTTTCGAATATGCCAGAAAACTCGGCCGCAAAAAAGTCACAAGCATCCACAAGGCAAACATTATGAAATACTCCGACGGCTTGTTCCTGGATGTCAGCCGCGAAGTCGCCAAAGAATACAGCGATATCGAATTTGAAGACCGCATCGTAGATAATATGTGTATGCAGCTCATCCAAAAGCCGGAGCTTTACGATGTCCTTGTTTTGCCGAACCTGTACGGCGACATACTAAGCGACCTTTGTGCCGGCCTGGTCGGCGGCCTCGGCGTTGCTCCGGGCGCAAACATCGGCGAGTCCGGCGCCATCTTCGAGGCAACGCACGGCAGCGCACCAAAGTATAAAGGCCTCAACAAAGTAAACCCAACAGCTTTGATATTAAGCGGCGTAATGCTGCTCAGGCACATCGGCAACATAAAAGAAGCCGACAAACTTGAAATGGCAGTAGCTGCGGTAATCGCCGAGGGCAAAAATGTAACTTACGATTTAAAAGAAGACCGAGACGACCCAACCGCTGTCGGCACAAGCCAGATGGCAGATGCCATTATCGAAAAAATCACTACTCAATAAAGAATAAATGCCTCGTCAAGACATAACACTATTCGCACTTTCCGGTCCTGCTAACCAAACATCTTTAGGACTACCAGTATATTTAGAGAACCATTTTATGTCACTGAACCTTTCATCTCCCGATAAAATCGTATGTATTGCTTTTGCGAGTTTGGAGCGCGCTTCATCATCTTTACGTCCCAGTATTCGGCCAATAACTCCGATTGTCGAGCAAATAATTAGCTGCCAATCTGTTACTTTGGTACCCAAATAACCCACGAAAAAGAAAACTTTATCTGAGTCTATACTACAGTCTATGGACCAGGCGGTATCACGATAGTTTTCAGGTTTTTGCACATTAAATCCAGCTCTTTCTAATTCCTTCTCTAAAAACTTACAGATAGAATATCCTCTCGGATGGTCATAATCGACTTTTTCCGGAAAGGATGTTTTGAAAGTCAATATATATCTCATCGTCTGTCTCCCCTGAGAAAACCTAATCAATCGAAGGAACCTTATCCCACGACAGGTTAGACATTCCTTCCGGAGCATTTTCATTGGATATTATTATCGCGCCGAGCTTCACGTATCCTTCCCCGGATGAATTCTTCGCTTCCAGCAAGCCCATCATCTTCATATCATTATAATTCATAAGGCCCCAATACAAATTGGACTGCTCCCCAAAAACTGTACCACTTAAACTGAGAGTATAATCGACAGATTTGGTATATTATTAACACTAAATTTTGGAG
>Ga0307434_1000490_pt1 | contig 26500 bp, 24 predicted proteins | sample SalMarWE160220MG_FD_202156 | JGI IMG/M metagenome (GOLD analysis project Ga0307434, IMG submission 202156) | Salt marsh sediment microbial communities from the Plum Island Ecosystem LTER, Massachusetts, United States - WE1603-220 | ecosystem: Environmental > Aquatic > Marine > Intertidal zone >... | reverse complement strand
TGGAGTTGCTGGTCATTTACTCGGCTTTGAATCATTATTTCAGCATGTGTGGCGTGACCGCGAGCCAATAATGGATACAGTTGAACGAATCACAGGAAACCGGTTGATGAGTGGCTTTAACGCAATTGGTGGCGTAAGACGGGATATAGCCCCAAGCACGGTGGAGAAGGCTCTGAAAAACATTGAAGAAGTTAGGAAAAGGGCGAAATTTTACAAGACAGTTTTTGAGGAAGACGCGACACTAAGGCTGAGAACTGAAGGGGTCGGTGTACTAAGCAAATCCGACGCTCTGAAATTTTGTGTGGAAGGTCCCGTTGTGAGGGGATCAGGGATTGCTGTAGATATACGAAAGGATGATCCTTATGCAGCGTATGGAGAAATTCCTTTCAACGTAATCTGCTATAATGAAGGCGACACTTGGGCTCGGCTGATGGTCAGAGCCGAAGAGGTGGTAGAAAGCCTGAACATAATCGATTACGCGCTACACAACCTTCCACCAGGTCGTTTACGGGTTAGGGTTCAGCGAAAGCAACCGGAAGGTGAGGCTGTTAGCCGTGTTGAGGCACCGAGAGGCGAACTCATTCACTATGTCAAAAGTGATGGAACTGCCTACCCTTACAGAGTTAAGGTTAGATCTCCAACGCTAGCAAATCTGGTGGCTTTTCCTGAGATGATTAGAGGCGCCTACATCGCTGACATACCCGCTGTGATAGGAAGCTTGGATCCCTGCTTTTCCTGCACTGATCGCATGGTATTCCTTGACACTCAAAATGGTCATAGATGGCACTGGAGCCTAGATGAAATCAACAATTCTAAAAATCGTAACGGGTTGATGTAGGATGGCTCTTGACCTGATATTTTTCGCAAGGGTGTTAGTTTTTCCGGGTTTCCTTTTTCTTTTGATGCTTGTACTATTTTTTGACTGGCTCGAACGGAAGATTGCGGCTCGGTTTCAGAACCGTATGGGTCCCTCTTATACTGGTCCATTTGGCATCCTTCAACCCATCGCAGATTACATAAAACTATTTTCAAAGGAAGATATTACTCCAAAGCAAACTAACAAGCTGCTGTTTGTGGCTGCTCCCATTCTCGCGTTCTCTCTCTTTGCTTTTGCTCTTTTCTTCATCCCGATTGACGGCTCAAACGTGATCTTGAATTCAAGTTTTGAGGGAGATTTGATTCTCGTTTTGCTTCTGGTAACTCTCGCCAACTTCGGCATATTTCTTTCCGGATGGGCTTCTTTGAATCCGTACAGTGAGATAGGCGCAACTAGAGTTTTGACCCAGTTTCTCGGATATGACATACCCCTTATTATCCTCGCGATTGGCCCCGCTTTTCTTGCAAAAAGCTTATCCATTGTGAATATTACGGCTAGCCAAACTCTTCCTTTCGCCCTGTTGATTCCCTGGTCCTGTGTCCTGTTTATTATAGCTCTGCAGGCTGAATTAGAGAAAGACCCGTTCGATATCCCCCATGCGGAAACCGAGATTGTGGGCGGTTACGAAACGGAGTACAGCGGAAGAAAACTGGCTTTCATAAAGCTTTCAGAAGATTTTCAGTTTTTGATTGGTGCTGCCCTTGTAACCACTCTGTTCCTAGGTGGGGCGCATGGACCAGTGTTGTTCGGTATGCCAGAGTTTTGGCATGTTTTCTGGTTTATGGTTAAAACAGTTGGAGTGGTATTCGTTCTGGAGTATGTGGGTAATGTGTCTGCCAGATTGCGGATAGATCAGGTTGTTCATGGGAACTGGAAATTCTTAATTCCATTATCTATACTGTCTCTTGTTCTCACAGTAATTGTTGAACCATCGCTGCGGTCGGTGATTGGTTAGGAGGAAAAAGTGTGGCTAAAAGACGACGATTACCAGCGCTGATAAAGGACATGGGCTTCTGCATCTTCAAGAAACCCGTTACTCGCGAGTATCCTGCTGTTAAGGTAGAAGTTCCTGAAGGCTACCGTGGCAGACACATATTTTATCCTGAAAAGTGTATCAGCTGCGGCTTATGCGAGCGGGATTGCCCCTCCAAAGCTATAGAACTCATAGAAGTTTCTGGGAAACGGATGCCCCACTTTTACCTTGACCGCTGCATATTCTGTTATCAATGCGCGGAAGGATGCCCAAGAGATGCTATCAAGTTTTCAGCAAATTTTGAGATGTCAACAACAGAAAAAAAAGAACTGATGATAACGCCAGATGAATTTATTTCTAAACAAAAAGTCACCGCGGATGAGGGAAAACAGAATGTGGCTTGAAACAGTTTTAGCTGTTGGCATTGTGACCTCTGCGGTTTTTGCGATGTACCTGAAGGAAACTGTGGCTTCGGTTTTGTCCCTCTGCACCATGATGGTTCTGCTTTCGCTGCTCTACTTCAATCTCAATGCTCCCTTCGCCGCAATTTTCCAGTTGGCATTAGGCACGGGAACCGCAACGATTTTCCTTCTTGCCGGTGATACGTTAACCAAGAAAAGTGGGGAGAAGACATCCTCCAAAACGATGCTCATTGGGCTAGTTGCTTCTGTAATTCTTTCTGTTCCTGTTGTGGTTGGGACTGTGGCACCCCAGTCATTCATTAGCTCATTGGATCTGTCGCTTTCCAGTGCGTTATGGGATTTGAGGGCGATTGATGTTCTTGCTCAAGGTTTAGTGATTTTGACGGCTGCTCTTGGCGTAGTGCTTCTTTTGAAGGAGGAACGGAGGCGAAAGTAAAGTGGATTACATTATACTGTCTGTTACGATTCTGGCGATTGGAATAGTCGGCTTGGTTATAAAGCATGACCTGATAAAAATGCTGATTGCCATAGAAATGATCACTGCAGCAGCAACAATGAATTTTGTTGTCTTCGGTTCATTAATGGAAGATTCGTTGGGTCAAGCTTTCTCGATTCTTGCCTTATCTGTTGACGCATGCGTAACTGCTGTGGCTCTTGCGCTTGCCATCGCCATCTTCAAAAGACTGAATATCCGTGACGTCAGAGAATTGTCGGAAACAAAAGAAGAATCACCAGAAAAAAAGCCAACGGTGGAGGAAAAATAGCATGATTATTCCCGCTGAGTACGCTGCATGGTTATGTTGGGCGATTCCCTTTGCTGGCTCATTGTTCATACCTCTAGTGGCTAAGCTTCGCCGCAGAAGCGTTGGCTGGTACGCTGTTTTAGTTACTCTTGCTTCTGTATTGAACACTATACTGTTGATTCCCAGCGTAATCGGCTCTCATGGCGAAGCGCAACTGTATTCTATACCTTGGATGCAGGCTGTGAACATCAACCTCAGCGTCCTCGTAGACCCATTAAGCACCATGATGGCGAACATTGCAGCCTGTATCGGCTTGCTAATCATGATTTACTCCGTAAACTATATGGAGAAAGAGAAAGCGACCCCCAGATTCTTTTTCTTCATGCTGCTTTTCGTCGGCGGAATGATTGGTTTGGTCATGGCAAACAATCTTCTGCAGATGTACATGTTCTGGGAAACCGTTGGACTGTGCTCCTATGCCCTCATCGGATTCTGGTACACGCGACCTGAAGCAACAAAGGCAGGCATGAAAGCCTTCATTGTAACACGAATCGGCGACATCTTTCTCCTGCTTGGAATACTGCTGCTCTACTTGAACACGGGCACCTTCGATTTTCTGGAAATCCGCCATCTTATAACAACGGGACAGGTCTCCGTTCCAATGCTGACCGTGTCCGTTTTGATGCTGATTGGCGCCATCGGCAAATCCGCCCAAGTTCCTTTGCATGTATGGCTTCCAAACGCCATGGAGGGTCCATCACCTGTGAGTGCCCTCATTCACGGTGCAACAATGGTTAAGGCAGGAATTTATCTTGTGGCAAGAATTTACATCCTCTTCTCTGTGGTGCAGCCATGGTTAACCACTATCACTTATGTTGGGGGCATCACAGCTTTCCTCGCTGCAACCATGGCATTGACCAGCTCAGACCTGAAACGGGTTCTCGCCTATTCTACAATAAGTCAGTTGGGCATGATAATGTCCGCCCTAGGGATAGGAACTGAGTTGGGCTGGTTTGCCAGCCAATTTCACGTAATCAGCCATGCCCTCTTCAAGTCGCTCTTGTTCCTCTCTGCTGGAGTTGTGATGCATGTTACCCACACCCTAGACCTGAAACAGCTGGGCGGATTAAGAAAAGAGATGCCCATCACATTCATAGTAAGTGTTATTGGAGCGTTTTCGCTTGCAGGTATTCCGCCTTTCAGCGGATTCTGGAGCAAAGACACAATATTCGAAGCTATCATCTTGGCTAACAACCTTCCCCTGTTCATTTTGATTTTCGCGACCTCCGTGCTAACCGCAATGTACAGCATCAGATGGGTATGTCTGGTTTTTCTCGGCAAGAAATCCGAGTTTCTGGATCACCATCACCTGCATGATCCTAAACCGACGATAACGGTTCCCCTTGTCCTGTTAGCCGCTGCTTCCTGCATTACAGGCTTCTTCAAGGGACCCTTAGAGCATTATCTTGCGATACATTTTGAGGCTTCGTTTAATGGTGTTGTTTTGGCGAGTTTAACGTCAGCTATAATCTTGGCTGTTGGAGCACCTACTGCATATTATCTTTACTACAAGAAGAGGGATACAACCGCTGTTTCGGCAAGAAGTTTTTTAAAGAATCCACTTTATCTGTTAGTATCCAACGGCTACTATTTTGACGCCGTTTACAACAAAATATTGAATGGAGTCATCAGTTTGGCGCAGGGCACATATCGAATCGTTGAAATGTCTGGACTGCAACGGGTTCCTTATATTGTTGCAGGCGGGGCTTTGAGGATAACCCATGGCACTAAGCAGTACATAGAGGCATTTCTTGACAGGCTCGTTTACCTTATAGCTGCTGGAGCAGTGGAGACCGCTCACAGAACGCATGTGCATCTCGACGCGTTTCTGGATCGTTTATGTTATATTTTGGCGGGTGGAACCGTGGAGACTGCCCGGATAACCCATGAGTACATTGACGCGTTCTTGGATAAGATGGTTTATCTTTTTGCAGGAAAAACGGTTGAGCATGGACAGAAAATCAAGAAAATGCATAGAGGACCCTTGCCTGACTTTGTTTTGGCAGCTGCGCTAGGCTTCTTCCTAATCATTATTTTGTTGTTGTTAACTGCTTTGAGGTAAAAAAATGCAAACACTATTAATCGCTTTAATGTTGCCTGCTCTGGCTATTCCAGTAGTTTATGGTGTTGGTAAAAAATCTGCGAAAATTGCTGCCTTGTTTCTTGCTTTAATCTCTCTGGTCAGCTTATCGCTTCTTCTGACTTTGATACCCACGGTTCTTAATGAGGGACAATACATAGAATCGTACTATTGGATACCAACATTGGGTTCGGCTTTCACACTTTTCGTTGACGGCATAAGTCTGTCGCTGGCTATTGTCACGCTAATACTTGTTGCAGCGGCAACGGTTTATTCCATAAATTATATGGAAGAAAAAAGTTCGCTTCCAGAGTACTACGCGTTAATGAGTTTGCTCACCATAGGGCTGGTTGGAGTTTTCATCACCTCCAATCTGCTGCTCTTTTATTTCTGTTGGGAACTCATGCTTGTTCCAACCTACTTTATCATTGGAGGATGGGGATACAGGGAATCCTACAACACGGCCTTCAAGTTCTTCATCTTCACCCATGCGGGAGCAATCTTTGTTCTCTTAGGAATCGGCGCCATCTACATGCTCACAGGCACCCTCGACATATTCGAGGCACAAGCCATTCTCGCCACGGTAGACCCGAGTATCCTAAATTGGGTGCTGATATCCTTCACTGCAGGCTTCGCTGTGAAAATGGCTATTGTTCCTCTCCACATGTGGCTTCCAGACGCGCACGGTGAAGCACCCGCACCGATGTCTGCGCTTCTTAGTGGAGTAATAATTGGGGCAGGAGGATACGCTGTTTTGAGGATAGCTCTTGGAACCGTATATTCTGCGATGATGCCCACTGGAAATGAGTTTTTGTTAGTGTTAAGCTTTTTTGGAGTGCTATCAGCCTTTTACGGGTCTTTCCTAGCGTTGGCAGAAACTGACATCAAACGAATAATCGCATATTCTAGCATAAGCCACATGGGCTACGTCCTGTTCGCGTTGTCTCTCTTTCCTGTTGCCGAAGGAATCACTGGCGGTGTACTCCATCTAGTTAATCATGCGGCAAGCAAGGGTCTTCTCTTCTTGACCGCTGGTGCAGTGATGCATCAGACTGGTGTTCGAGACATCAGAGAGATGGGCGGTTTAGCGTCAAAGATGCCTCTAACTGCGATAGCTTCTGCTATTGCGGCGTTCAGCATAGGCGGCATTCCCCCGTTTGCCTGTTTCATAAGTGAGTTTCACATTTTTGTGGGGGCGGTTACTGCGGCTGGCGCAGATGGTTCCTATTATTTGCCTACTGTTTTGATGCTTATTGCAACCGTTTTCAGTCTTGCTTACGTTCTGAGGTATTTCTGGAAGGTTTTCTTAGAGGCTCCTAAGCTCAAAACTGAGGTTAAACCGATAAAAACTGAGGATAAAGATAAGCAAAAGACTAAGAATAATGATCCTCCCATCTTCATGGTCATTTCAATGCTTGCTCTGGCAGCTTTTGTTGTGATACTGGGAATTTATCCTGGACTGTTCATTGACCTGATTCATGCTGTTACATCAATGGGATGAGGCTTACGACAGATGAATATCGTTGACGTTCTTTTGCCAACAATAGTATTCACGGTTTGTTCCCTACTCACTGTTCCACTTCTGCGTCTTGTGCGAAAGACCAAACTTGATCCTCAACATTTTATGGTTGCGTGGATAACTTTCACCTTTTCTGCAGCTGCCTTCAGCGTTTTCCGTTTAGCCAAAGAATACTTTGGGCAGTCACAATCAGTTCTCCAAATCAGTTCTACAGACACGATTTTGGCGCCACTTTCAACAGTGTTTCTAGTAGACACAGTGTCGGTTTACATGGTGATAGCCTATATGGTGGTGGGTTCAATATCCTGCCTGTATGGTGTTCTGCACACAAATCCAAATGAATATCTATCCGAAAGATATTACGCTCTCCTGCTTATCGTAACCGGCACAGTGATAGCAGCTACCTTCTCAGGTGATTTGCTTACTCTGTTCATCTTTTGGGAGGCAACAGCGGCAGGCTCCTGTTTTCTTGTAGTCTACAGAAAATCCCGTGAATCTCTCGAAGCTGCTCTGAAATATCTAGTTATGGTTATCATAGCCTCTGGTTTTATAATCTATGGGCTGTCCTTAGTATATGGTCTCACTGGCTCCCTCAATTTCTGGACAGTCAAAGAAGTCCTGCTGACGACAGGGAACACACATCTCTTGTTAGTAGCGTTTGCTTTTATAATTGCAGGATATGCAATCGAAACAGCTATTGTTCCTTTTCACATGTGGCTACCTGACGCTTATACTGCTGCCCCAGCTTCTGCATCAGCTTTCTTGTCTGCGCTTGTAGACCAAGGCAGCTACTACATCCTGCTGAGAGTGCTACTGTTTATTCTGACGCCGCCAGCTATCGTGGATTGGAGATTAACTATTGCTATATTCTCTGCGTTGACCATGATTGTCGGAAACCTGTTTGCACTAGCACAACAAAACGTTAAACGAATGATTTCGTACGTCTGCATCGCAGATATCGGCTATAATCTGATAGCCATTACTAGCCTAACTTCCATTGGACTGCAGGGTAACCTGTTCTTTTTCTTTGTTGCAGCCATGGAAACATCTCTAGCCTTCATGGTTATCGGTGTCTTCAACAAAATGGGTTTGGAAAACTTTGAGGATCTGTCTGGGATGGGGCGAAAGATGCCGTTGACAAGTTTCGCTTTTGTTTGTGCGGCGCTGTCTTTTTCTGGGGTGCCGTTATTTGCAGGGTTCATTGCAAAGTATATGGTGTTTACTTCAGTTTTGCAGTCGGGTGTTGCTTGGTTGGCGTTGGTGGGAGTTTCCAACTCGGTTCTTCAAACAGCTTACTTCTTGAGAGTGATTCACTACTTGTATGCCAAAGCTCCTAAAGACGATGTGGACATCAAAGAACCGAAGAAACTGCTGGTGCCCATATACCTGTTGGTCATCATAAATATTATTCTGGGAATATTTCCGGCTTTAGCTCTTGATTTGCTATCCACGGCTTCGACAGCTCTGATCCTATAACGCAGCTGTCTTGCTTCAAAGTGGTACCTTGAACTAGAGCCGCAACCCGATTTTAACCCAAAATTTTAACTCTGTAAACATACAATAGATGTTTAAGGGTTTCATTTTGGTATCAAAAAAAGGCGGATATATAGCATGGAATGACTTGGAACGTAAAATCATCAACTCTGGATTTTGTACTTTTTGTGGAGCATGTGAGGCTGCATGTCCGGTTCATGCAATAACCGTAACTGAAGATAGTGTTGAGCATGTGGATTGTTCAAAGGACATTGAATCCTGTCCCATCTGCTATGAGATTTGCCCCCATTCTGAGGTGCTTATGCGTAAGAGCTTAAAGTTTGTTTCAGATTCACCAATAAAAAGAGAAGGCTTAGGTTACTACAGAAGAATACTGCTCGCCCAAGCAGCAGATCCTGAGCTTAGAAAACTAGGTCATGGCGGCGCCATCGTCACCACACTTTTAACAAACGCCATCGAAAAGGGAATAATAGACAGCGCAATAGTTTCTCAGGCGGAAACCCAGCTTCCGGTTAAGCCTAAAGCTTTGGTGGGAGTAGTTCCGGACGATATCCTTTCTGCGGTGGGCAGCAAATTTTTTCCCTCGTCTGTAGCTAGAGCTTACGGGAGTGCAGTGTATGAATACGGAAAAGCAAAAATAGCGTTTGTGGGGGTTCCCTGTCATGTGCTCGCTCTTCGTAAGCTTGAGGCTTGGGAACACAAAATCACTGGAAACTTGAAAGTAATAATTGGGCTCTTCTGTTTTTGGACTCTCTCTTTTGGTCGCCTGCTTAATTACCTGTCAAAAGCTTACAAAATTAAACCCTCAGAAATCAAGAGACTAAACATCGTGAGGGAACTGCTGGTTGAAACAGAAAAAGGCACCATAAAAGTTCCATTATCCGAGGTTAAACCGCACATCTTAACTAGCTGTGAAACATGCACCGATTTTTCGGCAGAACTGGCAGACATTTCTGTCGGAAGTGCATATCCCCTCAAGGAATGGTCTACAGTCATAATTAGAACAAAAGCTGGAGAAGACTTCTTTTATTCTGCAGTAGAGGCGGGAGTGATAAACACTGGAGTAATAGAGCTGGAGCCAGACGCCTTCGCCCACGTGATAGAGACAGCCGTACAAAAAAGAAGAACTGCCCTAAAAGAGCTGAACAAGATGAAAGAAGCCTATGTACCTGTTCCAGTTCGACCCCTAGAAGAAATAGCTGTTCTCTCCCAGTTCAAAGTCAAAGATGTAATGACAAAGAATGTCAAGACGGTGTCCCCAGATTTCACTGTCAACCAACTATTGGATTTTATGGCAAAACACCATCACATAGCCTATCCCGTTCTTAATAAACACAAAGACCTCATCGGCATGGTAACCTTGGAGGATGCCGCAAATGTTGAAAAAGAGAAAAGAGACAATGTTCTAATCGGCGATATAGCCCGAAGAAACATTGTTGTTGTTTATGGTGAAGAGCGTGTGTTAGACGCCTTCAAAAAAATGGGGGTACACGAAATATCGCGCATTGCCGTCGTGGACGAGGAAAATTCCAAAAAACTAATTGGTATACTCACCAAGACCGACTTGACGCACATACTTAGAGATAAAAGTGAGAATTCCTGAAAGCTGCCATTTCATTTTAACCCCAATCAAGAAAGTTAAAATATGCATCTTCAGATAGATATCAATGAGAATCATGAGTAACAAAAATTTTTTTCAGAAGATACTTATTCCTGTAGAAGGCTCGCATTCTTGCTTTCACGCTAAAATGCTTGCTGTTTCAATTGCTAGAAAATTTAAGTCAAAAGTAACGGTGGTTCATTGTGCCTCACATGAATTTATGCATCCTGAACTGAAGGCTCAATATCAGCTACCACACGCAATTTTGCATAAAATTGATGAAGCGTATTTGCAGGAAGGCAAAAGAATCCTCAGAAACGCCGAAGAAATGTTCAAAGAGGCTGGAATAGACATTGATGCTAGGCTAGTTACTTACGAAGACCCGGCTGAATTCATTCTTCAACTAGTTAAGGACGAAAATTACGATTTGGTTATTATAGGAAATCGAGCTGAACATCAATCTGCACGTTATTCTTTGGGAAGCATTACTGAGAAAGTTGCAAGATATGCTGAATGCCCCGTCCTAATAGTTAAAAAGAAACCAAAAATCGAGAAAATACTCACAGCAATAGACGGTTCTAGGTATGCAGAGAAGGCGCTTGAGTATGCGGTTCAGCTAGCCAAGAACTATAACGCAAACTTGGCTTTAGTGCATGTTGAAGAGGATAAGCTTATTCGCGTTGGAGGACCGCAAGTCGAGGATTGTGTTGGAACAGTCGGTGAGTGCATCTTAAAAGATGCAGCAACTAAAGTTGAAGGAGTTTCATTTGAAAAGAAGTTGGAGTATGGTAGCCCCGCAGATGTCATCATCAAAATTGCGAAGAAGGCGGATGTTGACATTATCGTTGTGGGAAGTAGAGGATTAAGCAGTGTAAGAAGATTCCTGCTTGGAAGCGTCAGCGACGACATAAGCATGCATGCAAGAAGTTCAGTGCTGATAGTCAGATAATGGCGGATTGTGCATTAAAGAATTAGCAAAGTCATGAAGTGTTTTGTGCAGAACTGGGTTGAAGGGCTTGGTATATCTGTAGTGTTTGCTCTGCGACTTGCTCCCACGTGAAGTACCGTAAAACTCTTTCACGCCCGTTTTTGCCCCACATTTTTGCTCTTTCTGGATCTTTTAGCGCTTCCTTCACGCCCCAAGCAATGTCTGCAGCGTTCTCACCATTTACATGAATTCCATTCTGTTCCGGACCAGAGTTTATAACCTGCTCCCGAAAGCCGACCACACCATGGGCTCCCACCACAACTGGTTTTGCCATTGACATTGCTTCTAGGCTTACGATGCCGAATGGTTCATAGACAGACGGAAAAATGCAGACGTCAGAGGCAGCGTAGTGAAGAATCCTTTCTTCTTCGGGCACAAAATCGAAACGGCAAACAACATTATCTTTTATTCCCAGCCTACTTGCCGTTTCATCGATGTCCTTCTGTTCTTCTCCTTTACCTAAAATCACCAGTTTCGTCTTGGGATAGTCCTTCAATATCGTTGGCATTGCCTGAATTAGGTTTCTGACGCCCTTGACCCATGTTAGTCGCCCTAAGAAAAAGAGCAGGCATTCATCGTCTTTGATGCCGTAATTGTCTCTGATTCGTTTAATATCCTCTGAACTACACTTTTTGGGGTCGTAACGTTCAGGGTTTACTCCATTCCAGACCACACTGATTTTTTCCGCAGGCCAACCGTGTCTATTAAGGTCCTCTTTCATTGCATGGCTGACTGTGATTATGTGGTCTGCAGCTTGGGCAGTTGCTGATTCGAAGTGGGAAACAACTTCGGAGCCCTGTCCTCCACTTCGCCCGAACTCTGTGCTGTGAACATGGAAAACTACTGGAATTTCTGTTTCGTTTTTGATGATGATTCCCGCTATGCTGCTTAGCCAGTCATGAACGGCAACCACATCAAATTTGTAGCCTTCCTTCTTGATCAGACTGTTGACCAATTTTGTTGCGCTAAGGACGTTGTAGATGAAGATGTCGTTGAAGAAGCGGATGTTTGCCCCCCACTTTTTCAGGTCCTCGGTGACGAACATGGGAAACACGTTACTTGCATCAGCGATTAGTGGGCGATGGACTTCTACGCCCCTTATCACGTCTCTTGTTTTCAGGTTTCCGGGGTTAAGCGTAAAAACTGTGACATCGTGCCCCGTCTCAACGAACTCTCGGGTTATGTATTCTGCGTAGGTGCCTAAGCCGCCTACAAGCTTCGGTGGGTACTCCCAAACGAAAAAGCAGATTCTCAAAAATTAATCTCTCCACGAACAGTTTGATGTTTGAAGTTATATTGTTTTTCGGTTCTAGGTGACCAAAGCTTCTTATGTTGATTGGACTGTTTTGTATTTGTTGTTTGTAGAAGGAACCTGCTGATGTTAAGCACTGTTATGGTTATAGCGGTGGTTCTTGGCACAGCCTTCTTGTTCAATGAGTTATTCAAGAAGTTGAAGTTGCCTCCCGTGGTTGGACAAATACTTGGAGGCTTAATTCTCGGAATTCCACTGTTAAGGGCATTTGTCTTTCAAGGCTCAACTGCTACTGAAATTGTTGATTTGCTGGCGGTTATCGGAATCCTTTTCTTGCTGCTTTTGGTTGGGCTTGAAATAGACCTTGAAAAGATTCAGCAGAGTTCTAAAGAGGCAGTTTTGATTTCTTTAAGCGCGGCCATTGTGCCCTTAATTCTTGGTTTTCTCTTTCTCAGGCTGCTAGGTTACAGCGTGATCGCATCACTGGTGTTTGGTGGTGCTTTATCTGTTACTGCAGAGGGCACTACCGTAAAGGTTTTGATGGATGCAAATGCGCTTAACACAAAACTGGGAGCCTTAATCGTTTCTGCCGGCGCAATAGACGACATCTTCGAGGTACTATTCTTGAGTTTGGTTACTATTGTTGGTTTTGGAGGAAGCGTCTTTCAGCTTGTTTATCTTCCCGTGGAGTTTCTAGTTTTTGCGGCTGTAACTTTCATTCTTTTTAGGATAGTTTCCAAGGTGCTGCAGAGGGTGGAAAGAACAGGAAGTGATGTGGAGCTTTTTTCGTTGGTGATTATCTTTGTTTTGGCGGTGGCTTCTTTATCTGAGGCTCTTGAAATGGGTTACCTGTTAGGAGCGATAGTTTCTGGTTTTCTGTTGCAGATTTCCATGAAGCGTCTGCGGAAGAAGGATGAAGAGGAAATAATCACCGCTACAAAACTTATCACTCTATCTTTTGTTGTCCCATTCTTCTTTGTAAATATCGGCTTAAACTTCAACTACGATTATTTGGTGGGAAATATGCCTCTGCTCTTGGTCACCATCGGTATCGCCTTCCTTGGAAAAATCATAGGAACGTTAATCGTTAAACCATTCTCGAAGCTGAATCTTAGGCAACTTTACCTCATCGGTTGGGGTATGAATTCACGGGGAGCAGTGGAACTTGTGATTGCCCTGTTAGCGCTGAATCACGGCTTGATTACTCAGGAGGTCTTTTCGGCGCTTGTTGCAATGGCGATAGTAACTACACTTGTGTTCCCATTTGTTCTGCAGCATGAAATCAAAAAAAATCCTGCAGCTTTGGGATAACCTATCAGCTAATAACACTTTCAAAACATGTAAGGAAATTCTTGGTTACGTCACTGTTCGAGAGCAAAAGCTATCGTTACTTTTTTACTACTAGAACGTCGCAGCTTGCTTTGGAAACTACCTGTTTTGAGACGCTGCCTAACAGGAAAGCTGCGGCTCTGCCCAAGCCTCTACTGCCAACCACTATCAAGTCGAATTTCTCGTTTTCTGCGGTATCAACCAGCGCTCGGGAAGGGTTGGAGCCAAGAATAGCCGCTAGGCTAGAATCGATTTTCTCTTCATCCAAAAGGTGCTTCACTTTCATCTGAATTTTTGTTGCTTCATCTTTTTTTCCTTGTCTGTAAACGGTGATGACTTTTATGTGTCCTGAGAACTTTTTTGCGATAGCAATGGCTTCCATAAGCGCCCATGTAGAGTAATCCGAACCGTCGACGCCGACCAGAATCTTCATGTTTTCCTTCATCTATTTAACCCCGCGAATGATTCCCCTTTTGTATACCAGAATTGTTACTATTCATTAATCTCCAACCAAGTTTAAATGTTTTCTAGGACTTCGCATCCATAAGTCCCGGATTCCTTCTTATTCCCCTAGCGAGAACTGGCGGAAAGATAAGCGTAGTCACTATGCTCATTGCAACCAGAGCCGAAAAAATCTCTAGACTAATCAAGCCGTATTGCATTGCAATCAACGCGATAACTAACTCGGCTGCACCTCTGGAATTCATTGCCCAACCTATATAGTAGAGCTGTTTCCAGTTCAGAGTGGAAACTGGTTTGATTATTAGAGTTCCTAACATCTTTCCAAAGAATGCAATGGCTATTGTAGCTACGATTAAGGGAAGATTAGATGATAACATGCTGAGGTCAAAGGCTAATCCAACGTTAACAAAGAAGAACGGGACAATAAAGCCCAAAGCAATGAGCTTGATTACATTAATCAACTCCCTCTTGTTTCGTTTGCTGATTTCTCTTAGGGAGATTTGTAAAAGAAAACCGCCAAGAATAGCGCCGATTAGGTAGCCTACGTTCAAAGATTCTGAGAGAGCTGCGAGGACTAGGACAAATATCATTACTATGGAGAATAGTCCTGTTTGTTCTCTGGGTTTCTTGTCTAAGTGATGAAGGACTTTTGACATTATCTTGAATGATATGTATGCGATTATGAGGAAGATTATTATTTCTACGGGAATCATTGCCAAGTCAAATAGGCTTCCTCCTTTAGCGAAGATAACAACAATGGACAGGAAAAGGACCTCGAAAATGTCGTCTATGGCTCCTGCAGCAAGCATCACTGCGCCTAATCTGGTGTTTATGCTGTTCAAGTCCATGAGTACCTTAACTTTTGTTCCTTCTGACGTGATCATCAGGGCTCCTCCAAAAATCATAGCCGATAGAAAGCCGTACTCGGGGAAAAAGACGGTGATGAACAAAAACCCAAGTGCAAATGGAACTAGTGCAGAACTAAGAGACACTAGGATGGAGTCTCTTGAGGTTTCCTTTATTTTGTCAATCTCAATCTCTAATCCTGCCAGAAAAAGAAGAAGCAATACTCCAAGTGTGGCTAGAAAATCGATTATAATTAGTGCTGATCCTTCGCCAAAAAGCAGTTCCTTTATGGCTGGAACTCCAAACAGTAAACCCGCAAGGATTTGACCAACAACTGATGGTAAGCCTATTCTCTTGAATAGTTCTCCGAGTGAAAAAGCGGCGATCAGAATAATGGGTACAATTGCTAGTATCTCCATGATCCGTTCACCCGAAAACTCAGCTTAGCCGATGACATACCCAAGGTCACTGAAGTATTATCTATAAACTTTTCTAAGCGCAAAACGATCAAATCTTATCCACACCAGAATTATCCTTAAAAACAAAACACTCCGTCTTCGGAAAGAAAAACAGAAAATATGAGACCCTAACATATCCAATTTATCCGTTACGCGTTTATAGTAATAATGTGCTTCTTCTGAACATGCTTATGTCCACATGCACACTCAAAACCTACTATCCTGTCTCCGCGAACTATCTCACGCCAACTCTCCGCCCGGCAACCAGTCTTTTGCTTATGAAATTTCCAGAGAGTTTCAGCCTCTTCCCGACTCAGCGGAACAACACGTTTTGCTGACAACAACAACCATGCAATAGCTAAACCTAAGCTCAACCAGATAGCAGGTATTAACACCCCGGAATCAAGTAGAACATCCAAGATTAGCGTCATACCCCAACACACCCTAATCATACATACTAAAAATGTGAAAAAACACTTTTAAAATATATGAATCTAAAATACAACTAATACGCATAGACAACAAAAATTTAATGCTCAATCATATATGGGAAAGCTGGAGAAAGCTTCAAGAAACGCTCACTTTCAACATTCCAAAGAACAAATAAAAGAACGACGTAAATTCTGGGAGAAAACCATCAGACCAATATACAAAAATGGATAAACCAAGCAACATCCCCCGTTCATATTAGTAGCCTAATAGCAGTGTATTGTTGAAAACAATCTTTTTCCTGAAAAACCAAGCAACAACACAAAATATTTTCTTTAAAAGAAGAAACGAACTCCAGAGTTCATCAAGTTTACTTGTTGAACTGTAAGAAGGGTTAAAAGCATTTACAGCCATAAACCTAGTCTAGAACAGAACTGTTTGGTGAGACAAGGAAATGGATTTCAGCATCTTAGTGAACAACGCTGAATACATCCTGATCATAGGAGGAATAGTCGCAATCGCATGGTTCCTAGAAAAACTACTGAAGCCCGTGCCAGTGGTAGGAACGCCCGCAAGCATACTAGCAAAAATCGTTTCCTTCTTCGGATTCTTCGTCGGCATCATCCTAATCATAACAGGCGCGGCAGCATGGCAAACACACGCCCCCCAAGTTGACATATACACTATATACCTGCTCATCATTGCTGGATTAGTTCTGATTTTGAGACCAATCAAAGACTTCCCGTGGGCAGCCCTATTAGGACTAATCGCAGGCGGCTTAAGCGCAGGCGCAGTCTACTTCTTCTTTCCCCTGCCCGAAACGGTTCTCGGAATCGCCTCAATATGGGTCTACCTCATAATCTTCCTAATTCCCGCAGTAATCGTCTACATGGTCTTCAAATTCATAGAAGATGTCTTGAAGCTTATTGGAACGTTGCTAGCCTCAAAGCCTGTCACCCTCATTGTAGGCTTCGTATGCATAGCTCAAGGGATACTTCTACTTCTCGACAAAAACCTATTCACTCTACTATTCGCTTAATTTTACACAAAAGAGAGAGAATAAAAGAGAAAAGAAAAAAGGGTTTCGTTCTAGCCCTTAACCGAGATTTCTTTGACTACGCCAGCAGCAACCGTGGTGCCCATGTCCCGTATCGCAAACCTTCCAAGCTCAGGAAATTCACTGTACGTCTCAATAGCGATAGGCTGAATAGGTTCAAACTTTACAACTGCGCCATCACCAGTCTTCAGGAAAGACGGGTTCTTCTCCACGACCTGACCCGTTCTCGGATCCAGCTTCGCAACAAGCTCCTTAAATCTGCATGAAACCTGACCAGTGTTGGAGTGCAGCACTGGAGAGTATCCAGCGGCGATTGCTGTCGGATGATGGATTACTATTATCTGTCCGATGAACTCTCTTGCAACGGTTGGCGGGTTGTCAACATGACCTGCAATGTCTCCGCGGTGAACATCCTTCTTTGAGATGCCTCTAACGTTGAATCCGATGTTGTCTCCCGGAAGAGCCTCCTTAACGTTTACATGATGGGTCTCTATGGATTTGACCTGTCCCTGAACTTTACCCGGCATGAAAACCAGAGTGTCACCTTCTTTCAGAACGCCGGTCTCAACTCTGCCTACAGGAACTGAACCGATTCCGGTGATTGTATAAATGTCCTGAATGGGAATCCTCAACGGCTTCTTAACCGGTTTTTCTGGAACCTCCATCTCGTCAAGTGCCTCAAACAGCGTCGGACCCTTATACCAATCCATGTGCTCGCTTCGTTTAGCGAGATTGTCGCCAGTCCATCCGGAAGTAGGCACAAAATGAACCTTCTCCGGATTGAACCCGGACATCTTCAATATACGGGTCATCTCGTTTTTGATTTCATTATATCTTTCTTCTTTCCAATCTACTGAAGGGTCATCCATCTTGTTGATGGCAACAACCATCTGGTTAACTCCCAGAGTATACGCCAAGAAAGCATGCTCTCTTGTTTGTCCGCCTGCACCGATTCCTGCTTCAAACTCTCCTCTTTTTGCGGAGACGAGAAGAATGGCAGCGTCTGATTGGCTGGCGCCAGTGATCATGTTCTTAACGAAGTCCCTGTGTCCTGGAGCATCAATAATCGTAAAGTTATATTTTGGCGTCTCAAATTTCAAATAAGCAACGTCGATGGTTATGCCTCGCTCGCGTTCTTCCTTGAGTTTATCCAAAACCCAAGCATACTTGAAAGTTTCCCTTCCCAGTTTCTTTGCTTCTTCCTCGTAGGTTTTAGCTGTCCGCTCATCAACTGCTCCAGTTAGAGCAAAGAGATGACCTACAGTAGTCGATTTTCCGTGGTCAATGTGACCAATTACCACCAAGTTCAGATGGGGTTTTTCTTTACTACTCATTTTTTTCATTCTTCTCCTTTAATTTTTGTTCATCTTTTTACACGTTAGGTAAGGTGATTAGTAGAGACAACAGGTAGTTCAGTTATTTTAACTTTTTGAAGGAAATCCAACATATCACTGCACCTTTTTCCACATTCTAGATACAAATAACATGATTACTAACGTGAAGACCGCGCTATTCGCTCCATCTCGTTGCGTTTCTTCACAGCATAGCTCTTCACATCGTTTTTGGCTGCCAAAATCAGTTCCTCAGCAAGGTACTCATCCAAAGCTTTGGGGTTACCGAAAGATTGGTTCCTTGCACCCTCAGAGAGAAAACGTACTGCAAGGTCAACCCGTCTCTGAGGCGATATATCCACAGCCATATGATAAGCGATTCCTCCGTAACTGATGCGAGTGGTATCCTCTCCGGGGGCGGTGTTTTCCACTGCAGTGACCAGAACCTGTACGGGATTCTCTCCTGTACGAAGATGAATAATTTCGAAAGCGTTCTTAACCAAGTTTATGGCTCGGGTCTTCTTTCCGGCGCTACTGCCAGGACGCATAAGATTGTTTATGAGCCTCTCAACTATGTTGACCTTGGCCTTGTGAAATTTCCCATGCTCATGTCTCCCCATGCTGTGGGGAACATATACTGGTTTAACTGAAATGTGTTGCTGGAGCCCAGGGTCATGTACCTGAATCCCCTCGAAGCTCCACTTTCCGAACAGTTTGATTTCTTCCATCTTGCTCAAACGAGACACCTTGACAAAGTTTTTGGGTTTGGAAACCTGTATTTAAGGGTTGTTTAGAGGCAGATTTGCTTTTACCGCATGGGCTTCTCTTTTCTACCGAGAACCAATTCGTTAAGGGAGACCCCATTAACGGTTGAAACTTTCCATCTGACTCCGGGAAGGTCACCCATGGCTCCACCGCGGGACCCGCCGATTCCTTCCACTATGACCTCGTCGTGTTCGTCAACTACGTTGAGTGCACCGTCTCCGGGAAGAAAGGCGGTTATGACCCTGCCGTTCTTGATGAGTTGTGTTCTGACACATTTTCTGATGGCGCTGTTAGGCTGCTTGCTTTCAACACCAACTTTTTCTAAGACGATTCCCCGTGCCATCGGAGCGCCCTTTAGTGGGTCTGATTTAATGTCCAGTTTAAGCATTCGTCGTTTGTAGTAGTCGTCTTTCCATCTGAAGTTTTTTCTCTTCGCAAGCAGTTTTCTTGCGGCGAGTTCGCCTTTCGGTGCTTTGGAACCCATACTTTTCTGTCCTCTAACCATCCTATTCTAGAGTTCTGATATTTAAACAGTCCACATTAGCATACTCACATAAATATGATTCGCGAACAATTTAGTTGGCTCTTGTTTTTGCTCCCCAGCAAGCCATTATCGCCTTTTTAATTCGTCAGATTCAACTGGAAACCTGTTAACAAATGCCTTAACCCAAAAACTTTTTGCGTGCTAGAGAATGGGCCTCAATTTTGGGGGGCGTCTCTGGGTTTTCGGAGATTAGATTGGTTCGGCAGTGACCTCTTCATCTAACAAGGTTTCGTATGGATTTTCCTTGTAGCCGATTATTGGTTTGGTTTTGATTATGATTTTTTCCCATCTTTTGCGCTCTATGTCATATCTGAAATTGTGTGAGTTTGGTTTTAGGAGGCAGCGGTAACCTAGAAAGCGTTCATTTTGGAATACAAGCCTCATTTCGTCTTTGCATTGTGGGTCTGCGCAGGGAAGTGTTGTTCTCAGCATTGTTATCTCGTCTAGTAAGATTTACTAAACATGTTAATAAATTTAGCGAATTGAACAACCAAATCAATAAACACCAAAAAGAAGAGACAAACAAACACAGTTAATCTTCTGAAAGTATTGCCTTTGCCTTATCAACCATGGATTCAAGCTTTTCTGTGGAGATTCCCGTTTGTTTTCTAAGCGCCCTTGGAGTTTTCTCAGCTAACTGCCTTAGCAGGATTATTCCATTAGACACCAATCTCTTTCTGGTCTCAGCGTTCAGTCCCTTAAGAAAAGTTACGGGGTAGAGTTTCTTTTCTTCAATCATTGTTTGCAGGTCACGGTTTGGAGGCGAACTCCATCCTATGTTGCGGATTCCTCTGCAGTCTGCGTAACGTTTGGCGTGTTCCGACAGTTTGGTGTTGCAGACTATTAGTGCGTAATCTATTTTCAGGTTGTTATATCCAAGTTCGTGTCCCTCGGTTACATCTTCGAATACGGCTCTGGAGATGCGGCTCACGTCAAGGCCTGTTGGGGTGTGATATTGATAGTGGTGCTTGACTTCCACGACACAGGTTTTCCCGTTTTTTCTGGCAACCGCATCCACTTCATGCTCTCCACATCTGCCTTTCACAATCTGGTTTGGGGTAACTTCGTAGCCGTGTTCGCTTAACAGAAGCTGAATGAACCGTTCAAAGTCGGGTGCTGGATTCAGCAGACTCAAAGCCTTTCTCAAGTCAATCTGATGCCTAGTCGCGGGTTTGTATTTCCTTAAACTCCTGAAAATCATCTGAAGGACTTTCTTTGTTTCTATTCCATCGTACACTCTGTTTTCGATTTCGTCGGCGATTGACTCAGCAGCAGCTCTGGTTGCGCCCATCCGCATGCAGGTTCTCACAATCTTGTTTTTGTCGAATGGTTGCCTTGTTCCATCAAATTTAGTAACGTAAACAGTCAATGTGACCTACCACACGTTTATAGTTTCCTTTTGTTGCTAAAAAGATAACCTCAACTCTCAGCAGAATGGACAGAAAAAAAGCTAACTTCGGGAAACGTAAATAAGCAATAAATCTCTTGAGAAGTAGCTGAGACCGTAGCAAGTGGCCGGGATGAGGTAGTCTGGTAGCCTATAGGCCTGTGGAGCCTAGCGCCCGGGTTCAAATCCCGGTCCCGGCCCTTCCAGCAATGTTTTTGGCTCTGAAGCAGAGGGCTGGTTTGTTGGTAAAGCTTTTAGAGTGAGAAACCTCTAAATCTTTCATCTCTAATTGAAGAAAAGCAAGCAGAGTGTTGCGGGCCGATAGTTCAGTCTGGTATGAATGCCTGACTTGCACTCAGGAGGCCGGGGGTTCAAATCCCCCTCGGTCCACTTTTGGTTTACCAGTTTGTTTTTCAGGAAAAAGCTGTTTTTCAACAATCTTCTGTTATTAGGCTCCTAATATGCTCGGGGGATGTGGACAGCTAATCATGTTCTTGCTTGGAAAAACAGAAAAAATACTGTTTTCAACAATGTACCTCTATTAGGTTCCTAATATGTTTGTGCGGTTGTTTAGTTGATGCTGATGAGTATGACTCCTGCGACGATTAAGAGTGAGCTGGCGACGAGTTTGAGGGAGATTTTTTCGATTTTTCTGAGGAAGATGTATGTGAAGAGTAGTATGAACAGCAGTTCGGTTTGCAGGACGGGGGCAACTATGGAGACCATCTCTTGGCTTATGGCAAAAAATGACAGGAGCCATCCAATTGCCATGCCCACTCCGGCTTTCCAGAACATTTTGAGGTCGTTGCGCGAAAACCTTGATGTTCGGGTGTGCTTGGCGAATGGTATTACTATGAGGTAGACGATGAGGGCGGCTGTGTATCCCACTGCGACTCCCAGTAGCGGTTGGTTGTAGATGTTCAATGCTTCTTTTCTCACTATTTGGGAGAATGCGAAAGCCAAGGAGCCGAGCAGAGGGACAATCAAGCCCTTTTTTGTTGTGTTTCTGTGGCTGGTTTCACCTGTATTTATGATTCTTCCAATGAATATTACGCCAACTATGATGGAGACGAGTCCAATCCAGTTTTCTGTGGTTAAGGCTTCTCCTAACAGTAGAACCGCCACAATGGTGGTGTACAGTGGGTAGGTTGCATAGATGGTTGCGTTTGCTGAGATGCCTGCGGTTTCCATTCCCTTGTAGTAGAATAGTCTGGCTAGTGCAGGGGCAAGCAGCCCCGCTAGCACGAAAAGCAGTAGTCCTTCAGGGTTCACTGTGTTTAGGTTTGTGAATGTGAGGGCGAGGGGCCAGAGGATGATGTTGCCTATGAGGGTGATTGTCAGGGATATGTAGATGAAGTTTGATTTGTCCAAGTTTTTTCTGACTAGAATCAGGGATAAGCCGGTAGACATGGCAGAGAGCAGAGCCAACGCAACGCCAATCATGATTGTTCAAGAACAGCAGAGAAGCTATTAAAGGCAACCCTCCTCGCCTAAAGCAGCAAACGTGAGCAAGCAGCAGTAGAGTAAATCTGAAAAAACACTGTTTTCAACAATACACTGCTATTAGGAGCCTAATATGATTGGGCTCTCTGTCCAGAGGAATGGCGCGGAGGGTGGGATTCGAACCCTTGAACAACGTTTTCCATTCATCAAGATATCTTCGGGTATGGCGCTTCAGCGTCACTTGCGTCTTCTAACTTTCTTGATTAGGACTATCACGAAACCAACCCAGAATAGCAGTATTCCGCCAATCATGAACAGAAACGGAAACACAACATTCATCAGTTCTATGGGAAGCGTGATGTAGTGAAGAAGTAAACCCACTATCCCCAAAATTGTTCCTATGCTGCCGAACAAAAGTAGGGGTCGAACATCAAACATCAACCTCACCGTGATTCCAAGTATCCTGCCGCCATCTTTTATGGGGTTAAGCTTTGTCGCTCCCACCCTTGCCCGGTAACTTATGGGCACCTCACGTATTCTAGCATCAACGGAACGGGCTTCTGCCAGCATTTCCGTGGCCAAGGGCATGCCCACAGCTATCAAATTCATCTTTTCTAGGAGTCCAGACGTGAAGGCTCTCATGCCACTTTGGGTGTCATACACGTTAAGTCCCAAAGCCAGCTTTGCAACTAGACTAAGCACTTTGTTCCCAACCCTGTTAACGAAAGGCATTGCACCCTTCTGCATTCCAGCAAAACGGTTGCCTACCACCATGTCAGCTTCATCATCCAAAATAGGCGCTACCAGTTCAGGTATATGTTTGGGGTCATAAGTTAAGTCGGCGTCCATCATCACAATTATTTTGGCGTCTAGCCGTTTTCTTGCATAGAAGAAGCCAGTTTTCAATGCGTCCCCGTAGCCTCTGCCCCGCTGATAAACGACAGTGGCACCCATATCTCGGGCAATCTTGTCTGTGCCATCGGTGGAATGTCCATCCACAATCAGCACATGATAGTCATAGTCAGCCATAACCTGTTTCACGCCGCCTACCACTTTTCCCACAGCTTCACATTCGTTCAAGGTGGGAATCACAACGGCAATTCTTGCTGCAGAGCGTGTGACTTCTATGGCTTCCTCCTCCACGTGTCTGTTGAACTTAATATTCACACTTCAACTTAGCATTTAAGCATCACTTAAAAAAGGTGCGGAGGGTGGGATTCGAACCCACGAACCCCTACGGGACAGCCGCCTCAGGGCTGCGCCTTTGACCTGGCTTGGCAACCCCCGCATTCTAAGCCGCAAGAGATAACATACCTGTAAGCCTTAAATTAAATCTTATCCAGTTAAAGGTTAACCTCAAAACCTTCACAAAACTTTTACTTACCTAACTCACATCTACTGTTTCAGGGCTGAAACGGATTGAAGGCAATAATTCTGGCTGGAGGCGTAGGAACCAGACTGCGCCCATTAAGCTGTACCCGACCGAAGCTTCTGTTTCCCGTCTTGAACAAGCCTCTGCTAGACTGGACACTGGAACGCCTAGCAGAAACCGGAGTAGACGGAGTTACTTTGGCGGTGAAATATATGGCTGAAGCTTTCATGCAACGCTACGGCAAATCAAAGCATGGAATCAAAATCTCCTATTCGCTGGAAAAGAAGCCCATGCGCACAGGCGGAGCCATCAAATACGCCGAAGAATCTATTGGCTACGAAGAGCCGTTTTTGGTACTGAACGGAGACATATTCACCACCATCGATTACACGACGCTCATAAAGAAACACAAACAAAACAAGGCGATTGCAACAATAGCGCTCTACAAGGTCGCAGACCCCAGCAGATACGGAACCGTGAAACTAACCAACCAAAACATGATAACCCAATTCATAGAGAAGGCTCCCCCCGGAAAAGCTCCAAGCAACCTCATCAACGCCGGAGTCTACGTGCTAGACCCAAAAATCTTCAACCACATTCCAGGCGGGCGCCCAGTCTCCATCGAACATGAAGTATTCCCGAAACTGGCACAACAGGGAAAACTTTTCGGTCACGAATTCAAGGAAATCTGGATTGACATCGGAAAACCTGCAGATTACCTGAAAGCAAACAGGCTCATGCTTGACGCGAAACCAAAAAAGCGGCTGCTCGGAAAGGACGCAGACATAGGTGAGGCAGTCGAATTCAGCGACCCTGTTATGGTTGACGCGGGAGTCACCGTTGGACAGAACACAAAACTGGGACCCTACGCAATCCTCGGAAGAGACACGGTTTTGGGCAGAAACGTTACTCTAGAGAATTCTGTGGTTTTCCCAGAGGCAACAATCTCGGATCATGCCTCAGTGAGGGGCGCGGTTATAGGGGAAGGAGCCGCAATAGGCAAAGGCGCAACAATTATGGAAGGATGCGTAATCGGCGATTACGTAACCATCAGAGACAACGTCACCCTATCCAGAAACGTCACCGTCTGCCACTCCAAAGAAGTTAAAGAGGACGCCCCAGAATCCACGCACATAATATAAACTGGGCAGCCTAAAAGCAACCTGAAAATTTTACAGTTTCACGTCAAATTCAAACGACAGAATTTTCTGCCTATTTAATCTGCTTGCAACAAAAATGTTCGTCACGTATTAATAACACAGGTAAATAATGAAGTGAAGGAGAAAAAATGTCTAGAGTCATGAAGCTTGCAGGCAAAGACTTGGAATCGCCGGAGAAGCGGCGAGAAATCACTGTCTGTGTTGTGGGCTGCGGAAGAACAGGATTAGTTACAGCTTGCCTTTTCATCGAAGCAGGCTTCAGCGTCATTGGCGTTGACTCTAGTAGCCACACAGTTCACCAGCTACAGAAAGGCAAATCGCCTTTCACTGAAACCGATTTCCGCAAGTTCATAGAACCGCACATAAAGAATGACAGATTCAGGGCAACAACCAACCTCAGAAAGGCAGTCTCAGAAAGCAACATCATAATAATCGGCATCCAATCGGCTCTGGACAAAAGAAAGAAACCAGACTATTCACGCCTCGAAAAAATATGTAAACTCATCGGCTTGAGCCTAACCGCAGGCTCTCTGATCATCGTCCAGAACACCATGGGTCCAGGAATGACCGAAACCGTGGCAAAAGAAACTCTGGAAACAGCATCCGGATTAGAAGCTGGGAAAGACTTCGGTCTAGCATACTCTTCCACCCTAAATAACTCAACACATCTCTCAAAGGACGCATCCAACTGCACAAAAGTTGTTGGCGGCTTAACCAAACGAAGCTTGAAAGTTGCGTGCCTCATTCTGGACACGATCACGGAGGGAGAAATAGTCCGCGTAAAAGACATAAAAACTGCAGAAGCCGTGAAGCTGCTGGAAGAATCATACAAAGACGTTAACATTGCCTTCGCAAACGAGTTCGCCCACTTCTGCGAGAAGGCGGGAATAGACTTTGTCAAAGTGCGAAACATAATCAATCCCCTGAAGTTTTCGAGGATGGCCGGACTTCATAAATCAAGAGATTCCTATTTTCTGGTTGAAGAGGCAGAGGCGGTGGATGTTAAGCTTCGTCTGTTGTCGTTGGCTGCAAAAATAAACGATGAAACACTGGATCATGCAATCCGTCTGCTAAGGGATGCTCTGCGAACGTGCCAAAAAAGTTTAAGGAGATCCAAAATTGCGGTCTTCGGCATCTCTTCAGTCCCCAACAGGAAGAGAGCCGCCAATTCTGCCACAAAGAGACTGGTGAACCAACTGAAAAAGAGAGGCGCATCGGTCAAGGTTTATGACCCCTTCTTTTCTCACAAGGAACTTTTGAGGATGAGCTATGACGCTGAGGCAACTTTATCTAAGACTGTTGAGGGAGCAGACTGCCTAGTTGTGGCAGTGGCGCATGACAGTTTCAGCCGGTTGAATCTACGGAGAGCCCAGATGCTGATGAAACAGCCTGCAGCCATAGTGGATATGGGACAAATTATTGATCCAACTAAAGCAGAAAAGGCGGGTTTGGTGTATCGCGGATTCGGAAGAGGCGTCTGGACAAAATAAAGAAAAAAGTAGTTAACTGTTTTTCGGGGCAATGCTTAAGTCTTTAATGACACAGATGCACTTTAAACAAGCAAAAAAATCTTAACAGAGGATGTGGGAAATGGTTGTTTTAACATTCTTTACTTTGCTGTCCATTGTTACAACATTTCTCAACGCCAGCCTCGCTGGTTTCCTTGATTTTATGCGGGTTGATATCGATGAATTTGTTATTGCAGGGCTGGTTCTGCTGTTCAGTTTCGGTTTAACTCTGTTTCTCACAAAAAAATGGGTCAAATCAGCTGACACAGCAAAACTTGTAGGGAAGGACATGAACAAGCCTGATTATCCCTCTGTTCCAAGATCGGGAGGATTGGCTGTTGCAATAGTCATCTGCTTTGCTCTGCTGATATACATCTTCCTGAAAACCTTCTCGCTGGTTA
>Ga0307434_1000488_pt1 | contig 26696 bp, 20 predicted proteins | sample SalMarWE160220MG_FD_202156 | JGI IMG/M metagenome (GOLD analysis project Ga0307434, IMG submission 202156) | Salt marsh sediment microbial communities from the Plum Island Ecosystem LTER, Massachusetts, United States - WE1603-220 | ecosystem: Environmental > Aquatic > Marine > Intertidal zone >... | reverse complement strand
TGTAGAGGTGGATTTTGAGAGTTAATTGGTGAATTGGTGAATTTGTTAATTAGTTTACCGTTTTTCGAGCCCTGATGCTTGATACACGTTTCTAGTGCCCCGTGACTCGTTTCTCGTGTCTCGTGATTATTTGACAATTGTTAGTCCTTAGTACGAAAGAATTTACAATCAAATTTGACTGGGCCAGCGGGCCTATACTTGCGGTGACCTCCGCGTTACGTGTGTTATGCTAACACACGGGTATAGTTTACCATGTAAGGCCTATTTATCAATAAATATTTAATAATTTTTGCCACGGAGAATTTGAGCCACTGATTTCACAGATTTCACTGAGAAACGGATTAACGCGGAGAACGCGGAGAAAAAATCAGCCACGAATAAACACGAAAAAACACGAATAAACACGAATAAAATTTAGCCACTGATTTCACAGATTTCACTGAAAATATAAAACACATAAAATGAAAAAAAATACCGCGGTTTTCGCCGAGGGCGCAGAGAACGCGTAGAAAAAAATCAACCACGAATTAACACGAATTGACACGAAAAAACACGAATAAAATTTAGCCACTGATTTCACAGATTTCACTGAAAATATTAGACACAAAAAAGGTAAAAAGATAATCGCGGAGTTCGTAGAGAATGCAAAAAAAATCAGCCACGAATAAACACGATAATACACGAACAAATTTCAGACGGAATAAAAGGATTAACAAAAGAATAATTTAGCCACAGAGTGCATGGAGGTCACAGAGATATTTAAGAAACAGATTTACACTGACAGAAAAAGAATTGAAAAACGAAGAGAGGATTCGATTTTTTATTTTCCGAAGAGCCAGTAGGTTGTGAAGATATCGAGGTCGTTGGTATCAACGCTGCCGGAGAAGTCCAAATCAGTAGAGTTGCAGTCATTAACATCATTGCAATCGGTCATCAGCCAATGACTCGAGAAAAAGGAGTAATCAATAAAGTCCACGCCGTCGGGGCATAAGAAGTCTGCAGGTAAAATCTGCCATTGCAGGCGAGGATAATTCGTCCCCTCACATATCGCCCAGATATCGTTAAAATCCCATTCGGCATCAAAAAATGTTGTGGCCATCTGCATTAGTAGGTAGTCCGATTAAAGTATTTGGGTCGGGGTCGGGGTCACCAATACCTTTTGACAGGGCGGAATTATTGAAAGATGTTGGAATTTGAAATATATTTTCTTTGATCCTAAACAAAACGAAAAGTTGATAAGGAAATTAAAAATAGGTAAACGTCCCCTATTATCCCCAAAATAGGTAAACGTCCCCTATTATCCATCCCTAACGTCCCCTATTATCCCTTCCCTGTGTGAAAAGCAAGAATTTTTTTCGAATTTTTTGGTTACTGTCATAATTGGAAAGGCAAAGAATAAAGTCGCCGTGCCCTTCGACTTCGCTCAGGGCAGGCCGGCGACTGCTAAACAAAATAAAGATAAACATTCAACATAGAACTTTGAACATCCAACTTTCAATAAAAGGACAGGTGCGGGGTAAAGTTTTTGCTTTTAATTTTTGCTTTTAATTTTTGATTTTTACAGTATTCTATAGGGCTATGCAGATACTATTAACAAACGATGACGGGATATTTGCACCGGGGCTGGCAGCGATATATAAGCAGCTCATCAAAATCGGTGATGTAACGGTTGTGGCTCCGGCTGACAGTAAATCCGGGACAAGCCATAGTATTACATATACGCAGCCTTTGGTCTGTAACAGGATAGAAATCGAGGGAAAATTCAGCGGTTTCAGCGTGCAGGGTTCGCCCGCGGATTGCGTTAAGCTGGCATATATGCAGCTCTGTCAAGAGCCTATAGAGCTTGTCGTAGCGGGTATAAACAGAGGAGCAAATGCGGGTATAAACGTGTTCTATTCCGGCACGGTGGCGGCGGCGATGGAGGCAGCGTTCTTAAAGATACCGGCTGTCGCGATGAGTCTTTCAAGGGACGAGACGATGGATTTCGACTCGGCGGCGGGCTATTGCATCGATGTTTTGAAAAAGATTATGCCCGTCAAAAAAGGTGATGTAATCAATATAAATATACCTCAGCTTTCAAACGGTAAACCGAAAGGTATAAGAGTGGCAGCCCAGTCAAATAAAGGATTCGAGGAATACTATATCGAGCAAAACAATGAGCAGGGACAAACGGTCTTTCAGCTCGCCGGCAGCGACAGCCACACGGCGTCGGAGCCGCCTGACCTGACGGATACAACGTCACTGGCGCAGGGCTTTATAACGGTAACATCACTTAAGGCTGATATGACAGACCATAAGAAAACAGAGAAGCTGAAAAAAATTTTCAACGAATAAATTGCAGGGTGTTCAATAAAAATTTGAGGAGAAAAAGATGGCGAAGAAAAAGGAACCGCAAATCTGCATTGTCACCGTAACCGGGGCCGACAGGGTCGGGATAATTGCCAGGCTGGCGACGACAATGGCCAACGCGAACATAAACATCCTGGATGTAAACCAGAATGTAATGGAAGAATACTTCGTTATGACAATGGCTGTTGATATCGTCGAATCAAAAATCGATATCAAACAGATACGGAAAAAACTCGACAGGGTTTCCAAAGAGATGGGGCTGACTATAACGATTCAGGATGAAAATATATTCAAGGTAATGCACAGGGTTTAATTATGAGAATATCGGTAGAAGAAGTTTTCGAGACTGTCGGTATGACGGTTGACCATCATTTTGATATACGGACGGTGACGCTCGGTATCAATCTGAAAGACTGTATGGACCGGAATATCGAGAGGCTTACGCGCAGAATAAAGAATAAAATCACAAACAAGGCCAAAATGCTGAACGAATACGCCGATGCGACCGAGCAGAAGTACGGTATCCCCATAACGAACCGCCGTATTGCGGTAACGCCGGCATCGATTCTTCTCGAGCCTTTGGACGGAAAAATATCGACAGCCGTCAAACTTGCACGCGCGATGGACAAGGCCGCCAGGGATTCAAAAATTGATTTTATAGGCGGTTTCGGTGCGATGGTCCAAAAGGGTATGACCAAAACAGACAAAGTCCTGATTGATTCGATTCCGCGCGCACTTTCATCAACAAAGCGGGTCTGCGCTTTTATAAATCTGGCATCGACCCAGGCAGGCATTAATATGAATGCGGTTGAGAAAGTCGGTCATACAATCAAAGACCTGGCCAGGCGGACACCGAACGGTATCGGCTGTGCAAGACTGGCTGTATTTGCGAATGTCCCGGAGGATAATCCGTTTATGGCAGGCGCCCATCACGGTATCGGCGAGCCAGACTTTTCGCTCAACATCGGCATATCAGGGCCGGGAGTCGTGCGTGACGTTGTCCTGCACAATCCCGACTGCGACCTTACGCAGTTATCGGAGGTCATCAAGCGAACCGTATTCAAGATAACAAGAGCAGGTGAGCTTATCGGCAGGGAGATTGCGAAATTGATGAAGGTGGAGTTCGGCATAGTTGATATCTCTCTGGCATCGACAACGCAGGCACATGATTCGGTCGCGGAAATCATCGAGGCGATGGGCGTGGAACAAATGGGCCTGCCGGGAACAACGGCGGCCTTGGCCCTTCTTATGGATGCGGTAAAAAAAGGAGGAGCAATGGCATCCGGCAATGTCGGTGGTCTGTCGGGCACCTTTATACCGGTCAGCGAGGATTCCGGTATGATAAGGGCGGTCAAGGCAGGCACGCTCAACCTGCAAAAGCTCGAGGCGCTGACAAGTGTCTGTTCGGTCGGGCTTGATATGTTCGCCGTACCCGGCAGCACGCCGGCTGACGTATTGTCCGGTATAATAGCCGACGAGCTTTCAATAGGAGTTATAAACAATAAAACCACGGGCGTAAGAGTGATTCCGGTACCCGGCAAAAAGGCAGGTGACATGGTCAGCTTCGGCGGGCTTTTAGGTACCGCTGTTGTTATGAAAGTACCCAAAAAAGGCTGTGCCAAACTGATAGCGAGAAAGGGCAGAATCCCTTCGCCGATAACTTCGTTGCGAAATTAAAACTTGTTAAATAAAAGGAAGGTAAGTGTTCAACATATTTGAAAAACCCTGGGGACTTTTTGGTGCAGCGATTGTCGCGCTGATTATAATCTATATAATCCAGCTCGACAGGAAAATGTACTGGCTGAACCTGGCAGTTCTGCTCAGCTCGGTACTGCTTTACCTGTCAATCACAGCAACGTGGCTTGATTCCAGCCGCACCATCACAATGCTGTTAAGGATTATACTGCCGGCTACTGTCGCAGCATTCGCGTTTCTGCTCGTGGTTAATATAGTGCAATTAAATGAGCGCTTAGCCTATCTATGGCTCGTGCCGGTTTTCCTGTGCGCACTCGCTTTAGGATTAGACGCACTTGTCGGTACCGATAGAGAAAAAATCACGGCGGTTATCGACAAGAGCATCCTGGCAGTTGAAAAGGAAGATGCTGACGCATTTGCCAAAACCATAGCAGAAGACTACGAGGACTCGTTTCATAACAATAAGAAGGATTTAATCAGCCATTTCAAAAGAGTGCTCTATGAGCCCGTGATAGCAAACAACAGGAAGACCCATCAGCAGACGGATATAAAAGCCGATGAAGCAACGATAACAGTGGTTATCTGGACGAGCTTCGAGCCGGAGGGCTGGGTATTCGAGATGGGCAAAGGATTTCTGAAAACCGATTTGAAGCTACATCTGAGAAAATATAACAATAAATGGTTAATCCAGGGCGCCGAGATTCTCGCACTCGACGGCTATGAAGCCGACTGGACAGCAATAAAACAATATTAATCCCGAAAAGAGCTAATCGCCGAAAAAGCCTGTCAGGCCGGCTTTGCCGGGGGAGTAAAAAAGCTGTTGCATATCCGGCTTTTGGCATTATAATACTGCTTTTCGGAAAAGAGAGGCTTCAGAGAAAATACCAGGATTTTACAGGAGAAAATTGAATGGAACAGATGACAGAATCCCAGGTGGACCTATTCGCGGAAACCCTGCCTTCAATCGAGCAAATAAAAGAGCTATCCGACTTTGCCCATTCGAGCGAGGCGCGTTTACTTGCGTTCGCTGAGAAGGTGGAAGAAAACACGTCCAAACCATTTCAAAGCCTGCAGACAGGAATCGGGCTTTATATTCTCGGCAGAAACGAAGAGTCAATCGAAAAGCTTCAAAAGGCAAATGACTGCAGCGAGAAATTTATATGCACAGCCTGTGCCCTGAGAAGAACAGGCGACTTTGAAAGTGCGATTGAGAATTTTCAAAAAGCACTCGATTACGGAACCGACGCACTAATGATAAGTCTTGAAAAGGTTGCAACATACCGCTGTTCAGGCAACTTCGAGGCTGCGGAAAAAGAAATGGAAAAAAATTCAAATTTTGAAAACGTAAGTGCCGAGTACCATTATCAGCTCGCAAGACTTCAGGGGGCACAGGGCTTTTATGAAAAGTCAGTAGAAAACTACAAAACTGCACTGGAACTATCACCCGAACATCACAGAGCGCTGTTTCATTTAGCGTACCGCTGTGACCTTGCCGGCGACGAGGAGGCAGCTATAGACTACTATAAGCAAATTACATCGATAAGCCCGGTATATGTAAATGCCTTAATAAATATGGCGGTTCTTTACGAAGATGCCGACGAATTTGATAAGGCCGGGCGGTGCATCGACAAAATCCTGCAATACCATCCGAACCATCAAAGAGCCTTTCTTTTCAGAAAAGACATCGACGGCTCAAAAACAATGTACTACGACGAGGAAAAAGAAAAGAAAAAAACGCATCGAAGCCAGATACTCGAGACACCGATTACAGATTTTGAGCTGTCCGTACGGAGCAGAAACTGCCTGAAAAAGATGAATATCAGTACAATCGGCGACCTGCTGAGGATTTCAGAGGCTGAGCTGCTCTCATATAAGAACTTCGGAGAAACTTCGTTGAAGGAAATTAAAAACATACTGAACATAAAGGGACTGAATCTCGGTGTTGCCCTTGAGGAGCAGGAAAGTGAAGCAGAGCAGGTACAAGAGGAAGTGGAAGCTGAAAACGAAGGAATCCTGAACAAGGGCGTCGAAGACCTTCAATTATCGGTTCGGGCACGAAAGTGCCTGCTGAAGCTGAATCTTCGCTCGATTGGAGATTTGACGAGGAAAACGGAGGCCGAGCTGCTTGGCGTGAAAAACTTCGGTGTTACCAGCTTAAACGAAATCAGAAAATCGCTTGGCAATCTCGGCCTGTCACTGCGAAACCTGGACTAAATTGTTATTTACACTCAAAACGCAACAGATTTGAGCGGGAAAATTTATATTGTCACGAATCAGCCTATCGGCACCAGACGCTAAATTTAAATCCCAAGGCCGAGTATCTTTTGCGCGCAGCTCTATAATATGTCTTCGATTAGCTGTTTTATTCATCGTTCTTTTTTGTCTGTTCTCCTGCAGACAAAAGCATGCGGTTAAAGTAACGCCGCAGATGGATATTGGGGAGGAATTCTGGATAAGAGTATTGCTCTTCGATGATGTAAGTGAATTGAAACTCAGGATAGATTCTTCCTTCAGCATTTTACAATCTGAAACCGCCGCCGCCAGCCAAAGATTTATCCGGCTCAACTCGGCCGCCGATGTATATTTAACCGACGGTAAAATAACAATCGGAGAAAAAACTTTTAACATCAACCAGCTCACTATTCTTCCCGATTCTCCGCACATCTTCAATCTGAACGGCAGTGACTATCGCGGCAAACTCACGCTGTTAATAAACGCCGACGGCAAAAGCTTCGACGCTGTCAATTCCGTACCAATCGAAGCCTATCTGGCAGGGGTGATAGGTGCCGAGATGCCCGACTACTGGGAGCCGGCAGCCCTGCAGGCCCAGGCAATCGCCGCAAGGACGTACTGTCTTTATATCAAAAGGCGTTTCGGCTCGGCGAGAGCCTGGGATGTTACAAAAACACAGGCCAACCAGGTCTATCTCGGATTCGCCGCAGAGTCAAAGCAGGTTTGGGATGCGATAGACAAAACCAAAGGACAGGTACTCATTTGTAATTATCCCGACGGCAGCAAAGATATATTCTGCTCTTATTACAGCTCTATGTGCGGCGGACATACCGAAGATTCACAAAACGTCTTCGGCGGCGAAAAGCTCGAGCCGCTTTCGGGAGTTCGCTGCCCATACTGCCAGTACGTCGCCAGACCCAGCAGCTTTTTCTGGCCTGTAGTCCGGTTCGATAAAGAGACTGTTTCAAAAAAACTTATTGAAAGGTATCCGACATTAAAAAAGCTCGAGCGGATTAAGGACCTTGTTGTCGAAAGGCAAAGCGATTATAAAATTAACACCGACAATCAGCAGTCGCTAATGTCAAGGCTGACATTTATCAAGCTCGTCGGCTCAAGCGGCAAAAGCGATTATATCAGGGCAGAAGATTTGCGGATTACTATTGATCCAACGGGTAACAGGGTAAAGAGCACAATCTGCAAAATAAAAAGTACGGGTGAGAAATGGGCATTTTTGGCGGGCAGGGGCTGGGGTCACGGCGTGGGAATGTGCCAGTGCGGTGCCCAGGCTATGGCAAGGATTGAAGGCAAAACGGCCTTCGAGATACTATCATATTACTATCCGGGTTCCGAGATTGATTATGTCTATTAAGTCAGCAGGATTTGAAATACTTGTTGAGGACAAAAAAAGCCGTGCCAGAAAAGGCCTGCTTAAAACAGCCCACGGCACGGTCGAGACGCCCGTATTTTGCCCTGTCGGCACTGCCGGTGCGGTCAAGGGACTTACCCCTGCGCAGTTAGAAGAAACCGGATGCTCACTTATCCTTGCCAACACATATCACCTGATGCTTCGGCCGGGAATCGAGACAATAGAAAAGCTCGGCGGAATACATAAGTTTATGGCCTGGCAAAATCCCATCTTAACAGATAGCGGCGGCTTTCAGCTATTCTCGCTCAGCGAGCTGATGCAAATCGATGATGACGGTGTTGAATTCGCCAGTCACATAGACGGCCAAAAATTAAAGCTCGATGCAAAAAGTGCGACCGAAATTCAGAACCGCCTCGGCGCCGATATAATAATGTGCCTTGACGAATGCCCTGCATTCGGCTGCGAAGCCGACAAACTCAAAAAGGCTGTGCGAAGAACTATTCGATGGGCGGAACAATGCAAACAGGCACACTCAAATCCGGAGCAGATGCTTTTAGGGATTGTCCAGGGAGGCACGGACGAGCAGCTTCGCAGCCATTGCGCAAAAGAGCTCGTTAAAATGGACTTCGACGGATACGCAATCGGCGGGCTGGGCATAGGCGAAGGCAATGTTAATATGACGAGAACGGTATCAGCCACAACCAGGCTTCTGCCGTCAGAAAAACCTCGGTATCTTATGGGCGTCGGAATGCCCGCTGACATTATAGCCGCCGTCAGAGAAGGTGTGGATATATTCGATTGCGTGCTGCCGACAAGAAACGGGAGAAACGGTTATGCCTTTACGAATGACGGGCCACTGCGAATTCGAAACAGCTCTAATATCGAGGATGGTGACCCTGTAGAAAGAAATTGTGACTGCTATTGCTGCAGAAACTTCAGCAGAGGCTCTATCAGACACTATTTCAATGCCTCTGAGATGCTCGGTGCAATACTGCTTTCGGTGCACAATATAAGGTTTTATCAAAGACTAATGGCCGCTATCCGTGAATCGATAGAGAAAAAAGAATTTAACGACTGGGCCGAGCAGCAAATAAACAATGACAGATACTCGGAAACCCAAAAAACATAAATCCAAAAAATTGTTGATTATATTGTGTTAATCATTGATAATGAAAACTTTAAAAAATTGTAAATGTAAAATAAAAGGGCTCAACCTCGTTTTAGTCGGTAAGTATTTTTTGTTTATGAGCCTATTACCAGATGAAGGGAATTAAAAATGGAAAACATATGGATTTTGGCACAGTCTGAAAGCGGAGAACAAACAATGCTCGAATCGGAGCATTCAGAAGGTCAGGAACACGAAGCGACATCTGTTCAGCCCGATGTCAACGAGGGCGCGAAAACAACAAGCAGAAAAAGCCTGTTCAGCGGTCAGAGTGGTTTAATCTTTATTATCCTGATGGTCGCCGTGATGTACTTTTTCATTCTGAGAGGTCCGCGAAAAAAACAGCAGGAACATAAGCAGATGGTTCAGTCACTCAAAAAGAACGACAAGGTCAGGACGATAGGCGGAATCATAGGGACAATCGTCGATATTAAAGACGACGAGATTACGCTAAAAATCGACGAAGCAAACAACACCAAGATAAAGGTCATTCCATCAGCAATTGGCAGAAATCTTTCTCAGGAGAAAACTTAACAGAAACCGCATTCTGACTTTCACTTTTAAGCAAACTCAGATACGGGAAAAATAAGGGAAAAAGCAATGAATAAAAATCTGTTACTGAAGATTACCGTAATTATGGTACTCGCAGCAGTTGCGGCTTATACTCTTTATCCGCCGGATAAAACACTCAGGGCGGGAATAGACCTCGCGGGAGGTGTAAGCCTGACCTACGAGATTGACGCCGAGGGAATCGAGCCTTCAAAGCGCAAGGGACTTTCAACCAAAATGATAAGGATTCTTCGCAGAAGAATAGACCCTGCCAACATACAAAACATTGAATGGTGGCCTCAGGGTGATACCCGATTTGAAATAAGAATGCCTCTTGCAAGCACCGAAACCCGCCAGAAACGCCAGCAATTCGAGCAGACAATGAATAATCTTCTCGACGAAAACGTAAAGCCGGCGGTAGTCCTGCGGGCACTTAAAAATCCGCCCGTGGAAAGAGCGGAATTCTTTGCCAATGTCGCCGGTGATTCAACCCAAAAACTCGAAATCCTCAATAATCTTGCCGAGACGTACGATGAATACAATCAACTGCAAAACCAAAGCAATGAGCTGACGGCAAAAATCGAGCAATCAGAACTGAAACTAACCGCTGCGGGTCTTCAGATGGACGAGGTAAAGGCAAATGCTTATAACTGGAGCATCTTAAACGAGCAAAAGCTGACAGAGCAGCTCAAAACATATCTCGCCCTCGACCCGAACGCCGTCGCCGACCCGCGACTCGGGCTGCTCCTTGATTATGTAAAAGAATACTCGCAGTGGATAGAAGTTACTGAAGAGCTGACAGCACCCGGAACGGGAAAATCAGACCAATACAAAGAAGCAAAAAATGCACTCGACGGATTAAACCTCTCCGAAGAGCAGATAAACTACGCCCTGCAACTGCCCAGGCCCATACAAAGAAAAAATGCGATAGAAGATATCAATGATCAATTCCCGGACAGAAAGGAGAAAATCGGCGCCGCAGTAGAAGCGTTCGAGAATTATCGTAAGTTCCAGGGCAGATTAGACGACCCCAAAGACCTTCAAAATATGCTGAAGGGCGCGGGAATACTCGAATTCAGGATTCTTCCCACTCTCGGCCATCCGGACGTTGATACCGAAAAGATGCAAAGCTACGTTGACCGCCTTAAAACAAAAGGCCCAAAATACGCCTCCGATGACGAATATACATGGTTCGAGCTCGAAGACAGCAAAGAATGGATAGGTCTTGACGAGACGGGAAATACAATCGTTAAGGTACGAGACAAAGATGATAAACCTGCTATTGTGGCATCGTTCGCAAATAAATATTATGTCCTTGCGAGCAATAAAGAGAATGACTGCCTGCTGCATAATCCTGATGAGCCCTGGGAGCTGAAAGGTGCTTCGGCGGGAAGAGACTCACAGGGCAGAAGAGCCATTAACTTTGAGCTTGACGACCACGCAGGCAAAATATTTGCCGCAATTACGAGCAAAAATATGTACCGCCCCCTGTGCATTATTCTTGACGACATTGCCATATCGGCTCCTAATATTCAGGCAAGAATATCGACATCTGGTCAGATACAGGGCCAGTTCAGTCAGCAGGAAGTGGAAAACATGGTCAATAAGCTCGAGGCAGGCCATCTGCCGGCCCAGCTTATCGAGCAGCCGATATCCGTAAAATCCATCGGCCCTCTGCTCGGAGCCGAAAACAGAGACCAGGGCATAAAAGCAGGCTTCATAGGCCTGATTGTAGTGATTGGCTGTATGGCTGTCTACTACATGCTGGCCGGCTCAATAGCCGACATCGCCCTGCTCTTGAATATCCTTTTTGTACTCGCGATTATGGTTCTTATCAGGGCAACTTTCACTCTGCCGGGAATTGCAGGTATTATTCTTACAATCGGTATGAGCGTTGATGCAAACGTGCTCATCTTCGAAAGAATCCGTGAAGAGCAGAAAAAGGGCTCATCTCTGCCTATCGCAATCAAAAACGGATATCAAAGGGCCTTCAGAACAATCTTCGATGCGAACCTGACTACATTTATTACCGCGGCTATTCTTTACTGGGTCGCTTCCGAAGAGATAAGGGGATTCGCAATAGTCCTTATGCTCGGTATTGTCTCGAGTATGTTCACCGCCCTTTTTGTCACACGTGTAATCTTTGATATTCTTGCCTCAAAGAAAATAATCAAAGACCACTTATTTATGCTCCAACTGGTAGAAAAGCCCAACATCAACTGGATGAAATTAAGACCCGCATTTTTGGTTATCTCAAGCGCCCTTATCATAGCGGGCCTCGCGGTCTTTTGTACAACAAAGAACAAATACGATATCGAATTTACGGGCGGGACCTCGGTTGTTATAAACCTAAAAGACGGCGTGGAACTAACCAGAATGGACGTCGAAAACAGAATTCGCAAAGTCGGTGAGCAAATAAATAATCCAGCGATTGTAGCAGCTAACGTTTACAGTACGGGCAAACCAATTACCGAAAATACCGAAGGTGAAAAAAAATACAGCCAATATGAAATCAAAACCACAGAAACGAACAAAATAACAGTTACTATTACCTTGCCGGCCAATGACCAGCAGACCGCAGAAAAAATTACTTCAGCTCTCGGTAACCAGCTCAGTAATCTTATCGTAAAGCCGACCGACAATCCAAATGTATTCGAGATAAGTACAAGCCAGACCAACAAAACCATCGTTAAAAATGTTCTCGAAGCTGCTTTTCCCGACGCTCAGCTTGCAGAGCCACAGCTTGAGCAAACCGTCAACGATGCAATATTGACTGCCTTCGAGAATGATTTGCAACTTAGGCAGAACCTGGAGCCTCAAATAACATCCGTCGACAAAATTACAGAAGACGTCATAAATCAATATCCCGAGCTAAACAATTTTATCAGCGGCATTAAAATCACCTGCAAACTCGCCAGGCCCGCAACGCCGGAAGAAATCAACAGCAGGTTCCAGGACCTCAGATTCAAACCCGAAATGCGGGACATTAAAAGATATCCCTTTGAGCTCTTCAGAGCAGATTTAACGTCTTTAGAACCCTCTCAGCCCGTAGATGAATTCGTTTACATATCGGTTAACGAAGACTTTGCTTTCGGCCAGCCGCCTGAGGATGAATGGAATCGTTTCTTGGAAAACGAAAAAACCAAGGTCCTCTCCTCTATGCAGCTCTCTGAAACTCTGCCCCGAGTCACCCAGATAAATCCCTCTATCGGCCAGGAGGCGAAGATTCGGGCTTTGATTGCAATAATTTTGTCTCTCGCTGCAATCGTCGCTTATATCTGGATTCGGTTCGGTAATGCGCGTTACGGTTTCGCCGCTATTCTCGCCCTTGTTCACGATGTTTGTATAACTCTCGGGGCCGTTACCGCCTGCACATTTATCGCGAACACAAGGATTGGAGAGGTACTTTTAATTGGAGATTTCAAGATTAATCTGGCGATAATAGCCGCCTTTCTAACCCTCATCGGATACTCTCTTAACGATACCATTGTTGTTTTCGACCGAATCAGGGAGAACCGTCGAAAGGCTCAGCTTACGACGCAGACGATAACAAACAGCATCAACCAGACTCTTTCCAGAACTCTTTTAACGTCATTTACAACCTTTATCGTTGTTCTTATAATGTATATATTCGGCGGACAGGCTCTAAGAGGCTTTACTTTTGCGATTGGTTTCGGTGTCATAATAGGGACCTACTCATCTATCGCTATAGCTGCTCCGGTTTTACTGATAGGCACAAAAACTAAAACTGGTAAAAATAATTAAAGACAGACTGCGAATAAACTTCACAGCTTAAATACTCATTCGCCGGCGGTCGAAAGATGACAAAGGATTTTAAAATAGGTTTGCTTTTGGGTCTTGTAATCGTCTCAATCGCGGGGATATGGCTTTGCGTTTCACCAACGGTCAGCGTCAGATCACGCCTGGGAAATCTGCAAAAATCAAAAATAACCAACCAAGCTGAAGAATGGCAAATTGCACCCGCAGCTGATTCAAATTTGAAAAACGCACAGCTCAGAGCTGAACAAAATCAAACAATCGAGAACGAGACGGCTAAAGAAATCCCCACTGAAGCCCCGCTACGAGAAGACGAGATAACAAACATTCAGTTGAACAAGGAAGACATAACAATATTTCATACGGTTCGCAAAGACGAAACATTATCTGAAATAGCTCTGAGATATTACGGCTCCGCAAACAAATGGACAAAAATTCGCGATGCCAATCCTAAAGTGGACCCCCTAAAGCTCAAGCCCGGCACTACATTGATTATTCCCCCATAATTCTCCCCCGCTGCCGAAAAACTTTTTTTCAGTCTTTTATATAGCTGGCAGCTTCGCTGTCCACCAGCCAGGTAACTTTATCAAGCACAGGCCATAAAAAGTGTATCGGATACCTGACCTCGTCGGGCTCACTTGTCAAGACCTGCCTTAAAATATCGGCTTTCTCTTTTCCTGAAACAAGGACAATCAACCGCGAGGCAGCCCGTAAGACTGTTCGACTAAGTGTTATTCTGCTCAGCCGCTCTGCCAGGTCATACACAACACAGGCCAGACTGTCTTCATCAAAGGCCGCAAAGGAATCCGGAAACAATGAACCCGGGCAGCCCTCAACACCCATACCCAGAACTATCAAATCAAAACAGGGAATCTGCTCCTGCTCGAGACAAAATACCTGCCTGATTGTTTCTTCATAACTGCCGGCAGCTGCTCTCAAATCGCTATAACCTGTTGGGATACGATGAATGTTTTTCTCAGGAATATCAACCTTTGATAAAAAGGTGTCCGAAGCGATTTTATAATTGCTGTATTTTAAATTGGGTTCCACCATTCGTTCATCGACCCAGAACAAATGGATTTTATCCCACGGCAGTGACTTTGATTCCGCACGCTCTCCTAAAAGTCTGAAAAAACTAACCGGCGTCCGCCCTCCGGATACGGCAACACAGAATTTACCTCTTTTCTCAATAGCTTCCCGGGCATTTCTGACAAAAAGCTCAACACCTCGGAAAGCAAGATTGCCAGAATCCGGAGTGATCTCAATTTTTGCATTATATTTTGCTGCAGTGCCCATCCTTTCACCCCTTTTCAGATATCGGCCTGCATTACTGTCTCATCCTATATATTATCTGTTCTGAAAATCAGTTTTACCAGTATTTTTACTGTAAATGCAAAAAAAAATTTTAGCCCCCATTAAGAATTTCGCTAAGACTTGACGTTAAAGACACTTACAGAATATGAAAAAACCTGAAAAACAGATCAGGTGATATCATCAATCTGCCACATAAAGGCTTTTATCCCTTCGGTAGCGAGTTTCTCTCTCATCCAGCGCACCTTATCCATTATTTCTTTGGCTTTGGATTCTTCGACTACTACCAGGGTGCCGTAATTAACTCCCGGCCAAACATCCGAATTAAGATGCGGTTCGCTTATCTTACCCTTGCCCAGTATATCCGTAAACTTGGTATAACAATCAGCGCCCAGAGAATGCAATGCTTCGTTAACATCTCTGTCAAGAGCAACGTTGTGCATAATTAAAACTGCTTTCATAACAACCCCCTGACAGAAAAGCTCTTCTTATAATCTTCAAAAACGCTGTACAGAGTCGGCATCAAAACAAGCGTTATCACCGTCCCTACAATAAGCCCCCCGATAATCGTAATCGCAAACGGTACCCAGATTTCCGACCCTTCTCCCCTTGACAACGCAAGCGGCGTCATCGCCAGGATAGTTGTTACACTCGTGCATATTACCGGCCGAAGTCTGCTTCGGCCCCCTTCCATAATAGCTGAATACACATCGTATTCCCTGTGACGAAGGATGCCTATATAACTAATTAAAACGATGCCGTCATTGACCACAATCCCAATAAGCATTATCAACGCAAGAAAGCTGACCACGCTTAATGCCTGGCCGGTCAGCACCAGAGCAAAAATAACCCCGACAATGCCGAACGGTATCGAAAAGAATATAATAAACGGGTCACGGTAAGACTCAAACTGAGAAGCCATTACCATATAAACAAGAACCATTCCAAGACCAACTGCTATCACTAAAAGCCTGAAGGTCTCTTTCCTTTCCTGCTCTGCACCTGCCAGTTTATAGCTAAAACCGGGAGGGGTCTGTAACTCATCGAGTGCCTTTTTTACATCCTTTGCAACTGAACCAAGGTCTCTATCCGCAACCTCTGCAGAAACTGTAATATAACGTGCCTGGTCTTTTCTTTCAATCTTCGTCGGACCTACACCCTCTTCAATTTGCGAAATATTACTCAGTCCGACCGCACCGCCGCCGGGAAGTGCCAACAATGAATCACGCAAATCCTCAAGCCTGTCCCTGTCACCAGGCCTAAGCCTTACTTCAATATCATATTCGTCGCCCCCCTCACGGTATCGCGATGCTGTGCTGCCCGCAAAAAGATTTTCTATCGTCTTGCCGACAGCAGTAACGTCAAGACCAAGTCTTGATGCCTTCTCTCTGTCAATGCCGACCTTGATTTCAGGCTTCTCTTCTTTTCTGCTTAACTGAATATCCTTCACACCTTTTATCTTCGAAATTGTATCCTCAACTGCCTCTGCGTAACTGCGGGCGTTATCCATATCATGGCCGTAAAGCTCAACTGCAAGCTTGCCCCCGCCTCCGAACATCATCGACTCAAGCGGGTCCTCCGCACTATAGCGAAGAACCGCTCCGGGAATATCCTCCAGAATTTTACGAAGTCGCTCTATTATCTCGTTCGGAGATGCATTACGCTCTCTTTTGGGAGCAAGAGACAAAAACATAACTCCGGTATAGCTTTCTTCATCCGTCGCATACATACCGCCAGACGCCCTGCCATAAACACCCCACCGTATGAAGCTGTCTCTCGTCTCCGGAATATGTATCGCCGCAGCTTTCTGAATCTGCTCCATAACCCTGCCGGTCCTCTCATAACGTGTCCCGATTGGAAGCTCAACGTTGGTGACAATTCTATTCTGGTCCTGCTGAGGAAAAAACTCCGTACCGATAAACCTAGCCATCCCAATACTCCAGACAAATAAAAGCATACAGGATATCAGCACAGTCTTTCGGTTCTTCAATGACCAGTTCAAAAAATCAATGTATATCTTTTCAAGATATTCCAGAGACCGTTCGCCAAGCCTATAAAACGAACTCAGTACGCCTTTCTTCGACTTTTCTTTTTCGACCTTCAAAAATTTCGAACAGAGCATTGGCACAAGCATAATAGCAGTGAAGAAAGAAGCAAAAATAGCCAATATGACTATCGAGGCAAACTGGCCGAATATAATCGCCGTTATCCCGCCTGCAAACATAATCGGCACAAAAATCGATACTGTTGTTAAAGTTGATGCCATAACGGCTGTACCAACTTCGTTAGCCCCTAAAATTGCTCCTTCCTTCGGTCTTTGGCCTTTCTGACGATGACGGTGAATATTATCAATGACAACTATCGCATTATCCACTACCAGACCGACCGCTATCGCAAGAGAAGCAAGCGAAGTATCGTTAATCGTATAACCCAGAAGCCAGAAAACCACAAAAGTAATAATAAGTGAAGTCGGTATCGCTGCGGCAACTATAAGGCTTGCACGAAAATCTCTTAAAAAGAAAAGAATGACAATAAAAACAAAAAATACCGCCCAGAGAACTGTGGATTTCAAATTGTTCACCGACGCTAATATAAACTCAGAACTGTCAATAACGATTTTAGGCTCTACATCGGGCGGCAAATTCCCTTTTATTTCTTCGAGTTTCGCTCTGACTCTTTTTGCAACATCAACGGTGTTGCTGCCGCTTTGTTTCTGTATAAATATTGCCATTGCCTGCCTGCCGTTCATCCTGACATCTATTGTTCTTTCCATAAAAAAATCGCTCACGTTTGCAATATCTCCCAGCTTGACAGGTATCCCCCCGCGCTGTGTCAGGACAACCTCAGAAATCTCCTCGGGACCTGAAAACTCCTCTGGCGTTCTTAGAAGGTAATCCTTGTAACCGGTTTTTATATTACCCCCCGGAGTTGAAGCATTCTGAGATGCTATCGCCCATTTTATCTGGTCAACCGACATATCGAAAGCTATCAGCCTGTCGCGGTCCACATCCACCCGTATCTGTCTTTCCAGCCCCCCTCTTGCCATCGCAGCAGCAACACCTTTTACTCTTTTAAGAGGGTCAACTATCGCATCGTCAACTATGTCCTCCAGATTCGGGTAATTCTCCCTCGCGGTGATTGCTATTATCATTATGGGCATCATATCAAGGTCTATCTTGAAGACAACAGGCTCATCTGCCTCTTCCGGCAATAAATCCTTTACCTGGTCGAGCTTTTCTCTGACATCGTTAACAGACTCGTCAATCTTTTCACCCCAGTTGAATCTCAATGTCACTAACGATACCCCCTCTTTTGATACCGAAGTAACCTCATCAACTCCCGATATTGTGCTGAGAATATCTTCAATCGGCTCGGTTAGCAGCGTCTCAACCTCTTCCGGGCCGGCTCCGCTGTAGGCGGTAATAACCGACACCGCCGGTATCTCAATATCCGGCATCAAATCAATTCCCAGCATCGAAAGTGACACAAGCCCCAAAACAACCATCGCTACGAATATCATCAACGTCGTTACAGGTCTGTTTACCGAAATATTTGATAATCTCATAGTTACCTTCTATCTTACAAATCTATCCCTTTATTTGGGTTCTTCAACCTCTTCCACCTGCTCCAGACCAACTTCTTCGAGTCGTACCACTTTCACCTTCTTTCCATCTTCCAGATAGTACATCCCATTTACAATTATTTTTTCTCCCGCCTCCAGGCCTTCGGTTATCTCACAGCGGTCAGCCTGAACAATGCCTGTTTTAACAATACGCTTATGCGCAACATCATCCTGCACAATATACACATAAGCATCATCTACCTTACCGCCAAGAACAATATCTCTGGGAACCACAACAACGTCATTCTTCTGCTGCAAAACCAGTGTAACCTTCGCAAACATCCCCGGCTTGAGCATTAAATCCTTATTTTCAAGACGTAACTCCGCCTGTATCGTGTGCGTTTGCTCATCGAGAGCAGGATATACCGAATAAACCTTCGCTTCGATATCCTTCACACCGAATGCGTCAACCCTGACTCTCGCTGCTGTCCCTTTGGCAATCTTTCCCACATATCTTTCCGATGCAGAAACCACAAGCTTAACGGTCTTCATATCCGCAACCGTAACAATTCGCTGGCCTATGTTTATCAGATTACCAACATCAATATGTTTCGCAGTTACTATACCATTAATGAGAGACCGTATCGTTGACTCCCTGAGATTTATTTCAGCCAGCTTCATATTCGCCTTAGCCGAATTCAAATTCGCCGCCGCCAGCTCCGCCGCTGTCAACGCCTTGTCCTTGCTCTGCTCCGTCGCCGAACCTCCTTCGTACAATGCCAATATTCGCTTCCTTTCGCGCTCGGCGTCCGCCACCTCGACCTGGGCTGCTTCAACAGCAGCACGCGCAGAATCCAGATGAGCCTGGTAAATATCATGGTCTATCACCGCAAGCTGTTGGCCCTTAGTAACCTCAAGACCCTCTTCAACATCAACCGGCCTGTTTCCATCGGTAACAAGCTGCAAAGATTCGATTCTGCCCGAAACCTTTGTCGTAACCTCCGTAACATTATTAGCCCTTATCCAGCCGGTAAGCTCTATCGTCTCTTCTATGGAACCACGCTGTACCAAATCAGTCTCTACGGGAACTACTTTTTCACCTGTATCCTCTTTGCCTCCCCGACGAAAATTGCCCAGGACAAAGGTAATAACTACAGCCGCGACAAGGGCCGACCAATACACGGCCCGCTTGTTAACCTTCTCCTGACCCGGTGTCCCTTCTTTCAGGAAAATCCCTTTCAGTTTCTCTATCGGTTTTTTAACTTTCTTTTTTTCCTCTTGCACCGCTGTACCCTGCCAAATCAAAGGTTATTGAATATTTGATATTACATCCGAACTTTCCGTTGAAATCCCCGGCTGTGTAACCGCACTCTCAGCCTCTCTCGCAACCGCCAGCGTACCCATAGCCTTTTGCAAATCGAGTTTGGCGATTATATGCGTATATATCGACTGATAGTAATTTGCTTTTGCCTCCGTCAAAGCCGACTGCGCATCTATCATTTCAACCTGTGTATTTGTCCCCTCTTTATAACCTACTTCTGCCAGCCTCAGGCCCTCTTCGGCCCTTGTCAGGTTCAGCCGTTGAGATTGCACGAATTCCTCGGCGTCGTGAATACTCAACAGGGCTTTGGTAATCTCGAAAAGAGCAGTTTCTTCCGCATCAACCAGGTTTATCTGAGACTGTCTGAACCTCGCTTTCTGCTGGATGATATTTCCTTCCCTTGCGAATCCGTCGAAGACCGGAAAAGAAACCGAAACTCCCGCGTTCCACATATAACCCCAGTCGATGATTGTTCCGTTATGCGGGTCAGGTTTTGAGAAAGACCGCTCATAAAATCCGCTGACGACCGGCCAATACTGGCTGCGAGCTATGTTAAGCAGCTCCCTCTGATATTTAATATCAATCTCACCTGAAAGTAAATCGGGTCGATTACTGAAAGCCGCCGCGACCGCCTGCTCCATTTCTATCTCTTCAGTGACATAAACAAGCTCATCTGTCAGCCTGACCTCGCTGTCCTGCGAAACTCCCATTATTTTAAGCAGGTTTGCCTTTGAAATATTGATAGTGTTTTTGTTCTTAATCAGCTCAGCCTCGAAATTCGACAGCTCCACCTCCGCTCGCAATACGTCAAAATCGGAAGCGACGCCCCCCTTTCGTTTCACCCTGACGCTATCGAGGTGGGCCTGCGACGACCTTACTGCGTCCTCGCTGATTTCGAGCAGGTGCTGATTCAATAAAACATCGTGATAAGCGTGCATTGCATAATACAATACATCCTGTACTGTTGACCGCACCGTCTCATCGGTCATAAGTGAAAACAGCCTTGCTGCGTTCATTTGAGCTATCTTCGAGCCGCCTGCAAATATCGGCTGACTAACTCTCAAACCTGCTGAGTAATTATCCACGTCACCGAATGTAATAGGCCCCAGTGAACCAACCTTGTCCTTCCTCAGGTAATCATACGTTAACATCAAAGACGGCAATATCGCCGAGTATGACCTCAGCTCCTCTCCCCGGGCAACTTCTTTTTCCTGAACTATGCTTTGCAGCATCTTGTTATTTACGAGTGTAAGTTTTATGCAATCCTGCAAACTCAGCTCGCCGCTTATCGATGTCTGTGCCATCTTCTGTGCTTTTTTTCTGCTTTGCCATTGCTGGTAAGCCTGCTGTCTCGATAGTGTTATATCCTCGTAATACTGCTCCTTGCTTACACAGCCTGTCAAAATCATTGTCATTGCCGCAGCAAAAATTATTTCTTTACACTTGTTGCATATCCTTTTCATATCTGCGCCTCTTCCAAAGTTTCATTATTTTATGATTTTGTTCCTACCGTTGCCTTTATACCCCCCGCTGAAAACCTCACAATATTTTCTATCATCTCTCTCATACTTGGCATCTGTTCCTGCAAATGTACTTCATCTTTAAATATCTCGTTCAGGTGTACCGTATGCATTAGCTGGCCTATGATTGAAATAACATTCATAAATATTTCTTTTTCAGTGATATCCGGATAAATCCTTTTTAACGCATTTCCAAATGCCTTCATTGTTGGAATTGCAACTTCATCTGCGAATGTTTGTTTCGGCAGACGAGGTTCCAGCATCTCATGAATCATAATCTTCATAAACCTCTGTCCTCTGCCCTTGTCCACAAGAGGCTCTATGAAAGAATCTGCAAATGCCTTAAGAAGCTGTTCAAGCTTAATATTTTTGGGATTCTCTTCTAAAACTTTATTAATGCTTGCTATTCTCACGTCTCTTAAAATTTTCAAATTTCTTTTTATCACCTCAGCATATAAATTATCTTTACTCTGAAAGTGATAATTTATTGCTGCAAGATTACAATTTGCTTTTTTTGTGATTTCACGAACTGTCGTTGACGAAAAGCCTTTCTCACTAAACAGTTCTTCAGCAGCAGCCATAATTCTTTCAAGAATCTCAATATGTTCATCAGTTATTACTGTATTATCGTTAAAATAATCCATTGTGTTCTCCTTAAACATATGTTTCATACGAAAGTATAAAACATATGTTTCATATCGTCAAGTTTTATTTATAAATTCTTAAAAAATGTTTATCTAACCAACTGTATTTAATCAGAATATTAGGATTGTATAAGTTATATTGGGAAAAAACTTAATAATTAAGCTTATATCATAAGTATTGCTTATTATAACAACAGGCTTGTTAATATACTTTTTCTTTTTTTTGTAATGAACAAATAATACACAATTATTGTATCATCCTTTATACCAACTATTTATAAACTTTTTAAACTACAAAAAATATAGTATATGCCCTTCTATATATGTTTGTATTGAACAAAATCAAATTATATGATAAAATAATATGGTTTATGGCAAAAATATTGAAGAAAACTAAAAAAACAAAATCAAATGTCCATAAAAAGCAGCCAAAAAAAGCGTCAAATAAGGCATCTTTGGTCAGGGCAAAAAAAACATTTAGAAAGTATTCGGACGCTGTTAAGTATCTGCTTGAGAGAACGGACTATGAGAAGGAAAAACGTCTAAGCTATAATATAACGACGTTTAACCTCAACAGGATGGAGAAGCTTCTATCCCTGCTCGGCAATCCCCACAAAAAAACCCGCACTGTTCATATAGCCGGAACAAAAGGTAAAGGTTCTACTGCCACGATGCTGGCTAAAATGCTCGAGGCAAACAATTATAAGGTCGGTTTATACACCTCACCACACGTTACGCATCTTCACGAGCGTATAATGGTCAACTCCAGTATGATAACCGAAAACGAAATTCTCAATCTCATCAACCGTATATACGCACCTGTTGAGAAACTATCCAAAACCGAAGATATAACCTTTTTCGAGATTATGACGGCTATGGCATTTATGCACTTTGCCGACGTCAAAACCGACATATCAATAATTGAGACAGGTATGGGCGGCAGGCTCGACAGTACTAACCTTATAAAACCGGAAGTGATTGGCATAACAAACATAAGCATCGACCACCCTCATCAATTGGGAAATACTATCGAGAGCATTGCCAAAGAAAAGGCAGGCATCTTCAAGCAGGGTGTACCGATTGTCACTATCAAACAGCACCCAAAAGCGATGACCGTTCTAAAGACACATGCAAACGCAATCAAAGCTCCTCTTAGCGTTACCGGCCAGGATATCAGTTTTTCATACAGGTTTGAGAACTCTCGTGAATATGGGCCACATAATAAAATATGCCTGACGACACCAACCAGCAAATTCGAACACCTGCGTGTCCCCCTTCACGGCAAACACCAGGCTGTCAACTGCGGACTGGCCCTCGCCCTGCTCGATAAACTAAAATCAAGCGGATACAAAATTGATAACGAAAAAGTAGCCATAGGCCTGAATAAGGTTTATCTCGCCGGAAGAATGGAAATGATATGTGACGACCCAAGGATTATGATAGATGGTGCTCACAATGCGGCAAGCATAGAAGCTCTAATCCATGCTATAGGCCAGAATATACCGTACGATTCAATGGTGATTATTTTCGGCTGCAACATCGACAAAGATATCAACGGAATGCTTATGCAGTTGCAGTACGGTGCCGACAAGGTAATATTCACACGCAGCAGCTCCGTAAAAGCCGCATCACCCGAGGAACTCGCGGATATGTATGCTGAAATATGCGACAAGATGTATCAGACCTCTTCGAATCTCGGACAGGCTTTACGACTTGCGAAAAGTGCCGTCGGAAAAGAAGATTTGATTTGCATAACAGGCAGTTTCTACCTCATCGGTGAGGCTAAAAAGCTTTTTCAGAAAGCCTGACACATCAGGCCTTAGCCTCCATTTCGCTCATCGAAGCCTCAGTTGCCTGCAAATACAGCGGCAGTGTAAAGAAAAATGTGCTTCCCCGGCCTACTTCCGACTCCACCCATATACATCCACCATAAGTGCTGACGATTTTCTTCACAACTGAAAGGCCGATGCCCGTACCTTCCACCTCATCACGCCTGTTCAGGGTTTGAAAGACTTTGAAAATCTTCTCGAAATGTTTTTCTTCAATCCCCGGGCCGTTATCCGATACGCTGAACTTGAAGAATTCGGCTTCTTTGACACAGCCGACTTTTACCCTGCCGTCAGGTTTATCCATATACTTGACGGCATTTTCTATCAGATTCTGAAAAACCTGTGCAATCCGAGTACGTACGCACACAATTTCAGGTAATTCATTCTCAATCGTAATCGATATTTCCCCGGGTGGTGTTATTAGATCAATTATTTCCGGCACAAGCGAATTTAGATTTACCTGCACCTTTTCTTCATTCTCCCTTCCAACCCTTGAATAGCGAAGCACGTCGTCAATCAGATTATGCATCCTCTCCGCACGGCTGCCAAGCAACTCTGCCTGCTTTCTGCCGTTTTCATCAAATTTATCTGCATAATCCTCCATGATAAATCCGATTATCGTTGTAATCCCTCGTAATGGCGCTTTCAAATCATGCGAGATGATATATGCAAACTCCTTCAGTTCCTGATTAGTCTTCTCAAGCTCCTCGAGGAGATTCGCCTGTTGCTGCTCAGCCTTTTTTCTTTCTGTGATATCTCGAAAGCTCCATACGCGACCTACAATCCTGTTGCCAAACTTTTGCGGTTTAGAGAACCTTTCAAACACCCGCCCGTCCTTGAACTCAAGCAAATCCAGCGACTGCTCAGCAGGCTGAGAGTAAAGCCTTTCAACCTCAGCTAAAAATCCTTCAGTGTCCTTTAGTTGGTCCAGTACATGTGAAAGCAATTTCTTATCGTCCCGTGTCCCGGCTACGCTGTGAGGAATCTTCCACAACTTCAAAAACTGCTGATTGTAGCTTACAACACGTCCATACAAATCGACCACAAGAATACCGTCCGCAGTGGCTTCCAGCGTCGCTGTATGCAGGGAGAGTAATTTTTTTAATTCCTCCTCCGACCTTTTCTGCTCAGTAATGTCCCTGAATATACCCTGTAATACTTTTTTACCATTAATTTCCAGCAAACTTGCCTTGATTGCTACATCTTTTATCTCTCCGCTTTTGGTTACAACCTGTGTCTCCAGCGTCTTGTCCTGTTTCTCTCCGATATGATTCTTAAAAGTCCCGCTAAATTCTCCTTTGATTTTTTCCGGTAGATGGAGACTCCGCTGATGTTTGCCAACAATTTCTGATTTCTCCATGCCTAACAATCTTGTAGCTGCAGGATTACAGTCAATTAATATGCCCGTTTCGGCATCGGCTACGAAAACAGCATCCAATGCCCACTCAAACAGCTTCCTGTATCTCTCCTCGGATTCCCTCAGCAGTTCCTCTGCCTTTGCACGCTCTCTAATTTCTTCGTTGAGATTATCCATTTACGTATCAGATTCCTTTAAGTCCTCGACCCTAAAATCAAAAGAACTGCATAAAAATTCTAATCTTTTTGCTGCCTCTCTTTTCCACAATCTTTTGCCCGGGATACCTGAAACCAAAAATATATAAGATACACAATAAAATTAATGCTGTTTTATCCCCCTTTGCATTTCTTTTACCCCCTAATGGAATTTATACTAATACACTAATGCTTTTCGGCGATATTTTTGTATCACTTAATAACAAACTTATATACTCAAAAAGATTTGAAACTTTCTTTTGTTGGAACTGAAGACAGAATCAGAGTCTGATAAATGCTGCAGATAGTCTGGAAAAATAAATAAAATAAGCTGTTAATTACCCCCAGGCTGGCCCCATAAGCCGTTTTCCAAAATCTGCCCAGCTAACAAGGCATAACCCTCCACGTCAGGATGGCTTGCGTCCGCATAATACTCCTCAGCCAAAGCCGAAGGAATGTAAAAATCTACTTTGTTTTCGACCAGCCAGCCTCCTATAATCCTTTTGATTTCGTTGTATTCGGCAAGGCTCTCTGGTTCAAGAATATGCTCATTAAAAGGCCCAACAACAACAAAAACCCTGTTGCCCCTCTGTCGTAAAAGCTCTATTACTCTTTTGAAGTAATGCCATTGCAGAGACCTCTCCAAATAGACCCACGGCAAATCATATCTTCTCTCTGCCTTTGTCCCTGCTTCTCTTTCGCGAACCGGACTATCCCCCGACCAGCTCCGAAGTTTGCTCCCAATGTCACTGAAAGGATTCTCGTATGGATGCTCTACCAGCCAGCCGCAAAAATCCGTCACCCCTCGCTCATCATCCGCAAAACACAAAAGGTTAACGTGTTTTACCCAGCCCAAAAAAAACAGATTACGTTCAATAATTACACCTATTCTCGAAAACAGCCCCGCCCTGTAACTTGCTATCGCAGGGAAAAACTGCGGCACGAGCCTCGGATGATTAAAGCTGAACTCTTTTTCGCTTCGCAAATCATACTTATCCGAGCTTAGCCACAACGGATTCAAATGAACCAAAACATCTCTCCCGCTAATGTCACCTCCGTAGTATTTCAGCAGGCCGAACATCGCAACAGGATGAAGGCCATCCAATCCCAAATTTACAAATCGCTCTTCTCCTGAAAGCTCATTGAGATAGTGCGACAAAGTCTCGCCCTTCTCAACATACTGGCCCCATACAACCGAATCCCCAATAACAAGGCTCTTTCCCTCGGCACATACCAATTCGCAATACCGCTCAAAAAGCCAATAGTCTTCGCTCAGCTTATAAACAAATCGGTAATCTTCGCCCGCCTCGAATTTCTCGACCTTGCCCCATACAAAAACCAATATATATATCAGCACAACCAAAACACCGAGAGCAATCAGCCATTCCCGAAAATTAAGTCGCATCCCGTTCGATGAAAAAACAATTGCCCCGCCCGCTTTGTTTTCATCTCTTGTAATATTATTTACCGGCATAGCCAATCCCTCGAGCACAAAGCTCGCTTATCAAAATTCGAAGTAAATAAAAGACTGTCCCGACGAGGAGACAAAGATAATCAAATAAAGTATCATAAAAACAAATCCGCAAATCCTTACCGATGAAAAATTAATATATCGCCTGAAACGTGATTCATAAACAAACTGATACATCCACACCGCAAAAATCATAACGATAAAAAACAGTGGAAATCCCACTCCTGTCAAACCACCTGAAAATATCCTGCTGATTATCACCGATGCGTCAGAAAGGCTTTCCGCGCGAAAGAATATCCACGCAAACGTAACAAACACAAAAACAGATATCTGCTTTAATAATCTTGGAACCTT
>Ga0307434_1000487_pt1 | contig 26877 bp, 23 predicted proteins | sample SalMarWE160220MG_FD_202156 | JGI IMG/M metagenome (GOLD analysis project Ga0307434, IMG submission 202156) | Salt marsh sediment microbial communities from the Plum Island Ecosystem LTER, Massachusetts, United States - WE1603-220 | ecosystem: Environmental > Aquatic > Marine > Intertidal zone >... | reverse complement strand
TGATCCTCGACTCGCTATCGTTGAACTGCCCCCTCAGCGCCACAAGTCTTGATGTGCCCAAGAGAAAGCCGTTCGACTTTCTCGCCGAACGGCCGTTCTTGCAGAAAAGTCCGGGCGAGAGGCGTTGATGGTATTCCACGACCGCGGATCGGAGCCGCTTGCCGAGGCGAAGCGCAGCGAAGCCCGATCCTGCCGTTCACCTGGGGACCGGACGGCGTAAACGACGCGGCGTAGCGGCAGTGGGTGTTGCCAACAACCGCATGTCCCGTGCGCGCGCGGAAAGCCCCAGGCCGGCAGGCCTCAAACGTAGCGTAGTCATCTTACGGGCTCACCACCGGGGCAGGACACGCCGCAGTGGTCGAGGAGGGAGCCTTCGAGTCGGCGCAGCTCGATCAATGCCTGCAAATGGGTGACTACCGCCTCGACCTCGGACAGTTGGCTGGACAGCAAATCGCGCTGGGCCGTGGCAACGAGCAACGTGGTTGACTTGCCGACGCGGAACTTCTCTGTCTCCGAGCGAAGCTTCTCTTCCTGCAGTCGGCGGGTCGCGGCGGTCGCCTGCACCTGCTCCCGGGCGCGTTTCAACTCGATGTAGGCAGAACGGACGTCCACCTCGGCGAGTTGGTCAAGATTGTCCATAGCCAGGGAAGCCTGATCGCGGTCGAGCGTGGCCCGGCGATGCTGCGCCCTGGCCTCACGATTGAGAGGCGGATAGTCCCCGCTGACGCCGACGAGCACGTCGTAATTGCGGTCGCCTGTCTTGTGGACCGAGTCGCCGAAGGAGCCCGCGTAGCCGGTGGCTCCGAGGGTGATGAACAAGTCGAGCCGGGGCAACAGGCCGTTGCGCGTCCGCACCAGCTCCAGCTCATTTCGCTGTACGAGCAGGCGGGCCTGATTGAGATCGGGCCTCAGGCGCATCGCGGTCTCGACGTGATGGCCGACGGCGTCCAGTGGGGATTCGGGAATGGCCGGCAGCGTGGCGAGGCTGATCTGCGCATCAGCCATATCCATATCTTGTGGGTTCAGCAACCGCAGCAGCTTGAGCCGCGTTGTCTCCAGTAGGCTCTTGGCATTGATCAGGTCCTCGCGCCGCAAGGCGACCTCGGCCTCGGCTGCGGCCAACTCGACCTCGGCCAGCTTTCCGATCCGGATTCGTTCCCGCGTCTCCTCATACTGCTGCTCGGCAAGGGCCAGGGAACTCTGGACGATCTCGATCTGTCGCTGAGCGAGCACGTAATCCCAGTAGGTCTTCTCCACCTCGGCCACCAGATCCTGGACGAAGCCGCGAAGCTCGTACTGCGACGTCAGGATGTCGAGCCGGGCCTGTCGCACGCCGACCAGGTTGACGGCCAGGCCCGCCCCCCGGAGAAGGGCCTGCGTGGCACTCAGTTCCACGCGTGAGGTCCAGGCGTCATCTTCACCAGAGGCGCCCTGTTGGGCGCTGGTGCTGCCGTCAAGCTGCAGCGTTGTGCCGGTAGGGAGGTACTCCTGGATTCCGACTTGGGCACCCGGGCCTTCGGCAACCTGGGTGGTGAGCGGCCGGGTGATGCGCTCGCGTTGATAGGTTGCACTGGCCGTCAGCAACGGATCGAACGCCGCGAGTTCCTGCTGCTCGAAGGTTCGCCTGATTTGCGGATTGAGTCGTTCGACCGCCAGTTCCCTGTTGCTCTCGATCGCCATGACGATGGCGTCTTCCACGGTGAGCTGCAAAGGCGCGGGCAATGAGGCAGACCTCGATGTTGACACGGCGGGCTGCGTGATGACCATGGCGGGTCGACTCTTTGCCGCGTTCCTGCTCCGGGACCTGGCGCCAACGACGCCAATGTAGTCCACGACACTTGTCGTCTCCATCGACGTGCAAGAAGCCAGGGATACGCACGCAAAGATCGACACGTAAACAAGGAGAAATCGGGCTGAGTACATGGCCCATCTCATTCGTATCGCAGTGCATCGACGGGGTGAAGGAGGGCGGCCCGCCGAGCGGGATACCAGCCAAAGAAGATACCGACCGCGCCCGAAAACGACAACGCCAGCAGAATGCTTGATGGCTCGACGGAGACCGTGAACGGGGTGAACGCCCCGATCAGGCGGGATGATCCCAGGCCGAGCACGGTCCCGAACCCGCCTCCCAGACCGCTGATAATCAGCGTCTCGATCAGGAATTGGAGCAGGATGCTGCGTTCTTTCGCCCCGATCGCCTTGCGGATGCCGATTTCCCGCGTGCGTTCCGTCACGGTCACGAGCATGATGTTCATGATCCCGATGCCGCCGACCAGCAGCGAGACGCTGGCGATCCCCCCGAGCAGGTAGGTGAAGGTCTGAGTGAACTGCGAGGCCATCTTGATGAAGTCGGCCTGATTGCGGACGTTGAAATCGTCATCGGCGCTTGGCTCGATCCGATGACGCTTGCGGAGCAGCTTGCCGATGGCCTCCTGCACGGCGCTGGGGTCCGATCCCTCCACCGCTTGCACATCGACCTCGCCCAGGTGATCCAGGCCAAGAAGCTGTTTCATCGCCGTCGTATACGGGACGACGGCCTGATCGTCCGGATTGAAGAAACCCTGGTCGCCCTTGGCTTTGGTCACGCCGATGACTCTGAAGTTGATGCCCTTGATCTTGATCATCTCGTCCAGCGGATCATTCAGCCCGAAGAGGTTTTCGACCGTTGTGGGACCGAGGATCACGACGCGGGCCCTCATTTCGATTTCCATTTCGGTGAACGTGCGGCCCTTGTCGATCTCGAAGTCCCGGATGGGCAAATAGGTTTCCGCGGTCCCCGTCACGCGAACCGGCTGGTTCCTGTTGGCGTACTTGACCTGCGCCGAGCCGTGGACGACCGGAGCGACGCGGAGGACGCCGGTGACGCCGCACAGAGCCTCGGCGTCTGCGAGGGTGAGACTCTCCATGGTTCCCGAGACAACGCCGCGGAAGCCGCTCTGCCCGGGCGTGACGACCAGCAGGTTCTTTCCCATGGCGGAGATCCGAGAGAGCACCTGCCTGCGGGCCCCGTTGCCGATGGCCAGCATGGCGATGACCGCCCCCACACCGATGATGATGCCGAGCATGGCCAGGAAGGAGCGAAGGCGATTCGCCCATAGGCTCCGCAGACACAGCTTCACGATGGTCCAGAACAGCATGGGTATGCCCACACCCCCGCCACCCTCCCATACAATCTAACCGGCGTCTTCGTAAAGAGGCGTCCGTTGCGTGTAAAGAATTGTAAAGGAGGGGCCGCGCAGGCGGGCCGCCGGCGTCGTTGCACCGATTTCAGGCACCATGCTCCCACTACCCGGGGGACGGATGGCAGCGACGACGCCCCGGAGCGGTGGAGAGAAGAGCTGCCGCTCGGATCAGCGCGGGGTGGCCCATCCTTTGCGACAGCAAAGGGTGGGGCCGCGATGATCGACGACATAGCAGGAACCACCAACGAACGGATGGGGTGGCCCATCCTTTGCGACAGCAAAGTGTCGGGCCGCGATGATCGACGACATAGCAGCAACCACCAACGAACGGACCTCGCGCCCGGACACGGCGCCCCCCAGAGGATCCTTTGCTTCGGTGTCACCGTCAGCGAACGGCATCGTATCCCGCCGCTTCATCATCGTGACCCCACCCGGTCGCCGGCACCATTGTGCCAATTCCAGGCATCATGGTCCCGCTGCCCGGGGGACGGATGGCAGTGACGACGCCCCGGAGCGGTCGAGGGAAGGGCGGGGTGGCCCATCCTTTGCAACAGCAAAGGGTGGGGCCGCGATGATCGACGACATAGCAGGAACCGCCAACGAACGGACCTCGCGCCCGGACACGGCGCCCCCCAGAGGACCCTTTGCTTCGGTGTCACCCTCAGCGAACGGCATCGTATCCCGCCGCTTCATCATCGTGACCCCACCCATCCCCGCGTACCGGGATGGATGGGCCACCCGGCCCTACCGCTCCGCTACCGCTCAAGATCGTTCTCCCGCGGGTGCGTCACCTGCCCCGTCCGGCTACAGGGTTTGACCAATCATCGACCCGCGCGGAGAATAGCACCGGCCAGTCGCGCCACGTGCACCGTGCCCGCAACCGCGACGAGGACCAGCCGGTGCGCGGGTGGAGCGACATCGTGCAGGTGACGGCGCGGCCCTAGGTCTGCCGATGGGTCTGCGCCCACGGTCGATGTGTGGTACAATTACGCTATGCCTCCGCTGTTGCCATCGCGTTGGGAAGACCTCCAACCGGAGTTTCGACCCAATCTGCGGCCGGACCCGGCGCTCCTGGAACTCGTGAAGCGGCAGCACGCGTCCATGCAAGTGACCAAGGGCATTCGGTTCCTGCCCATCTACGGTGAGAGCGGCGCTGGGAAGACGTGTGCGGCGATGCAGTTGGCTACGCACCTTCCGAGTGTGAACGTTCAGCTGCTGGATCGGTCGCTCATCGATTCGGAAGACCCGCAAGCCCTGGTCAAGTTCATCGAGTCGACGAACCATCTCTTCTCGCCGCTTGAGCTCGCGATCTACGTGGTTGATCAGTACGAGGAATCGGTCGCCCAGAAGGGAAACATACCAACGCGCTTCGTCGAACGATTGAGCGCACTTGATCGCTCCGGTGCGCCTCCGAAGCCAATCCTATTCCTCTGGTTGACGACAAGCGCGGCATTCAGAGACGAGCTTGTGGCGGCGACGTCGCGCAACCAGCGCATCTTGGCGAAACGGGATTTTTCCATCACCGGACCGCCGCGGCCTGACTGGTCCAACATCATCTCGTCCACGTTCGAGTTCCACAATGGCGGGAAGATACTCGCTGACTGCCAGATCATGCCCGCCGATCTCGCCCGGGAGTGCGACGAAGCAACAACGATTGGCGACGCGATTAAGCGTATCGGCGATCGACTCTCGGACCAGTTGCCGAGACTTGGCGATATTTCAGACTATCGCCTGATACAGGTCTGGCCCGTCGCAGACGGTCAGAGCATCGAACGGGTGCAGCATTTCGCCAACCCGGTGCCGGGGTACACCCTCAACTGGTCGGCGTTTGAGCAGCGATTGGTCGAGGAGGATCGGAACTCCGACACGCTGGCCGGACTCAACAAAGCGCGGCTCTACTTTGACATGCGTGTGGTACCGCTGCCGATTAGCTATCTCCAACCGATCTGCCGTTCGCTTGATGACCCAGCCTACGTCGTACCAAAGACTTCAACTGATCGGTGGCAAACCGTGCATCTGCATCGTTTGGTCGCCGGGACCTGGGCAGACACCGCATTCGGACCTCTCAAGGAGCGGGACGCCGAGAAAACGGCTGTGAATAGGTGGTATGCGGACATCCCCGCACAGCAAGCATTGGTGTGCCAACGCCTTGCGGCACTGTACAGTCAGCTTGGTTTCACCGCTGATGCGCAACGCGAGATCAAGACGGCGAGCAGCAGAGTCCTGGCAGATGTCGGCGTGGACAGACCCACGAGCGCAGAACGGACATCGCTGCTTGAACTGAAAGTCTTCGCCGCCAACCGGATCACACCCGCGACAGTGCGCGACCAGATCAAGAGCACGTTGAGGAAATACGCCGTGTTGGCTGGTTTCATTCCGCGTTAGCCATGTAGCTGTGTAGAGTGGGCACTGCCCACCATGTTCGTTCGCGGCGCGGCCCCACGCAGGGTAGGTGGGCGATGCCCGCACGTTCTTGCTACGCCAGCTTTTTGGCGATCTCCTCGTCGAGTATCTCCCGCACCGTCAGGGCGACGATCACCTGAGCTTGGGGAAGAACGTGTCGACGTGTCGGCGCCGCGGGGCTTGGGCCTGACTGGGATTTGCGTGCCATGACCAAGAGATACCACGAAAGGCAGGCGGCCGTCAACGGCCCCGCTCAGACCGATGCAGCGGGTCATGAGTCGGCGTTCGGGTCTCGGGTTGCGGGTTTCCGCACCACGTGACGCAGTGCGTGAGGCGTTCAAGGGCAAGAAAGCCAAGGCCAGGGACGCCCAGGTTCCGGTCGCCGCCTGCAACTTCAGCCGGAGCCAAAGACTACTTCCGTAGGCAACAGCGGGTGCTCGAGATCCTGGGGAGGAGTCGGTGGATCGGCCAGCAACCGCCGGAGGTATTCAGAGAGGTACCGGGCGACCGGCAGCGTCACTTGCTGCTGGCCGCAAGCGGGACAGCTCCATGCGGGCACACATCGCATCCGCACGCGTACGCCGCGGACCTGCTCCTCGATGTCGGCCGGGCCATACGTCATCGGCTGTCCACATTGGTCGCAACACTTCCTTGCCATGCTTCTATTCTATGGTCTGCGAACACGTCCGTCAATCCACCGATTCGGATCCGGGCGATAAACGGTAACGACAACCAGACCGGAGTCGGCATCAACCAGCCAGTCCGAATAGTCAATCACCACATGCAACAAGCCCGCTGATGCCACCCGACTGCAGACGAGACAACGGCTTCTCTTGGTATCGTCCTCGATAATCTCACCCGACAAGAGGGCTTGTTCAACCTCGTCGACAAATACCAGATCCCCAGCCGCTTCAAAAACAGCATGAACCGTGAAATCCACTTCCCCGGCGGTGGTCTTCGCCCGAATGACGGTCTCGGTAATCGGCATGTCGAGAATCGTATCGACCCATCCACGCAAAATCGAGGCGAGCGCCGCTCTCGGCCCGGCGGTGACGCAGTCCGCCTGCCGTGCCGCCCGGCTCGAGCCCGAGGAGCACTACGCGAACGTCTCGCACGCTGTCGCCCGGCGAGAGCCGGTTGGGTCCGGCACCAGAGCCCCGACTACCGCTGCGAAGGCCGTTGCTGGCCATTTGATGAGGGGCTGTTGACGATGTGCCCATCGCGGATATGGATCTGCCGTCGGCACCGTCGCGCGATGGTGGAATCATGGGTGACGATCACGATCGTGCGGCCGTCCGCGTTGAGCCTGGCCAGCAGGGCGATGATCTCCTCGCCCGTTTTCGTATCGAGGTTGCCGGTGGGCTCGTCGGCGAGGACCAGAGCAGGATCATTGACCAGGGCCCGAGCGACGGACACTCGCTGCCGCTGCCCGCCGGAGAGCTGACTCGGACTGTGGCTCATCCGGTCGCCCAACCCGACGGCCTTCAGCGCCTCCGACGCCCGCTCCCTTGCGTGGCGCTGCCCCGCGTACAAGAGCGGAAGCTCCACGTTTTCCAGCGCGCTCAATCGCGGCAGCAGGTTGAAGGTCTGGAACACGAACCCGATCCGTCGATTGCGGATGTCGGCCAAGTCGTCGCTCTTGAGCGTGGAGACGTCTTCGCCGGCCAGGATGTACTGACCCTGGTCTGACTGATCCAGGCATCCGAGGATGTGCATGAGGGTGCTCTTGCCGCTCCCGGACGGACCGGCAATGGCGACCATCTCGCCGGGATCCACACTGAGGCTGACGTCGTCCAAGGCCCGGACCAATGCCTCACCTACGATGTAGTGCTTCACCAGGCTGCGGGCCTCAATGATCATCGCCGCCCCCTTCCCCCGGGAGGTGGCATCATCGGGGGAGGAGGTGGACCCATATCCTTCTTCGCGTTCCAGCGGCTGTCCGTCGTCTCCTTGTGCACGACGATCCGGTCGCCCTCTGCTAGGCCGCTGAGGATTTCCACCTTCTCCGTATCCCTGAGGCCGACCTGAACCTTTCGCTCTTCCTTGGCCGGGCCGCCGGCAATCTCAGCGAAGTACTCGCCGGTCCTGCGGATGACGGCCTCGGCTGGAACAATGAGCACGTTCTCCTTCTGCACCGTGATTATGGCGACATTGGCTGTCATCTCCGGTTTGAGCAGGGCTTTCTCCTCGCTCGTCACTTCGATCTTTACCTCGAACGTGACGACGTTCGAGAGATTGACGCCTTGCGTCGCGATCCGGACGACCCGCCCCTCGAAGGACTTGCCCGAAAAGGCGTCGGCCGTGATCGTGGCTGCCTGCCCCACTTTCACCTCACCGATATCGCTCTCATCCACGGAGGCGAGCACGAACATCCGTGAGAGGTCGGAGACGACCATGGTCGTGGTGCCGCCGCCGACGTTGCTGATCCCGGAGGAGATAATCTGGCCAATCTGGACCTCACGGCTCGATACGACCCCCGCGATCGGCGAGACGACCGTGGTGTCCTTCAGACTCTTCTCCCGAATCCCCAGGTTCAGCTCGTCCGACAAGACTTGTGCCTTCGCCAGTTCCACCTCCTGGATCTTGAGGTCCAGGGCTTCCTCCTGGGTCTCGAGTTCTTGCAGCCGGATCCGAGCGAGCTCGAGTTCAACCTCGAGTTGGGCGGCAGTGGTTTCGGCGGTCTCGCAATCCTCCGGGCTGGCCAGCTTCTTGGCCAGGAGCTCCTTCATCCGCTGGGCTTTGGCTCGAGCATCCCTAGCGTGAACCTCGGCGGATTTCAGGTTGGCCCGGGCCCGGAGCCGTTCGGTTTCCAGGTCGCGCCGGGCAACGGACAGGCTCGTTCTGGCCGTCTGCAGTTTCGCATTCGACGCAGCAAGCGCCGCCTCTGCCTGCCTGACCATTCGTTTCTCGTCAATGGGGTCGACCTGGAGTAGAAGATCGTCCTTATTGACGGGATCACTGATGTCGAATGGGAGGCTGGTGATCTCGCCGCTGGCCTTGCACTTGATCTCGACATCCAGGTTGGCGACGACCCGGCCCGTACAGGCCACGACCGTGCTGATGGAGCCGCGCGTCACGGTAGCGGTCGCGATCTCGCCAGGGGCGGTCGTCCCGTCGGCATAATGCGACCACCCATAGGCAATCATCCCGACTACGCCTGCAGCTACGATGACGACGATGAGCTTTGTCATGGGAGTCGGTGCTGCTCCGGGAGGCCGGTCGCCGCGAACATCGCAAGGTTGTACAAACGACCCGGTTCCCTGGAGACACTCCGTGCGATGGCCGATTCCCTCCACGCGCGCTTGTCCATGGGAGCGGAGCCGGAGGGGCCTCACCTCACCTGCCCGCCGTCCCTATAGAAAGCCTCACCCCAAGTACTTGTACCCGCCTTCCTCGTAAAGAGGTATGCGCCCTATGTAAAGAACTGTAAAGACCGCCCAGACTACTGGGGCAGAAACGGGCATGGAAGGCTGTGAGGCCGGTCTTCGTGGGCGTCTTGAAGGCCAGACAATTGGACATGGTTTCGGGACCGGATGACATGCACGCAACCGTCGGCCCTGCCGATCATACGCATGCGGCCGGGCCGTGGGATGCTCTTGGCGTGCCCACGGAGCCGCCGGCGTTGTGCCCGAGTGTCCTCATCTGGAAAGGAACTGAACATGACGAGCATCGCAGGAGTCACCAGTTCTTCGAGTTCGGAACTCCTTCAGATTCTCCAACAGCTCGCCCGCAAACAAGCCGAGAGCACGGAGGACGTCACCTTGACACAGCCTCCGCAGCCTGACGAGTCCCGGCAGGCCGAGTTCGAGAGCAGATTCGAGGAAGCCTTGATCGAAGCGGGATTGGATCCCGCCAGGCTGGACGAAGTCAGGAACGAGATCCGCGCGGCCATCTCGACGGCTCTCAGTGAATCGAACGGAGCTGCCGATCCTCGCGAGCTCGTCCGCCAGGCCGTCGAGGCAACGCTGCAAAACTACGGTGTCGACACCGACAAGCTAAGGGAACAGATGAAGCCCGAGATGGGATCGAAGCCCCCCGGGCCGCCTCCTGGCGGCCCAGGGGCCGCTGGCCCGAACGGGTTCGACGGGAAATTGGGGGACGCATTGACGGCTGCCGGGCTGGATTCGTCCAAGCTGGACGAAGTCACCAGCGAGATTCAGTCGGCGATCTTATCGACTCTCAGCAATTCGGACGACACTGTCGATCTCCGCGAAATCGTCAATGAGATCCTTCAGAAGTACGGCCTGGACATTGATGCCTTCGACGAGGAGATGAAATCGGGGATGGAATCGAGCACGGCGTTTGACCAGGAGGTACAGGGCATCGGCGGCACGACGGGCCAGTTCCAGGGTGGAACCCTGATCGAGTACCTGGGCAACACAGACGGGCCGACGGACTGGTCCCTGTTGCTGGCCGGTTTTCTTCCCATGGTGAATGAGCAGGCGTGATGGCGCACGCGCGTGCTGTCGAACAGTACGCACCGTCCGTAGCCGCGACGGGCATGGCGGAGCGACGTCCGTTACGCTATATGGGGGGCATGCGGGCAGGATGCGAAGCCGCGGCGTCATAGCTCGCCCGGCGATAAGCACCCGGTGCAGTGCCTGCCCAATGCGTGAACGCCTTGCTGAACGCGGCCGCAGAATCGTAGCCCACCTGCGCCGCCACTTCTTTCACCCCGGCCCGGGTCGTCCGAAGGAGAGAACCGGCCTTCTGCATCCGCCACTCGGTCAAGTACTCCACAGGCGGCTTACCCACCAGTTTCCTGAACCGCGCGGAGAACGTGGAGCGCGACACGGCCACCTGCTTGGCCAACGAGGCCACCGTCCAGGGGGCGTCAGGCTGGGCGTGCATGAGCCCGAGTGCCCGCCCAATATCGGCGTCGGCAAGGGCACCCAGCCAGTTTGCGTTGCCTTGTGGCAGCTCCGACATATAGCCGCTGACCGCCTTGATCAAGAGGATACGTACGAGTCGATTGACGACTGCCTGGGCACAGGGCTCCTCGGATGCCGCCTCCTGCCCCATGAGGCACACGATGTGATCCACGTACGGCAGTGGCTGTCGCCTTTCTCCTTTGATATGAATGACTGGAGGCAGGGCGGCGTACAAGGGCGTCCGTTCCAGGCCGTCCAGGAGGAAGCACCCGCAAAACAACTGTGTCAGTGCCCCGCCTCCGCCGTGAAGAACCGGTTCTCGCCGCTCAAAGTGATGTGGCCCCAGCAGGTCTTGGATGGGAGTAGTTGGACTATCGGCGCCGTCCCGAAGTACGTGTGCGCGCCCCTGTGGCACCACGATCAGATCGCCAGCCGCCAGGGATACCCGTACCTCGTGACCTTCGACCTGAACGAGGCAGGCCTGGCCCGCTGCCAGATAGAACCATCCCAAACGGCTGGTCACGCGGATTCCCCAGGGGGCCGTGAACTCAAACCGTCCTGGGATCCAACTCCGCAGAGAAAGGCTTTCCGTTGCCTCCACGAGGGCATCAAACCGACGGCTTCGCTGAGTTAGATGGTCGAGCATGTGGGATGGGCCGTTTCGCCTTCCGCCAAGTGGACCCGACATTCCACTGCCACCGGGGAATGGGCACATCCTGTTCATCAATCGTGGATGCCACTGGCCATCGCGCTGCCTCGCGATGGAGCATACATACGTCCCGGCCTGCGATTATGACACGCACCACGTAAGGCGTCGGTCAACCACGTGTAAACATCGGTAAACCTCGTTGACGTTTCTTTACACGGGGACGTTCGCTTCATGGCGTCGTCACAGCTACAATGTGTTGGCAGGTCCTCAGAGAGCCTGGAGATGTCCGAGAGGAAAACGGAACCCTTCGCCGGCCGTTTGCTCGTCATCGATGACGATGCCGAGTTGTGCGAACTGGTCGCAGAGTACCTCAGGCCGGAGGGATTCGAGGTTGAAGCAGCCCACGACGGCGAGCAAGGTGTCGAACGTGTACTGTCAGGCGGGCACGCGCTGATCGTGCTGGACGTCATGCTGCCTGGCCTCAATGGGTTCGAAGTCCTGCGTCGCATCCGTGCACGCTCCAGCACGCCGGTGCTGATGCTCACAGCGCGAGGCGAGGACGTAGACCGGATCGTCGGGCTTGAGATCGGCGCCGATGACTACCTGCCCAAGCCCTTCAACCCGCGGGAACTCGTCGCGCGGATTCACGCGATTCTCCGCCGGACGGCCAGAGTACCCTCAGCGGCAGGTACGGCACCTGGAGTCTCGACACTGATTGTCGGTGACGTCGAACTGGACCCGGGTGGTCGCACGGTTCGTTGTGGTGGGCGGCCCGTGGAGCTGACCGGGGTGGAGTTCACTCTCCTGGAAGCGCTGTTGCGTGCCGCGGGGCGCGTCATCGGGCGCCATGAGCTTTCCAAGACCGTCCTGGGGCGCAGGCTGATGCCGTACGATCGCAGTCTCGACATGCACGTCAGCAACCTGCGGAAGAAGCTCGGCCACATGAGCGGCCAGCACGAACGGATCAAGACCGTACGCGGGCTTGGGTACGTCTATAGGCTCCCGGCTGCCTCGTCGGACAGCGATAACTCGACGGAGGAACGGGGATAAGCCCGTTTGCGCCGAATGAACGTCGCACTTGGTCGGATCGCGATGCGAAGCCTGTTCATCAAGATCTTCGTTTGGTTCTGGCTGGCGATGATCCTGGTCGCCGGTGCTGCTGTCGTGTCGCTGCACGCGTACCTGGATCCCCGAGAGGAAGGCCTGCGTGCCATGGCGAGGCACTTGAAGAACCCGGCGGGCTACGTCGCGGTGGAAATACTGGAGGAGAACGGTCCGGCGGCTCTGCGCCAGCATCTGGAGCGGTGGAGCCGCCACGCGGGATTCCGGGGCTTCGTCTTTGATGGGCAGGGCGCGGAGGTATCCGGGCAGGATGTGCCGCCCGAAGCGGTGGAGGCGGCCGAGCGAGTTCGGGAAACCGGCGAGGGGACGATGCGCCGTTCGGCCACTTTGATGTTCGTCGCCTCGCGCGTCCCGGGGCCAAGCGGAAAGCGCTACATTTTCGTGGCCGGCCTGCCGCCCCGACCACCATCAGGTGAGGATGGCGGCCCGTTTGCTGGCGGCCCCTTGGGGTTCCTGCTGGCACAGCCGCGGATCCTCGTGCTGATCCTGGCCGCTGTGGTTCTTATGTCCGGCATCGTGTGCTACGGGCTGGCTCGTTATCTGACTGGTCCCCTGCGAAGACTGCGTACCTCGGCCCGGAAACTCGCGGACGGCGACCTGGCGGTACGCGTCGGAGCCGCCGTGCAGAATCGACGCGACGAGATGGGCGACTTGGGGCGGGACTTCGATTTCATGGCCGAGCAGATCGAGTCGCTGGTTCTGGCCCAGCGAAGGTTGTTGAGAGACATGTCTCACGAGCTGCGTTCTCCCCTGGCTCGGCTGAACGTTGCGCTAGGCCTGATCCGCCAGCGAACAGGGCCGGAAGTCAGTAGCGATCTGGACCGGATTGAGCGCGAAGCCCAGCGTCTCAATGAACTCATCGGGCACCTCCTGATGCTTGCCCGCCTGGAAGAGGGCCCGAAGGCGGGAGAGGAGATGGGGATTGACCTTGCGGCATTGGTGAGGGAGGTCGTCGCGGACGCTGAGTTTGAAGCGCGAGGCTGCAACCGGGAAGTGGGATTGCTCCGCTGTGATGAGTGTACGGCAACCGGCAGGCACGAGCTTCTGCGCAGCGCGATCGAGAACGTCGTTCGGAACGGCATACGGTATACCGCCGAGGGTACGCAGGTTGACGTCTCACTCGTCTGTGGACAACCTAGCGGCGAATCACGCGCCACTGTCACCGTGCGGGACCATGGCCCTGGTGTGGCCGACGGTTCGATCGAGGAGATGTTTCGGCCTTTCTATCGCGTGGGTGATGACCGCGACCGGCAGAGCGGCGGCGTCGGCTTGGGCCTGGCCATCGCGCAGCGAGCGGTGCGCCTGCATGGGGGAGCGATCTCGGCTGTTAACGCCCCCGACGGCGGCCTCCTGGTGGGGATCAGTTTGCCTGCGACACGCGGCACCGCGTAGCAGCAGCCTTCTTTTGCCGGGAACTGGTGACCCGCGCCGTGAAGAGCCAGCCGCCCGGCGCGGCGGGTCCACGCAATATTTGTCCGCTCCGGGCGTTCTGCCTGGCGAATCGAGGTCCATGGAAACGGCTCAACCGAGTGGAAACCCCCCAGACGAAAGGAACCCCAACATGAGAAGGATGGCAATGGCCCTGGCGCTGGTAATCGGTCTGTCGTCGTGGCCGGCCAACGCCCAAGAAGCTGGCGGTCCACCCGACCGCGGTCAGCGGTCTCGGCAGCGTACGGGAGACCCGCAAGGCAATCCCGGCGCTGAAGGCTGGCGTATGCCTCCGTCGCGCCTCATTGCGGTGCTCGACGCAAACGACGACGGCGCGATCGACGCGGCTGAGATCGCCAAGGCTTCAACCGCATTGAAAGAGCTTGACACGGACGGCGACGGCAAGTTGACGGCGGACGAGTATCGCCCCTCACAGCCCGGCGGTCCAGGCGGATTCGGCGGCCCGGGAAGACCGGCCATGAGTGGTCCCCGCGGCCGAGGGCGCGGCATGAGAGGTGGTCCCGGCGGTCCGCCGGGCGACCGCGCCGGGGTGGGAGAGCTCACCTTCGATTCGTCGCCGCTGGCCAAGGATAACGCCGAGAAGAAGATCCTTGCCGTGCTGGACGACATGAATCAGAACGAGCGGCGAGGGATGATGAGCGTCCCCCGTGATGACGGTCGTTACTTGCGGCTGCTCACCGAAAGCGTCGCTGCCAGGAACGTGGTGGAGGTCGGCACGTCCCACGGATATTCGGCGATCTGGCTGTGCCTTGCCCTGCGGACCGCCGGCGGCAAGCTGACCACGTTCGAGATTGACGCCGAGCGCGCCGCACTGGCCCGTAGGAACTTCAAGCGTGCCGGCGTAGACTCGATCGTGACTCTGGTCGAGGGCGACGCTCACCAAGAGGTGACCAAGCTAAAGGATCCCATTGATCTGCTGTTCCTGGACGCGGACAAGGTAGGCTACCTCGATTACCTCGAAAAGCTGCTCCCGTTGGTGCGCCCCGGCGGTCTCATCGTGGCCCACAACATGAACGCACATCAGGCGGACCCCCGTTACGTAAAGGCGATTACCACGAATCCCGAGCTTGAGACCCTGTTTGTCAAGTTGGGCGGTTCAGGCATCGGAGTAACGCTTAAGAAACGGTGAGGGCACAATCGGCTTGCAGGGTGGATGGCTCCGACACCGTCGCAATGCCTCCTCGCTGTCCACCCTTGCCCCATTTCCGCAACGAGATGCCGTCTCAATGAAGGCGACGGTGCAGGCCCTTCACCCCCGGCATTGACCATGCCTTCAAGGCTCCGTGTGTCCATAAGTCTCGATTTCATGTCCAGGCGTCCCACAACAGGCACCGCAGCATTGCCTTCGTGAGTACTTGCGGGGTCACCCGTCTTGTCACGGGAGAATCGCATCTGCACACCCGCGCAGCCCGGTCATCGTTGTCCGGCGAAAAGGACGTGTGTCTCTTCGCAAGGGTGTTGTGCATGTGCAGAGCTTCGCCTCGCACTCGAGCCGCACGGCGATCTTTACAGTTCTTTACAGTAATTTGCGCGCTGCTTGCCAACTGCTTACGTGGCTTTCGCTAATACTTGACAGTGAGCGAAGGGCGCGTTCCGAGACCTCGCCTTATCTGGAGCTGGCGGCGTCAATCCTGTTTGCCTGACCCTGCTGGTCGTGGGCCGTACCACGATCTCGCGGTTTGACAGGCACCGTCCGAGGAAACCCGCAGGACAAGTGCTGACGCAATGCGGCAGCGAGACCATAAGAGGTCACCTTGGTCGTACGCCTGGCCAGCGGGCCATTCAATGGGTGCTCGGATCGTCTTTCTTGTCTTTGGCTGAGCCTTCTGGCAATGGCTCGGATGCAGAACGGTGACAAGACGCCGTGGTGTCGCCACGAGTTCAAGTACCTCATCACGGAGGTACAAGCAGCGCTTATCCTGGAGCACATTCGCCCGTACATGCGTCCGGATCCATACTGTATCGATGGGTCGTATCCGCTCGTAAGTCTTTACCTGGACTCGGATGATCTGCGGCTTTGCCGGGAATCGCTGGAGGGAGTCAAGAATCGGTTCAAGCTGCGCATTCGCAGCTACAGCGACAGTCCTGATGAACCGCGTTTTTTCGAGATCAAGCGGCGGATCAACCGCATCATCGTGAAGAATCGGGCGCGGGTGGAGGACCACGCAGTGGCAGCCCTGCTGGCGGGGGCCAGCCGGGCGCCCTGCGACGGCACCGAAGCATCCAGGACCCTGGACCAGTTCCTGCACTACCAGAGGCTGATCAACGCCAAGCCGACGCTGCGTGTGCGATATCTTCGGCAGGCGTTTGTAGGGCTCTGCAATGACCGTACGCGTGTCACCTTCGACCGCCAACTGAGTTTCAATGTGACATACACACCGACTGTACGCCTGGATGACGATGGATGGCAGCGACTGCCGCGACACGGCGTCATCCTGGAAATCAAGTTCACCGAATGGTGTCCGGCGTGGTTGAGCCAGATGATCCGATGTTTCGGCCTTCAGAGCAGATCCCTGTCCAAGTACGCCCGGCTTGTGAAGCGCGCCTCCGGGTTGCGTTTTTGCGGCCCGACGGTCGCACGAGGGAGTCTCGATGGACCAGCTATGGCGTTTTTTTGATGGCGGTCCCGTCCGGGGCAGCATCTTCACGCCGGAAAGCGTGCTCCTTTCGCTGCTCCTGGCCTTTGTGCTGGGACAAGTGCTGGCATGGGTCTACTACGGCACGCACAGCGGGCTGTCCTATTCGAGGTCGTTCGTCCAGTCGCTCATCCTCATTACGGTCGTCGTCGCGATGGTCATGGCGGTGATCGGCAACAGCATCGTCACCGCGTTCGGGTTGATGGGAGCATTGGCGATCATCCGCTTCCGCAACATCATCAAGGACACGCGGGACATTGCCTTCATTTTCTGTTCTCTGGTCGTCGGCATGGCTGCCGGATCGCAGCGCTATCCTATCGCGATAGTCGGCACGGCCACCCTGGCTTCGATTGCCGTGTACCTTCATCTGATCTCGTTCGGTTCGCATCGCCCGCAGAACGCGTTCCTGCGGTTCAATCTGAGGGGCTCCCTGGGAAACGACCATCCGCTGCCTGCAGTTCTCAAACGCTTCTGTAGCGGCTTCTCGCTGATTTCGGTCCAGGACACTCCCCATGCCGACGGAGCGGAGTACGCCTATCAGCTCATGATACGTGACCGGAATCGCAACGAAGAGATGCTCTCCGCGTTGGACGGAGTACCCGGAATCTCGGACATCACCCTGACGATGCAAGAGGAGCTGCTCGAGGTTTAGGAACATGGCGCAGGCGACGAACTGGCAGAGGTATACAAGTGGACGCTGGCGTCGGCACGCGGTCCCGATTGTCGTGTGGCTGGCAACCGTTGCGGCAACGGGCTGGTTGTTTTTTCATCGGGCGCAGCGCTGTGAATTGGTGGGCATCGCCCGGGGTGAGCAACGTCAGGTTGCCGCCTTGACGAACGGTCGGCTGCGAATGATGCCAGTCGAGTTGTTTGACCCGGTAAAAGCGGGCCAGAGATTGGCGGTGCTCCAGGACGATCGGATTCAAGCCGAGGTGGCAACGGCCGCAGCCGAGGCCGCCCGCCTGCAGGCTGAACTGGTGTCAGTGGAGGGTCGTCTCACCGCCGAGAGGGCGCTCCAGGAAGCCGACCAGATGGCAGAGGCGAGACGATTCGCTATCGACGTCGAGAGAAGCCGACTGCGCGAGCTCGAATTGCGCGTGTCACTGGAGACGGATCGAATCACGTCGGAATTCCTGCGCATTCAGGCTGATCTGCTTGGTAGCTTGTACGAGAAACGCGCCGTCTCCGAGCTCCAGTCCAGATCAGCGGAAGCGGAATACGCAGCGTTAAAGAAAAAGATAGCTGAGAACGAGAACCTTCTTACCCAAGCAGAACTCGACCTGCAGGCGGCGCGACAACGGCAAGAGACATTTGCTCAACACCATCCTGTTCCTCCGACGCTGGACACAGCTCTGGAACCTCTACGAGCGGCATTGACGGTGCAGGAACGGCGGATCGGAGAACTGTCCGTGGATCGCTCGATGCTGGTGCTGACCAGCCCTATGGACGGTGTCGTGAGCGAGTTGCTGCGCGGCGTGGGAGAGGCCCTGCTGACCGGCGAGCCGATCCTGACCGTGACGGCCGCCCGGCCGTCTGAGGTCATCGCCTATGCCACACCCGCGCAGGCCGATCAACTCCAGGCCGGCGCGCCGGTGCGGCTGGAAGTGGTTCGCGAGAGCAGCCCGTGGCAGGTGGCAGACGCGCAGGTGGTCGCCGTGGGACCGACGGTGCAGCAATTGCCGACGCGGCTGTGGCAAAACCCGGCAGTGCCCGAATGGGGCTGGCCGATCAGGATCGCCATTCCTCCCGGATTGAGGGTCCTGTGCGACGAACTGGTGGGCGTTCGCGGCCCATGACCACACGTTTGGAGATCTCATAACGCTTTTGTCGAAATCGAGGTGAGTCATGAAGAGGCGTTTCTCAGCAGTTCTTCTGATCGCGATTGCCTCAGCGGCGCTGGAGATGGGATGCGGCAACGCGATGCCGACAGTCGACGATGTGATACCCGCGGGCGGCGAGGGCGTCTCAACCAACGACCTCGAGCTACCCCTTCCAGAACTGGGTGAGAACGGGCGCCCCCTGGGCTGGATGGGGGATTCGCACAGCAACGATGCAGACGCAGACTACGCCGTCGTCTTTCCTGACAATGAAGTGAAACGGCTGGACATCACGATCGCATCGAGCGATTGGCAAGCTATGCAGGATAACATGGTCGCACTGTACGGCGATCCCGGACTTGGCAACGGAGGCGGGGGCTTTCCGGGGGGTGGCGGTGGCTTTGGTGGAGGAGGCGTGCCGCCGGACGGTGGCGGAGGCGCTCCGCCGGGTGGTGGCGCACCTCCTCAGCAGATGTTCGACGCGTGCGCAGGGCTTCAGGAGGGCGATCCGTGCACGGTGAACATGGGCTTGATGAGCATGGGGGGCTCCTGCACGGCTACGGACGAGGGACTGGTGTGCATGCCCGAGGGTATGCCCGGCGGTATGCCGGACGGTTTGCCGGAGCCCCCGGAGGATATCCCGGCGACTCCCCCCGAGGACGGTTTCGATGGTAACCCAGGTGGAATGCTCATCGGCATGGAGAATCCGGTCTACGTGCCTTGCTTTCTCCAGTTCGAGGGCAGCACGTGGTGGTATGTCGGTATCCGGTATAAGGGTCAGTCGTCGCTGATGTCCACTTGGGTCAGCGGCAACGGTAAGCTTCCGTTGCGTCTGGATTTCGACGAGTTCGAGGACGAGCACCCGGAGATCGACAATCAGCGGTTCTTCGGATTCAAGGAACTGTCTCTAGCCAGCAACTGGTCGGATGCGTCGCTCCTGCGCGAAAAGGTCGCCCATGACATCTTCCGCGAGGCGGGCGTCCCGGCGCCGAGCACAGCCTTCTACCGCATCTACGTCGATTTCGGCGAGGGACCCACGTACTTCGGCCTGTACACGATGACCGAAATCCCCGATGACTCGATGCTCGAGACCCAGTTCAGCGACGACGGGGGGAACCTCTACAAGCCGACTTCGAACTGGGTCAACTTCGACCAGGACGAGTTCGACAAGGAGTCCAACAAGAACGACGCGGATTGGAGCGACGTCGAGGCAGCCATCGCTGCGCTGCACGCGGATCGCTCCGATCCGGTAGTCTGGCGCGCGGGCCTGGAGGCTGTGTTCAATGTGGACGGGTTCCTGCGATGGCTGGCCGTCAATACCGTCATCCAGAACTGGGACACCTACGGCACCATGGCCCAGAATTACTACCTTTACGGTAACCCCGACAACGAAGGGCGCCTGAACTGGATCCCGTGGGACAACAACCTGGCGTTCATGTCGAGCGGTATGATCGGCGGCGGGGTCGGCATTGATGGTCAAAACGACGGGGAGGAGATGGGTGGCATGGGGGGCATGGGCAGAGGTCTGTCTCTCTCACTCGAGGAGGTCGGCGACAACTGGCCTCTGATTCGCTACCTGGCGGACGATCCCGTCTACTGGTCCGTTTACGTCGCCTGTGTACGCGAGACCATCGAGGGTGCATTCGCGGTAGAGCCTGCGCAGGCGCGCTTCCAGGCTGCGCATGACTTGATCGCCCCGCACGTTGTAGGAGCTGATGGAGAACAACCCGGATACGGCTTCCTGTCCGATCCACAGGAGTTCTACACCGCACTCGACAATCTGTTAGAGCACGTCTCTCAGCGAAACGCAGCAGCGATCGAGTTCCTGAGCACCGCTGGGGGAGATTCCTCGGAACCGACGGCTGCAGGGATACTCTACATCAACGAATTCATGGCCGACAATGGCACTACGATCGAGGATCCGGACGAGCCAGGGACGTTCGACGACTGGATTGAGATCTACAACGCAGGTGACTCGACCGTCAACATGGGCGGGATGTACCTCACCGACGACTTGGACGATCCGACGAAATGGCAGGTACCGTATGGGGTTACCATTCCCGCGAGCGGCTACCTGCTGTTCTGGGCGGACGAGCAGGAGGAACAGGGCAATACCCACACGAATTTCAAGCTGTCGGCCGGCAGCGAGGGGATCGGCCTGTACGACGCCGATGCCAACGGTAACGTGGCCATCGACACGCTGACCTTCGACGAGCAGACGATCGACGTGTCGTTCGGACGACTCCCGGATGGTACGGACAATTGGCAGGCGTTGATTCAGGCGACTCCAGGGCAAGCCAATGCATCTCCTTAAGGGGACCCGTGACCCTTTTCGCAGGAAGACCGGGCCTGGACGTGAGAACTTATCCCATACGAGTGCTGCTGTGCGTAGGGCTGGCAGGTTGCGCTGTCGGTCCGGACCATGAACCTCCACAGCGGCAAGTCCCCGAGCGATGGAGCGAAGCGGAGCCTGGCGTTGTCACGACCCGCCCCGCAGAGGTCGCCGAGTGGTGGACGACGCTCAACGATCCCATGCTCAACGCGCTGATCGAGCGGGCAGTGCGGTCCAACATCAATCTACGGATCGCCAACGCCCGGGTCCGGCAGGCGCGGGCTCAGCGGGGAGTAGTTGCCGCCGATCTCTGGCCCCAGGCCGACCTGTCCGGCTCGTACAACTACAAAGGAACAAGCCTGAATGAGAAACCGGAGACCTCGGGCGATTCTTCCGGTGTAGGCGGGCAGTTGCTCGACGCCGTTTCGGACGCGACCGGGTCTGCTATTGCGAACGGTTCCCTCGACCCCTCCGGCTTTGCGAGCGACGTGGTGAGCGATGCCGTCTCAGGCGCACTTGACCGGAACGACGGCGGGGGGGCGAACGGAACCGTGCGGGCTCAGAATCTCTTCGAGGTGGGCTTTGACGCCACCTGGGAACTCGACATCTTCGGCGGGGTCCGCCGGAGCGTGGAAGCCGCCGAGGCAGAAATCGACGCAGCCGAAGAGGATCGCCGGGATGTGCTGGTCACGCTGCTGTCCGAAGTGGCACGCAACTACGTTGAGGCCCGTGGTTACCAGCGGCAGATTTCGATTGCGCGCGAGAACATCGCGACCCAACAGAAAACGTTGGACCTGACCCGGATCCGGCTCGACGGTGGACTCACGAGCGAACTCGACGTCGCCCAGGCCAAAGCGCAACTGGCTTCGACCCAGTCTGAGGTTCCTACGCTGGAGACATACTTCAGACAGGCGGTGCACCGACTCGGCGTGCTGCTCGGCGAGCACCCCGGCACGCTGCTGGCAGATCTCTCGACAGAGGCGCGAATACCGGCATCTCCGCCGCCGATCCCGGTGGGCGTGCCTTCTGAGCTGCTGCGCCGCCGGCCGGACATCCGTCGCAGCGAGCGCCAATTAGCCGCCGCCACCGCTGAAATCGGCGTCGCCACTGCCGACTTGTTCCCCAAATTCTCTCTCACCGGCTCATTTGGATCGCAAACCCACGACATGCAGCATTTCCTGGACCGCAGGAGCCTGTTCTGGTCCGTCGGACCAAGCGTGAGTTGGCCGATCCTCGACGCCGGGCGGATTCGGGCCAACATCGAGGTGCAAGACGCGATTCAACAGGAGGCTTTGGCTCGATATGAGCTTACCGTATTGACGGCCCTGGAAGACGTGGAGAACGCTCTGGCTGCCTACCAGCGGGAGCACGTGCGGTACCGCCATCTGGCCGACGCCGTTGCCGCCAACCGCCGGGCGGTCATCTTAGCCAATGAACGCTACGTCGCGGGTGTCGCTGACTTCCTGAGCGTCCTTGAGGCTGAACGCTCGCTTTACGCAACTCAAGTGCAACTCGTCCAGAGCACAACGGACACCACTTTACACGCGATCACTCTGTACAAAGCACTCGGGGGAGGCTGGCAACCAGTCGCTTCTGAGCCCTGACGACCCGGGCGGCAAGCCTGGCCGGTGCCGGTCTTCATGAAACTCAGAACCGTGTTCCTGGTGGGCGTGATTGGGACCCCGACTTGGCGGTGTCCGTCGCCGGCAGGATGGACGTGCCTCCCTGAACCGCAACACTGTCTTGCCACGGGTTTCAAGCGGACACGCGGACTGGGTTTCTGCTTGAGGGTTGAGCCGGGATCTCCTGGTCCTTTTCCAGCCAGCCGACCCACCGGGATCACGACGATAGGTTGACCTTGTAGCCTTTCACGTACACCTCGTAGGGTGTCAGGATTCGTGCCGGCGGCCGGGTCGGGTCTTCCACGCCCGCAGGGGCAGGGGCCTCGGCCACCACCAAACGCCGCACCGCCGCGGCCGTGAGATCCTCTTCGCTGTCAAGCAACCGCCGGAGGGCCTCATCCACCGCGCCGTTTCGCTCTCCCGTGCTGCCAAGTGCAGAATCTCCAGGTAGTGCCTGGCCGCCCCGGACCCGAACCGCTCCCGCCGACCCGCGTTGAGCTGCTCCTCGAGCCCCCCAAGAAACGCCTCGTACGTCTCCCGGCTCTCGAAATCCCGGCTCCCCCGAAGCTATTGCGTTTCCGGCAATCATAGACGACTGGTTCCGCGGGGGCTCTGTCCCCGCACCCCCGGCTTCAAAACCCCTCCGGAAAGCACCGGGGCTGGACTTGGCAGGTATTGCCCGGAGGGGAGACGGATTAACATAGAAAGTGGTATCATCGGCGGGGGCAGGTCAGTGTACGGCTCACGCGGGCTGGTCGAGACCGACTACTACGGGCGGGTGCCGGTCCGTGGTCTCGACCCGTCCACGGGCGGCAAGTGCCCCAATCTTGACAACGACGGGGCCGTCACCAATATCAAGGAGTTCCATCAGTTCGTCACCGGGGGCGACTACAAGAACCCGACCGTCGCGCCGTCGGTCCGGAGCAATCTGACAGCCATCCTCGGCCGGACCGCCGCTTACAAGGGCCGGCCCGTGACGTGGAAGGAAATGATCGACGCGAAGGAGAAGATGGAACTCGACCTGAGCGGCTTCAGGAGCTGATGCGCGGGCCGTCGTCAGGTCGCCGTGCGGTGAGTGCGGTGCACGGTCAAAGCAATGAAGATCTACCCGACACTTGTTCGTCCGCTGCTGTTTCTCCTTGCCCCGGAATGGGTGCACGATCGAACGATCCAGGCGGGGCGGTTCCTGGGATCGATCGGACCGGCCCGAAGGCTGTTGTCCGCGGTGTACGGTTTCTCTGATCCGCGGCTGGAGACGGAGGTCTGTGGGATCAGGTTCCCCAACCCCATCGGCCTCGCGGCGGGCTTCGACAAGAGCGGGCGGACGATCGAAGCGCTGGCCTCGGTGGGATTCGGCCATCTGGAAATCGGCTCCGTGTCGGCCGATCCTTCAGACGGCAACCCGAAGCCGAGGCTCTGGCGATTGCCGCGGGACCGGGCGATCGTCGTGCACTACGGGTTGCCCAATGACGGCGCCGACGCGGTCGCCGGGCAACTGGCATCCACACGGCTGTCCGTTCCCCTCGGTATCAACATCGTCAAGACCAACCGCAGCATCATGGCTCCGCCCGAGTCCGATGACGAGATCATCGCGGACTACGTGCGCTCAGTCGCCACTCTGAAAGACCGGGCCGATTACCTCTCGCTGAACCTGAGTTGCCCCAACACCGAGATGGGGCGTGACTTCTTCGCGGATGCCCGCAACACCGTCCAGTTGATGACCGCTCTGTCTGAGCTGGACATCCGCTGTCCCGTGTTTCTCAAGGTATCCCCGCTCGGCGGCGTGCCCGCGATCGAAGCGTTGCTGGAGGCGGTCGAAGGCGTGGCGTTCGTTTCCGGCTTCATGTTCAACCTCGCTCCGGGCAAACCGAACAGCCTGACGACGCCGCGGCATGTCATCGACGCCATGCCCGGTGCGACGGCCGGCAAACCTATCGAACAACAGATGAACGGTTGCATCCGCGAGTTGTACCGGCGAATGGATCGGAAACGCTATCACATCATCGGTATCGGAGGCGTCTTCTCCGCCGAGGACGCCTACCGCAAGATCCGGCTCGGTTCGTCGCTCGTGCAGCTCATGACGGCGATGATCTACGAGGGGCCTGGTGTCATCAAACGGATCAACCAGGGGCTTTGTCGACTCCTGGATCGTGACGGATTCGCTAACATCGCCGAGGCCGTCGGCTCGGCGAATCACTCGTAATGGCAGTTCCGAACCTGCCAAGAAGATAAGATGTGATTTTGATGACGACGGTTTCGATGGCCGGCAATGCGCCGCGTCGATTATGAAGCCGACGTCGAGGCAGCGGTCATCGAGGAACGCGACGCCTGCCGCCTGCCCACGCCCCGTCATAGTCAGTGGTTTCGGGATTCGCTCGTGGCCGCGTTCGACGACGTGGATGCCGCCCAGGCCCAGCGGAAGAAGACGCTGGTCAAGCGGCGCACCGAGCTGGCCAACATGCAGGACCGGCTGCTCAGCGGCTACCTGGCCGGGACCATTGACGAGGCGTCGTTCACGGCCAAGTCAGCGGACCTGAAACGGCAGGCCGAAGAAGTCGAACGCCAGCTCGACGAGACCGACGGCTTCGACCCCGCCTTCGGCCAGGCGGCCCTGGCGGTGTTCGATTTCAGCCAGAATCTGGTGCCCCGTTGGCACGGTTCAAACTCGGCGGGCAAACGCGAGCTCCTGGAGTGTGTGAGTTTGAACCGCGCCCTGACCGACGTAAGTCTCGTTCTGACAAACAGAAAGCCGTTCGACTTTCTCGCCGAACGGCCGTTTTTGAAGAAAAGTCGGGGCGAGAGGCGTTGGTCGTATTCCACGACCGCTGATCGGGCCCGTCCTGCCGTTTACCTGGGGACCGGGCGGCGTAAGCGACGTGGCGTAGCGGGCGCGGGCGGTGGCAACCGCCGGATGGCCCGTGAGAACCTGCTGAGCACATAGCAAACCGGGACCGATCCGAGGGCCGATCCCGGGAGAAGTTGTCAGTTCTCAGTCGTCAGTTGTCAGAACGTTCACCGCCGTCGGCGCAGCAACGCGAGACCGCCAAGGGCCAACAGGCTCAGCGTCGCCGGCTCGGGGACAAGCAGCCAGCCACGAAACTGACCGCCTACGTCCTGGCCGAAGCCAACGATCACCAACCTCGCATGTGCGATCGGTACGACGCTGCTGGGGCACTCGGGCGCGGCGATTCTCCTGGCCGCTCGGCAGAGAATTCGCTGGAGCCCGAGGCCCTTACTGGCCGGCAGATCGCCGCCTGCTTGTGCGACTCCTTTGCCTGGTTGGAGACGCATTCGCGCGACCGCAATGGTCCTCATACGACGTCACGATGGAGTCTACCAGTCTCGAACAACCGGATACCAGCCGAGCTAAGACCTTGATTTGTTCCTTACACGCCACGGAGTCAGTCTCGTGCGGGTAGTTGATCGTATGGGAAATCTCCCCCCAGATTTCCTCGGCAAGCGTTCGCAGCTGCAATTCGCAAAGCCGAGGCGTCGTCCTATTCTGCTTGATGACATAGTGAACGCTGGTATAGAGCGACTGATCCTGTGTGACCTTTAAGCCGAGATTCCTGAGCATGTTCGCGTACTCAGGATCCCACGTTTTTGCCTCTTGATGACGCCCCTTCAGGACGTACCCTTCGTCCTTCAGCACTTGGATGATGAGAGGGTGTATCTTCTCCATCTGCCGCATGTGCAGGTGGAGCAAACGGACGCCCGCAAGGTCCGGAATCTGATCGAAGAGGTTTTCGGGCGTGATGTCGAATGGATTCCCTGAGCCGATCGCCTCGTTAGCGCGCCGAGTCAATTTGTCACGCAAGTGCGACGGTTCCTTGGCGCGCCACTTGAACGAGTGAATAAGCTTTCTGAGGTCCGGGTTGCTGAGCAACCTGTTTTGCAGGTTAGATGCGTCGGTTTCGAACTTGTGGCGGTCCCGTTCGAACGCCTTTACGGCGTCGTCAATTTGTCTCGTGATGCTGCGCGACAGCGCCATCTGTGTCTCACGCTGTTAGGCTTATGAGCCGCTTCGCTAGGTCAGCAAAGACCTTGCGGGCCTCCCTCTTTCCATCTGCGTTGCCGCCGCTTACATCCCAGAGCGAAGCACCTTGGCTTTGGCCAAGGGCGGCGAGATCGCCGAAGAACTTCACCTGCCCGAGCCTTAGCCTGGATGGGTGACCCTTGTTCGGCAGCCCGGACACTTCTCGAAGAGGCTTCCACACGAAGTCAATAACCCGACGCTCTAACTTGCCCAATACACTGATTGGAGCTTTCGACATCTCCCCGCGATAGACGCGGAAACCCTGGGGAATGTATCCGAGCAATTGGGGTGACCCCGCGAGTAGCGGTGTTCCCTCTGGTGCCTGCTCCGTGTTGCGCGCCCATGCCGCGACCCACTGTGAAAGAGCGAATCCGAGGGTCTTGAGTGCTCTCGTCGAAAAGAGATCACAGGCGGCCGGAATGATGAACTGGCTGCAATCGAGTAACACGACCCGGTTGAGCGGTCCGATGTTAGGGCCGGCGTCGAAAAAGACAAAGTCGGACTTCGTCCGCCGAACCAACGCGTCGACAAGCTGACTCAAAGCGGCAGTGCAGTGATATCCCCGCCGGTTCCGATCCATGCACGCGCGCCAGCACTCGGCGAGACTGTTCTCGAACTCGGACAGCCGAATATCACCCACCGCCAAGTGTAACCCCTGGCATATCCTTACGGGATCGATTCGCGCGATCGGGCCTGTACCCTCAGATACAGGCCGTAGGGCAGTCCAGAGCGTGCTGCCCTCGTTGGACTCTGATTTA
>Ga0307434_1000485_pt1 | contig 26916 bp, 22 predicted proteins | sample SalMarWE160220MG_FD_202156 | JGI IMG/M metagenome (GOLD analysis project Ga0307434, IMG submission 202156) | Salt marsh sediment microbial communities from the Plum Island Ecosystem LTER, Massachusetts, United States - WE1603-220 | ecosystem: Environmental > Aquatic > Marine > Intertidal zone >... | reverse complement strand
GCTTTGGGCCTGTACCATCCGGCTCGATTAATTCCATAGTTGCAAAGACCGTACCAGGCAGGCAATTTGTAAAATAATACATATCAACTGGTCCGCACATTTGAAAAGGAATAAGAGCGTGACCTACCAACTCATACAAAGGACCAAGAATTCGCTCCATAGCCTTTTCCTTAAGCTCATAATGCATCTCGTACTCTTCAGCGGAAAATGTTTTTTTCTTGAAAAGTCCAATTTTTTTTAACCAACCAAACATTTTATTTTTCTCAAATCATATAATTACGATATTGATTTTTTGGTCCTTAGTTAAATAGCATTATTAATATCCCAAACTCTCACAATACTCGTTCCTTGATTTATTGACTAATCTCTAGACAGCTCTGCTGTCATTTCGTTTTTGAGGTTCTTGATGAGCTTAACTTTTACAAGCTGGTTTTTGCTCAGGCTGCTATTATTTATGATATTAACGTAAAAATATCTGCTGCTTCTGCCCATTACTTTTTCATTTTCTGACTCTGTAAGAATTGTATCATACTCACCTTCGAACTGCCGGCGGAAATTATAGCCCAGCTCGTCATTCAGCATGCGTAAAATCTGCGAACGCTCCTTGATAATTTTTGTATTTATAAAAGGCTGCATACCGGCAGCGGCAGTTCCTTTACGCGGTGAAAAGCTGAAGATATGCATCTTCGAAAAGCCGACTGTCTTTGCGACTTCAACTGTATTTTCAAAATCAGAATCTGTCTCACCCGGAAAACCGACAATTAAATCACAGGTAATTGCCGGCCTATCAAGCCGATTTTTTATAAGCTCGACGGTCCTTAAAAATTCATCGATTCTGTATTGTCTTGCCATTTTTTTCAGGATTGCATCCGAGCCGGACTGTAGTGATAAGTGCAGGTGCGGCATAATGTTACTGTGCCTGCAGAGCGTATCGAGAAGCTGTTCTGTTACGTCGGCAGGCTCTAATGAGCTTAATCTTATTCGAGCTAAGTTCTCTACGACAGCCACCTTATCGAGCAGTTTTGCCAATTGAGCGTTTTTTTGTTTTGGCCATTTTTTTCTCCTGACGGTATTCTGGCCGTAAGCACCGAGGCATATTCCGGTTATGACAATTTCCTTATGTCCTGCTGCTACAAGTGCCTTAACCTCATTTATTACCTGCTCCTGCGGTTTGCTGCAGATATCCGGTCGGGCCTTCGGAATAATGCAGTAACTGCAGGGGCCGTCACAGCCATCCTGGACCTTTAAAAATGCCCTTGTATGGCCGTTAAATGAGGTTAATTGGTCAAGTTCTGGTAAATTGGGCAATTCACCCTTGATTTTCAGGTTATTTTTTGCTTTACTTGTTGTTGTTGCGTTACTTAGGCTATGAGGAGGTTTTATCAAAGAGGGGGTTTCTGGCCGGACTATTTTGGTTAAAGTAGCGGCAAGATTGAATCGATTTCTAATAATGTGAACGTTTTTTTCGTCTAAACCGCTGAGTTCTCCGGTATTTACGGCCGGCAGGCAGCCGCAGACGACTATGGAGTTTTGAGCAGTTTTTGCAGCTTTTCGTATGTATTGTCGGCTTTTGGCAGAGGCGGTATGAGTTACACAGCAGGTGTTGATAACGGCAATATCGGGCTTCTCAGTGTCGAAAACCTGTGTAAGGCCGAGCTTTTCGAGAAGCTGGCGTATTTGCTGGCTCTCGTATTGGTTGACCTTACAGCCGAGAGTATTTATGGAAAAAGTCTTCATCATATGGTATAATTTATAGTTGTCGGCAAGGTTTGACAAGCCTGAGGTTGGTTCGTAATTGGGTTGTAAAGGTGAGGATTTGTTATGGCATCTGTCAGCAGTTCGATCTGGGCAATAGATATAGGCAGCAGCTCCCTGAAGGCACTTCGTCTGACCGATGTCAATGGAGTTGTTGAGGCAATAGACTTTGACAGCATCAAACACGGCAAAATTCTTACCGGCAAGGATGTAAAGAACCTGGAGAGAGAGGAGCTGATAGCGATTTCACTTCGTCAGTTCGTACAGAAACATGACCTTGAGAAGACAGATATAATAATTTCTCTTCCGAGCCAGAACAGTTTTGCCCGTTTTATCACCCTTCCGCCCGTCGAGCAGAAGCGGATTCCGGAAATAATCCGGTTCGAGGCGGTTCAGCAGATTCCCTTCGACATTAATGATGTTCAGTGGGACTGGCAGTTAATGGAGGACGAAAGCAGCGAAGAGAACAGGGTCGGGATATTTGCGATTAAAAGTGAAGTTATAACTTCGATGCTGGCGCATTTCGGCAGAGAGGATATACAGGTCAGGTTTATACAGATGGCGCCGATGGCGCTTTATAACTATGCTCTTTATGACCGTTCGGATTTGTCGAAATCAGGCGGGCAGGGCATTGTTATTCTTAATATAGGTGCGGAGTATTCAGACCTGGTGGTTTGTACGAGGGCAGGTGTGTGGCAAAGATGTATTTCGATGGGGGGCAACTCATTTACAAAAGCGATAGCGGATGCGTTCAAAATTAATTTTGAGAAGGCGGAGAAGCTCAAGCGTAATGCAACGACGAGCAAATACGCCAGGCAAATACTACAGGCGATGAAGCCGGTATTTGCCGATTTGGCATCGGAGATACAAAGGTCGATAGGATTTTATAAAAGCAGCAATCCTGATACGAAACTTGCCAAGATAGTGGCTATGGGCGGCGGCACGAGGATGCGCGGCCTGGCGAAATATCTTCAGCAGAGTCTTCAGATGCCGATTGAAAGGACAGATTCTTTTGATAAGCTTTCGATGGGGCCGGATGTTTCGGCAGCGAGTTTTCATGAGAATGTATGCGAATTTGGCGTTGTTTATGGTTTGGGTCTGCAGGCCCTGGGTCTCGGCAAAATAGAAAGTAACCTTCTTCCCCGTCATATAGCGCGTTCGATGTCATGGGCGAGCAAGGCGAAATATTTTGTGGCTGCGGCATCTTTCCTGCTGGTTATTTCGGTGCTGGCTTTCGGGAGGATACTTTTTGACAAGGCCAGCTACCGCGGCAGGCAGCAAACCCGGGACAGGATAGAGGATATTGCAAATAACGCGCAGCTCGCCAACGACAGGCTCCAGGAACAAGAGCAGAGACAACCACAGACGCAATCTATAATGGAAAAGTATCTTGGTCTTTTCAGGTATCGAGATGTTGTTCCGGAACTGATACAGACGGTAATTTTAGCTTTGCCGAATGAGCGGAATACTTCAGAGCAGCTGCAAAGGCTGCTATATCGCGCGTTTGCGGCGGGTAATGTAGAAGAGGTTAAGAAGATTGACCGCAAGGAGCGAAAGCAGATATTTATAACGAATATGTACATTAGTTTTGAAAGTGACATTTCGGCGGCGGTATTCGAAGGTCAGCAAAGGCGCAGGGTTAGCATCGCACCGAGAACGACTTCGACGACTGTTGATACCCCGTTAACCGAACAGGAGAGATACGATAGGTGGCAGGAGGAGATAAGGAGGAGAGCAGAAGAGGTCAGGAGGGCAAGGGAAATGGCTGACATAACGATAGATGAAGCGTACGGAGAAGAACCTGAGCAGGCGCAGGTGGAAAGCCGTGCCGGATTTTTAGTAACTATAACCGGGTACAGCCCGTATAAAGATATTCATAAGCTGATGGATCCTCTCGAAGTCGGCAATGACCGTGACAGGTGGGGTTTTATAACACGTTTGAAGGACCTTGACTTTGTAGTTGACGGTAACAGCCCTTTTAAGTTGTTTGAGAGGTCTAATCCTGAGCATTTCAGCCTGGAGATACATCCTATTGATTTGAAAACAGAATTGGATGCTCCGCCGGTTGGGATAGGTGTTGAGTCTGAGAGGCAGATAGAAACCAGGTCAGATGCCGGCAGCAGGACGGCAGTTTATTTGGGCCAGCCTGACAGGGCTCAGAGGTTAATAACCGAGCAGATTCTGATTGACCCTATGACCAAAGAGGTTATCAGCAAAGTTACGAAGTACAATGAGGACGGGACGCCGATGACAGATGAGACCGGCAGAATAGCTTATGAAACCAATGACTACTGGTTTATATTAAGAGCCAAGTTACTCTGGCTGGATGCGCCGAAAGAAACAGCGGCCCTGACGGCGGGCAAATAGCGGTTTGTTGTTTTGTCCCGGAGTCGATGAGATTAGATTTTGGTGAGCTAAAATGGGAATATCGGAAATAAAAGATAGTTTAAAGAAGCTGAGTTTTTTGGGAGATTATTCTTCTCTTGTCGTACCGGTTATTTTGGCGGTGGTGGCGGGTCTTTTGTTTGTGCCGACCATACTGATGCAGAAGAATCTTAAGGCGGAGATAGCAAAGGAAAGTATCGGAAATAACGGCAGGAGAGTTGAGTCATTTTTAGGACAGGAAGAACTTTCCGGTCGTCAGTGGGTGCAGGCGAAGGAATTTCAGGATGCTTTTGCTCAGGATGCACAAAGTATATCTCTTTTAACGGAGAGCAGCAGCCAGCGGCAGCTTCTGAGAAACAATTTATTTCCGGCGCCGCCGAATGAGGTTTCGCAATATATTTACCGGGACTTCGGCAACAACTTTCGCAGCGGCGCTGAAGAGATGATAAACCGGCTTAACGGGCGTGATTGTCCGACGCAGGTTGAGCTGGATAAGCACATGAACAGGTCCCCTGCTGCTGTTACGGGCGGGTATAATCCCGCGGTCAGGAGAAGAGATGAGAGTCAGAAAGAGAGTGACAAGATTATAATTGAGGAGCTTTGCACTGGTATAGCCCGTAAGAATTCGGTTTATATTAATCCTTCGGATATGGCAGGATACGATTTTTGGCAGGAGTATGAATATCCCGGGAAGAAACAGGCAGTTGAAGATTGCTGGTACTGGCAGACTGGTTACTGGATTATAGAGGATGTTGCGGCGACGGTGGAGAAACTTAACCGTCGTTCTGATAGTGTTTTCAGCTCTCCTGTAAAGCGGATTGTTTCTGTAAGCTTTACGGCAGCCGAGAAGTCAGGTGCAAGGATATCGGGGGCGCTCAGGACAGGCAGCAATAAGCCGAAGTATGTTGTTTCGCTTAAAGATGGTTTGGTTGTGCCTTTGACAGCGAGGAAATGCGATGACAGCATGGACGTCGTGCATTTCAGAATTGTTGTTGTGATAGACGCGAGAGCGTTGCCGGAATTTTTCCGTGAGCTTTGCAGTGTTAAGGAACATAAATTCAGAGGTTTCTCAGGAGAAGAAGAACGCGTCTTGCGGCATAATCAGATAACAATTCTGAGAAGCAGCTATGAGATGGTAAATCACGACGATGAAGAAAACAAGTTGTACAGGTATGGCGAGGATGCCGTAGTCAGGCTGGAGCTTACTTGTGAATATATTTTCAACAGGAAAGGTTATGAGGAGGTGATGCCTTTTTCGGTCAAAGAGATGCTCACAGATGCGGTGCGAAGCAAATCGCCGGCAGCCGGCAGGAATGTGCCGGCGAGAAAAGCACCGGTCAGGTCAATAGAGGAAGATGACGAATTTTATAAAATCAGATAATTTTTTTGGATTGGCGGCGTCGCGGGATTGAAGTGTAATGCTGGAAAAGAAGTAAGGCTCGATACGTGAGAGATACAAAATGATTAAAAGAGAAAGCAACTTTTTTGAAGAGCATGTGGAGAAGATTGTTCTGGCTGTCGTCGGCGTGATTTGCGTGTTTCTTTCGGTTGTGTTTGTAATTTTCAGCCCGACAAAAGTTACGTACGATAACAGGGAATTTACGCCGTCGGAAATTGACGAGTATATATACGACAAGAAAGCCAGTGAGCTGGAGTACAGGCTAAAGAGGGAACCCAGTGTAACTGGGCCTTATGAGTCCAAGGAAGAAGATTTTAACAGGCTTATGGCATCATCGATTGATGTAAGGATGAATGTATATCCGCCGATTCCGCCGAACTTGAAAGATGTTGGAGTTCAGCCTAAATATGAGCTTCCCGAGATGGTGCTGGTAAGCGATGCGGCGGTTGATGTTTTGAGTGCGGTGGCTTATTTGCCAATGGGTACGATTAGTGAAGATAATGTGTACCGTCAGCTTAATTCCGAACCTAACGACCTTGATTTGGTTACGGTAGAGGCGAGGATTGATATTCAGGAGCTTTATCGGCGTTTTAAGGAGAGTTTTGCCGGCTCCGGCATCAAGCCTGAGTGGCGAGATATGTCATTTGGAAAGCCTGTTTTTGCCGCAGTTCAACTGCAGAGAAAAGAGCAGCTCGCCGACGGCAGCTGGAGCGACTGGGAGGATGTGCCTCGCAGCAGGATAGACAGCCGAAAAGGGATGTTTGAAATTATAGAAAATGTGCAGAATTTACCTCCGGGCGGGATTAAAGTCAGGCTGCTTGATTTTAAGGATGAGCAGGTACAGGCTGATTTGATTCAGCCTGAGGCATACCGGATAGCTTCGTCGGATGAACAATGGTTTCCTCCATCACTGCACAGCAGATACAAGAGATATCAGGAAGAGCTGAAGCGTCTTGAGCAAATCGAAAGCCGTACTAATGAGCCGGCGCGCAGAAAAACGGCGGCGAGGGGCACCGATAATGCGGCTCTTGCAGAGGAAATAGCAAGACGAGGTTATAGAATTGGCGGTGCGACTGACCAGGCAACAGCTACGAAGATGAGGGAAATTGCAGAGTCGATTAATGCGCTTTCCGAAGAGCTTAAAAGGCTTTTGATTACTGAAAATACCGATTTATCCGGGCGGCAAGAGCCGCTGTTGGTTTGGGCATTCGATGATACTATTGAGCAGAAAAAGAAATATCGCTATCGGATTCGCGTTGGAGCATTCAATCCCATAGCCGGTACTGAGAGGTTCGCTAATGCAAATGACCCGAAGAGGAACACCGTTATTTTGTGGAGCAATTATGCGGAGCCTGAGGATGTGCTGTCGGTTCCGGGCAGGCTTTATTTTTTTGCACGGGATGTTCAAAAGGCGGAAAAGGCTGTGACGGTGACTGTATGCCGCAAGACATTGGGTTACTGGTATACCAAGGATTTTATGGTCAAGCCTGGAGAAAAAATTGGCAAATCTGTAAAGCTTGCGAAGAGCGAGATTGAAGAAACTGAACTAACCTCGGAATTGGCCGGCACATATCTGAGTGCAACTGTTGTCAGCCCCAGGGTAGTTGATTATTCGACCGATGCTATTTTGATTGATGTTGTGGATGTGAACGACTGGGCCGGCAGAGCAAATCTGTACGAGAGATATTATACGGAGATGCTTTACAGTTATGACGGTGGCCAAATTTACCGGATGCCGATTAAACAGGATTACTGGCCTACAGAGCTGCGAATTTCGTTTAGTGAAGTCAGGCAATCAGAAAAAGAGACAAAAGAGCCTTTGAGGCCATGGACTGATATAAAATCCAGAAGCAGACGACAGGTTATTACTCAACCAAAGGCGGGAGTTGAAGAGAATGAGCGTTTGAGGAGGATACGCCAGATAATGGAGCGGCAGATGCAGAGGAATTGATTGCGCTCACCCCAATGGAAGTTTTTGTTGGGTGATTGTGTTGACCGCTCGAAGTTGCAGCAGAGACTGCAGCTGAATATTTTTCAGAGGGCAATTCAGGTTTATTTCAGTTTCGCTGCCCGGCAATAAGTCAATGAAGTTGTCACTGCACCAAACGTTTGGTGCAGTTTTTATTTGCACATCTTTAGCGACGGCGTTTGATTTTAAGTTTATTTTCCAGAGGCTGTCGGTTATTCTGGTGATTTGATTTTCTATTGTGACGTTCGGCCAGCCAATGAATTTGTCCGGCAGGTAGAGAAGAAGATTTTCAGCGATTTTCACTCCTTCTTTTTCCACAAGCAGATGCAGCGCGGTTTTTTCCGGATTTTCAGGGAAGGTGAATATTCTCGGCAGATTAATTGTCACCGAAGTGCTGAATGGTGCGACGGTTAAAGGGAAAGTGATATCGTCGATGATGTTTCCATCAAGGCCGGTCAGGGCGCATTTAAGTGTGGCGGTTATCGGCTGGTTGGTGTCGTTTATAACCATAGCTTTTGATGGATTCAGGGGCTGATATTGATTGAATTTTGTTGTATCGGATTCCAATAGAGTTGTAACAAGCACTTTTGCGAAAAAGCGTTTTGCATAATAGTAAAGTGCTTTTGGATTTTTGTAAAAGTCTATTGCGGACCAGGTTATTGCCGGCCAGCAGTCGTTAAATTGCCAGAATAGTACGCCGGAATTTTTGTTATTGTTGGCCCTGAGATGTTCAACGTAGGTTTTCGCCGCTCTTGCCTGTGCTATTTGAGAATAATATGTAAATTTTTCGGTGTTCTCGACCGGGCCGAAAAGGTCGGCGGCGTATCGATAGAGTCGGCTGTTGCCGTCAATTTGATAATTGTGTTTTTCGATTCGGTAGCTGCCGAGACGAGGCGTCCGGGGCGCGCAGAGTCTTTCAATCGTTTCGAACGAGGGCATCGACTGCATGCCGAACTCAGTGACAAATGATGGTATATCTTCGGGAGGGCATCTGTATTCGCGAACTGCTTTTTGCCCCGACCATATGTCCCACTGGTGTGTCGTCAGTGTTCTGTCGTTTTTTAAGCTGTCCTTGTCGCCGAAAGGTGTTGTGGGGATGTAGGCAATTGCGGGGTCGAGCTCGCCGACAAGCCGGGAAAGAAGCTTGTGAAAGATTACCTTGCCGTAAAATTTTCTTTTCTTTCCCATCTCATTTTTATAGTGCATTCTGTCTATTTCGTTGTTCCCGCACCAGATGGTTACACAGGGATGGTTTCTGAGCCTTTTTATTATTGAGACGGCTTCGGCTTCGACATCTTTCAAAAACCATTCTCTGTCGGGATAATAGCCGCAGGCGAACATAAAGTCCTGCCAGACCATAATGCCGAGCTTATCACAGAGCTGGTAGAATTTTTCGGTTTCGTAATATCCGCCGCCCCAGACCCTGAGCATATTGATATTTGCGTCGGCAGCGGCAGACAAAAGGTTCTCGTAATCACCTTCTGTCACCGAGCCGGCAAAAAGCGTGGGCGGAACCCAGTTGGCGCCTTTGACATAAACGGGCTGGCCGTTTATCTCAAACTGAAATTTTCGCTCTTTCTCCGAGCAGTTCAGTTTTACTACTCTTATTCCGAAGGTTGACCATCGGCTGTCGATTGTTTGTCCGCTGCAGAGCAGCTCTGTATTTATTTTGTAGAGGTTGGGCTTGCCGTAGCCGGCAGGTGACCAGAGTTTTGGATTATTGATTCGAATAACGGTCGAGTAAAAGTCTTCGCCGGCTTTGAAATCAAGGATTTGCTCTATTTTTCCTTCGTCGTCGGTGATATTCAGTTTGCAGGAAAAATCTTCGTTCGAGATTGTATCGAGCTTTATTGCGATTTTTATGTCGGCGATTTCCTTATTACAATCGATGGTTGTGATGTGGATGTCATCAATTCTTGCTTTTTTTATAGCTTCGAGCCTGACACTCTGCCATATTCCGCAGCCGGCAAGTGGCGGGCAGAAGTCCCAGCCGAACTGGTACTGGGCCTTTCTGATATAGACGCGGTGGGGATTTAGAAAATCGGTTTCCTTGAATTTAGTGTGGCGGTTCATAAGGTTTTTTGCATATTCTTCCGCAGGCTCGAATTTGACGACGAGGCTGTTCGCTTTTGATTTCAGAAGTTTTGTAACGTCGAATCTATAGCCGATGAACATATTCGATGTTTTTGCGATGAGCTTTTCGTTGAGCCAGATGTTTGTCAGGGTGTCAAGGCCGTCAAAGACAAGCTCGATTCTGTCAGCCTGCAGAATTTCTTCGGGGACATCGAAGATTTTTCGATAGACCCAGGGCTTTTCGCTTATGCCGGTAAAATTCTTCGGATTTGCATGAAGTTCAGACTCATTTATAAGGCCGGCCTGTATTAAGCTGTTGTAGATTGAGCCGGGGACAATGCAGTCGTGCCAGCCGGATTCATTAAGCTCGCGCATTCTGCGAGCGGAGACGGGGAATTCCTTGAACTGCCATTCGCCTGTTAAATCCAGAGATATTTTAGTCATCGACCTTTTTCTCCAAAAAGTAAAGAACCGTTAATTTTAACTTGTGGTTCTTTATTAGTCGAGCTTGACGGCGGTGCCGTAAACCAAGAGCTCAGCAGCGCTTCCGATGACAGAGGTTGTCATATAGCGAACGTTGATTATCGCATCGGCACCCAATTTTCCGGCCTCGTCTATCATCCTGTTTGTAGCTACCTCTCGTGCATTTCCCATCATCTCGGTATATTCGGTCAGCTCACCGCCGAGGATAAGCCTGACAATGGCGGACAGGTCTTTGCCGAGCCAGATAGCAAAAACTGTATGTCCCTGGACAAGGCCGAGAATTTTCTTTGCCTGTCGGCCGGGCACCTGGTCGGAATTCAGCAGAATAACTTTTGTCTCAGTTTCGGCAGGGGGCAGCTCTGCCGCTGTTTTGAATTTTCTCTGCTCGATGGCCAATGTCACCAGGACTACGAGGATGCCGCCTAAGAGAGCGAAGATTGCTATCCGCAGCCACCAGGGCACAGGCGGGTCATCGGCTGTAAGCACGTGCCAGGGGAGCCCTGCGAAAATGGTAACGAACAAACCTGCCACAAAAGCAAGCGAGCCAATCTGTCGAATTGTTTTCATAATTTTTCCTTTCATTAAGCCACTCAATCCCGGCATCTCATCCAGCAGCAAGGTATCTTGCATAAAGGAGCTATCGATTTTACTGAAAGACGCCGGTGCGGTTCAGGTATTTTTTGCCGCTTTCGGATTTTTGAATTATCAGAGTTCCTGTTGTCTTTGGGCCTTGCTGTCTGGCTTGTTGCGGTATTTCCACGATTTCTCTGGGGCCTTTGTCCTTATGAAGGTTCCACATATAGCCGCCTTTGGCCTGTATTGGTATGCTTTTCATTTCGAGGTGCAGACTGTCGGGAAAAACTGTGCAGACAAGGTAGTCCTGCGTGTTTACAATCTGACGTCCCCAGGATGAGCCGTGCACGATTTGCCAGATTCCGTCTGATTCTTCGGCTGTGACGGCGTGAAACTCTCCGCAGAGGTACAGGTCAACGCCAGCATCTTTGATAACCTTCCAGAACCGGCTTGTCTTTGCTCCTTCGAGCATCAGCCGGCTTGATGAGCGGCTTTCGGGATTACCGAAAACAGGGACATGGCCCTGAACGATGATGTGTCTGACGTCTTTGTGTTCTACCAGCACATCTTTTAACCACTCGAGCTGTTCGCCGAGGACGTCTGTATGCAGCTTATCATCCTGCAGCTCGAAAGTTTCCACTGTTATTAAGAGCATATTTTTGTGAAGGACGTAATAAGCCAGACCCTTTTTGTTCTGCGGGCCGTTATCCGGCATAGCAAGGTGCTGTGCAAAGACCCGCTCAAAATGTGGTACGAGCTCGAGTTTTTCCTGTGGCCAGGGGTCGTCACCGAGCTCATGGTCACCGACGGCGACATAGAATTTGAGGTCGTGTTTCTGCATACGTCGAATCCAGCCGGGATAATATAAAGCGGCCATCTGTTCGATGCACTTCGGGCCGTCCCACCAGTGGCCGTTAACCAGGTCGCCGGCTATCAGGACGAAATCCGGATTTTCGGATTTGACCTGGTTGAGGTACCAGTCAACAGCGTCGTCCCAGAGCGGCCAGGGATTGGGGACATCGAAATTGAAAAAGTCCGGGAAACTTACGAAGGTCCAGGATTCTTCGGCGGTTGTTTGCTGTTGCTCGCCAGCAATACTTTCCTGCGTCGCCGTTTCTGGTATTCGATAAACAAACAGTATGAGGAGGGCAGCTGGAAAGATTATGCTGTTTCGCCATAATATTTTTGTCTGTAAATTTCGATATAATTTGCTCATTGATTCTCCGTCAATTACTAAAATCCACATTAATATCATACATTTAGCGACAAAATTATCAAACAGAATTTCGCAAATGAGCGATTTATGATTAAACGCAAAGGAAAAGAGAATTGACAAACGGCGAAATTTACTTTATATATATAGTTGATTAAAATTGGGAAAAGGCAGGGTATTATTTGCAAACAGGTTTTTAAGAACAGTTCTGATTTTGTTTTCATTTTTTGGAAAGGGGTAAATTATGAAGGCTCGAATAATCTTAATCTCAGTTTTTGTATTTATCGTCTGCTTTGCTGTGAATTGTCAGGCAGCGGGCGATTCCGGGCAGGGGGCCAAAGCTGAGAATCCTGTAAGGAATCCATCGTTCGAGGAGAGCAGAGGAGCGAGGCCGAACGGCTGGAGGAGACGAAGGTGGGGCGGCAGTGCCGAGTTTGAGCATGCGAGTATTGGAAGGACGGGAAAGAAAAGTGCTATGATAAGTTCAGAGGAGGGAGCAGATGCAAGCTGGAGTGTTGAGGTGCCGGTAAGTCCCTATTCACGTTACAGACTGACAGGATGGATTAAAACGGAGAACCTGAAAACAGTTAGCGGCAGGGGAGCACAGTTGAGTATTCAGGGGACCGATTACCGCTCGAATACAATTACAGGCGACAACGACTGGACCAAGATTAACCTCGAATTCGAAAGTGACAGTATGGATGTCGTGCAGGTAAATTGTGTCTATGGCGGCTCGGGCTTAGCGACGGGCAAGGCGTGGTTCGACGATATAAGTCTGACGCTTCTTTCGAAAACAGAGCTGAAGCCCGAGGTGGTAATCGACGTGAGCAAGAAAGGCGAGCCTATATCGAAGTATATATACGGTCAGTTTATCGAGCATCTCGGCAGATGTATTTACGGCGGCATTTGGTCGGAGATGCTCGAGGACAGGAAGTTCTGTTACCCGGTTGAAGAGCAATTCGACCCGGGGGCGGAGGCAGGCGACCCGTACAGGGTAATGAGAAATTCGCCCTGGAAAATCATCGGGCCTGAAGGCTGTGTGGAAATGGTGAAAGAAAACTCTTATGTCGGTGAGCATACTCCGCAGATTACTCTCGAACAGGGCAAGGCTGCTGGTATCGTTCAGGGAGAGCTTGCTCTTATCAAAGGCAGAAAATATGTCGGCAGGGTGGTTCTGGCAGGTGACAAATCGGCGGCTTCGGTGAAGGTCAGCCTTGTGTGGGGAAAAATGGCAAGCGAACGAGATTCGATAACGATAAATGTTTTAAGTAACGAGTATAAGAATTCCGGCTTCGAATTTACCGCAAAAGCAACTACCGATAACGGCAGGCTGGAAATTATAGGTTCGGGCAAAGGGACATTCAGGGTCGGGACCGCTTCGATTATGCCTGCAGATAATATCAAGGGTATGCGTGCGGATACATTGGCGCTTCTCAAGGAGCTTAACTCACCGGTTTACCGCTGGCCCGGCGGCAATTTCGTGAGCGGTTACGACTGGCGTGACGGCATTAATCCGGACCGTGACAAGCGGCCGCCCCGCAAGAACCCGGCCTGGACGGGTGTTGAGCATAACGACTTCGGGATGCACGAGTATATAGAGTTTTGCAAAATCGTCGGCGCCGAACCTATGATAGCGGTTAATACCGGCCTGGGAAGTGTTGAGCAGAGTGCTGAAGAGGTCGAATATGCGAACGGCTCAACCGATACCAGGTTAGGTAACCTGCGGGCGACGAACGGCGCGGCGAAGCCGTTCGGCGTCAAGTTCTGGTGCGTGGGCAACGAGATGTACGGCAACTGGCAGCTTGGCAATATGCCGCTGGAAGAATACGTTCTCAAGCATAACGAGTGCGCAGATGCTATGAAAAAGGTGGACCCGTCGATAAAACTTGTTGCGGTCGGCAGTGTCGGCAGGTGGGATGAGATGATGCTGGAGAAATGCGCCGACCATATGGATTTGATAAGCGAGCATTTTTACTGCCAGGAAAGGCCGAGCCTTATGGGTCATATTGCCTGGCCGGCAGAAAATATAAAGAGAATCAGTGACGCACATCGCAGATATCGTCAAGAGATAGAATCGCTGAAAGGCAAGGATATCCGGATTGCGATGGACGAATGGAATTTCTGGTACGGCCGGCACGTATTCGGCGAGCTGGGGACACGATATTTTCTCAAGGACGGGCTCGGTATCGCAAAAGGGCTTCACGAGTACTATCGTAACAGTGACATTATGTATATGGCAAACTACGCCCAGACGGTCAACGTCATCGGCTGTATTAAAACCAGCAAGACGGCGGCGGAATTCGAGACGACCGGCCTGGTGCTCAGGCTTTATCGCAGGGAGTACGGCTCGATACCTGTTGAGGTGAGCGGAAAAACTCTGTCCTTAGATGCAGCAGCGGCATTAAGCGCCAACGGCAAGAAACTTACTATCAGCATTGTCAATCCGACCAACCTGAAAATGAAGATGCCTCTTGAAATCAAGAACATCGAGTTAACGGGTAAAGGCAGGATGTGGACTATGACGGGCAATGACCCGCAGGCTTATAATGAGCCGGGACAACCAAGAAAGGTAGATTTTGTTGAGAAACCGGTAAGAGAAATTTCAGATACTTTGACGATACCTGCCTTGAGTGCAACTTTGTATTCGCTGGAAGTAAAATAAGTTTTTAATGATAAATGATTTTGTGCCGGCTTTGTCTTAGAAGGATTGCTCTTCGATGTTGTGGGGCAGTTTTTCGAGGGGACAGCCGGCACATTTCGGTTTCTTGCGGCAGTATTCCTTTCCAAGTTTTACCAGCAGCGCGTGATATTCATTGAAAAGCCGGACGTCTTCGGTCAGGTTATTTTGAAAAAGCTCCTGAAGCTGTGAGTAATCAAAGGGAGGCTCGATAAGATTGTGCCTTACAGCTATGCGGGCTGTGTAGGCATCGACGACAAAGACAGGTCTTGAAAGTGCGTACAAGAGAATCGAGTCGGCGGTCTCGGCGCCGATTCCGGTTATACTTAGAAGCTGCTGTTTTAATTGTTCGGTATCGACGGAGTAGAGATTTTCGAGCCGGCCCTGGTAATTTTCGGTAAGCCAGTTCAAAAAGTTTTTCAGTCTTTTCGCTTTTATATTGAAGTAGCCTGCGGGGCGGATAAGCCCGGCCATTCTTTCAGTATTTATACTGATTAGCTTTTCAGGCGAGAGCAGGTTTTGAGATTTAAGGTTTGTGATTGCTTTTTCGACGTTTGACCAGTTTGTGTTCTGCGTAAGTATTGCGCCGATAATTATTTCGAAGGGGGTTTCTCCCGGCCACCAGTGCTGAGGGCCGAAGCGCTCTGAAAGCAGATTGTAAATTTCGGTTAGTTTCTGTCCTGTCATAACTAAACAGCCCGGTACAAAGTGAGCATTTCTGCATTATTTTTTGTCTATTGTAATCTTAAGACAATTTAAGTAAACTCTGATTAAATTTTTTGTTCATAGTCGTCATTGAGTTTGCTCTGTAGAAAAGAGACTTGTTCAATTGTCATTCCGCACTTGATGCGGAATCTATAGACTATAAAATTGGATTCCTGCCTGCGCGGGAATGACTATAGAGGTGTTTTCTACAAAGCACATTGAGTTTTGATGTTGACGTTTGTATTACGTAAGGAAGAGTTATCACTATGGCGAAGAGCAATGGAGTGAAAGACAGGTTCAGCTACAGCACGAGCCAGCTTCTGAACTTCACAAGGGATTCATATCTTGAGCGGACGGGCCGGCCTTTTTACGGCTTGGTGTTTCTTTTGCCGTTTATTGTTTTTTACGAGGTGGGGACAATTCTTATCAATACGGACGTCCTGAGGCATGCTCAAATCAGGGTAGTGGCGTTTGTATGGCTTCAGAATTTTATCGAGTATGTCGGTTTCAGCAGCAAGATTGCGTGGGCTGCGCCGCCTTTTGTGGTGGTTGTGATTTTATTGTCACTGCAGGTTGTCTCCCGCAAGCGCTGGTATTGTGTGCCGGCCGACCTCGGGTGGATGGCAGCCGAGAGTATTATCCTTGCAGTGCCATTGATAGTGTTGGGTTTGTTTTTGATTACATCTTCGCAGCCGATAGAGCAGCAGGATAGAGCCGGTGCTGCAACTATGAGAAGCGTTGTTTATTGTCAGTCGCAGATGGTTGTTCGCCCTGGTGAGCAGGGTGATTTTCAGGTTGGTGAGGATGAGCAGATAAATTCAGTTGTGCACTCGAATATCCTTGCGGGTATCGTAACCGGCATCGGGGCGGGCATTTATGAGGAGCTTGTGTTCCGGCTGATACTGATATGTGTTTTGATGATTTTCTTTTATGATTTGCTGAAGCTCAGTCACAATCAGTCGATTGTGCTGTCGGTTATTATTGCAGCCGCTCTGTTCAGTGCGCATCATCATATGGCATTTTTCAGCGGCCAGCAGGCGGACGCGTTTGATTTGACGGAGTTTATTTTCCGGACGATTGCGGGGGTTTATTTCGCGGTTGTGTTTGCGGTGCGGGGTTTCGGGATAACAGCCGGCACACACGCTTTTTATAATATCATCGCGGTTTTCATTCAGGCATACCTTAACGGGGGGTAAAAAAAATCGGGGCATTTTCAGGTTTTGTTAAATTTTTTTAAAAAATTTGATTTCCATTACTCTTTTTATTCCGGTGGTTTGTGAAATGTTAGTCCTATAAGCGGGCTAAACGCGTTTATCAATACTGGTATAAGGGTTGAATTGGCAGCGGCAATTTTCGTATAATAATATTGTATGTGATAGTTTGCATTTTCGTTTAGGGATAAATTTATGGATTCACCACGCATTAATGTAGCTGTTGAAGGGCTGACATTTAGTTTGTTTCAAAAACCGCTTCACCCGGAACTTTTTACTATTTATGCCAGACGAGAATTAAAGACAGAGAAATACGAAGCACATATATGGATTACCGGCTGTACTCACGTCATCAGCGTTTTTGCAAAAGATGTTTGTCTCAGCGAGGTTGTCAGTATCCCCGGCCAGATTCTTCCTCATCGCGGGATGATTGAGCGTTTTCAGTTTCGCGGACCCCGCAGCCACAAGTGCACGCTGAGCCGTGGTGTCAGCTATATGACGGACTTTCAGATAGAGAAGATGACGCCCGCCCTTTATCAGCAGAGCCACAGTGACCTTGAGCGGTTTGCCCGCAATCGCGGTGTTTTTGTCAAGTTTCCCGAGCTTGAAACTGCCGGTCTTCAGCCATTCTGTTATGTCGATTTCGAGGCGAGACCTCAGGAGCTGCACGTTCATACGTTTTCAGCTTATCCAGAGCAGGTTACAATAGTGAAGACTCAGTCTATGTTCGATTTCCACTAAGATAGTTTATCGGTTTACCAACTCAGAAGTTTGGACATATCATTTAGCTGAAATCAGCTTTATATTTTTCCGCTGAATCTCAACGACAATGCCCTTACAATCCGGTCTGTTCAGAGCACCATCGGCAGGGTCATAATGCTCGCCAAAAATGCGAAGGGGAGAGCTTCGATATTCGCACTTGACTGGCGAGGCAAAAACGGTTAAAAGAATGATTCTGTTTGATAGAGTGTTTGTTTTCGGTGGAATTTTTTTATGAAAGGTGTGGAAAGGAAAAGAATATGTTCAGCACGATAATAGATGTAAGGGCGCGGGAGATACTGGATTCGCGTGGTAATCCCACAATAGAGGTTGATGTCTTGCTTGATGATGGTTCGTTCGCGCGGGCGGCGGTGCCGTCGGGAGCAAGCACAGGCGCGCACGAGGCGGTCGAGCTTCGCGACAGTAAGGCCAAACGCTATATGGGAAAGGGAGTGGCGACGGCTGTGAAAAATGTAAACGAAATCATTGCGCCCGAGGTTCTCGGGCTGGATGCAACGGCCCAGCAGCAAATCGATTCGTTAATGATTGAGCTGGACGGGACGGCGAATAAGAAGAAACTCGGAGCGAATGCGATACTCGGTGTTTCGCTTGCGGTAGCGAAGGCGGCGGCTGAGTCGGCGGCCCTGCCGCTTTATAAGTATCTCGGCGGCTGCGGAGCGAATCTGCTGCCTGTTCCGATGATGAATATTCTAAACGGCGGAAAGCATTCGGATAATAATGTGGACTTTCAGGAGTTTATGATAATGCCCATAGGGGCAAAGGATTTTCCGCAGGCCCTGCAGATGGGGGCAGAGACATTCCATACGCTGAAGAAAGTTCTTGCAGGTAAGGGCTATGCAACAAGCGTAGGTGACGAAGGCGGCTTTGCACCGATGCTCAAGAGCAATGAAGAGGCGATGGAAGTTATTATGACCGCAATAAAGAAGGCGGGGTACAAGCCGGGCAAGGACATTGCGATTGCACTTGACCCTGCGACAAGCGAGATGTGGGTTGAAAGCTCGAAGAGCTACAGCTTTTTTAAGTCCGCGCCGAAGAAAAAGCTCTCTTCCGAAAAGCTGATAGAGCACTGGGCGAGCTGGGTTAACAAGTATCCGATAGTTTCTATCGAGGACGGTCTTGCAGAGGATGACTGGGCCGGCTGGGCAAAGATGACGAAGAAGCTTGGTGACAAGATACAGATTGTCGGTGACGATTTATTTGTGACGAATACGCAGCGGCTTGCAAAAGGAATAAAAGAGGGCAGCGCCAATTCGATACTGATAAAACTCAACCAGATAGGGACATTGACGGAGACGTTCGAGGCGATAAATATGGCCAAGAGAGCCGGCTGGACGGCGGTAATAAGTCACCGCAGCGGAGAGACCGAGGATACGACAATTGCAGATTTGGCGGTTGCCTCGGGTGTCGGGCAGATTAAGACGGGCTCGGCATCGCGTACGGACAGGATTTGCAAGTATAATCAGCTTTTGCGGATTCACGAAGAGCTTGGCTCAGCGGCAAGTTACGCCGGTTTTATGTTCAAGTAGGCCGGCGGTCGATAATTATAAGTGCACAGGTGCAGAAGGGTTTTGCTGCCGGTGCACTTATTGTTTATAGGGAAAAAGTGCGGGCCGATGCAGGGTATTATCAGATTTTTTATATTTTGTTTTTTTTTCGCCATCGGTTTGTCCGCCCTGGGGCTGTCTATCCTTTGTGATGAGCTGGTTTCATATTATCGAAGCAGAGATATGCTGGATGCGGTCGAGGCATCGAACGAGAAGCTGCGTTCATTGGATGAAGATTATGATGTGCTTTTAGGGCAGCTCCAGACAAATCCAGGTTTGCTCAGGCGGGCTGCACGTGTCACGCTGGGTTCGGCGGAAGAAGATTTAAATGCGGTGTATCCGCAGGCAACAGCACAGGAGCTTGCGACAGCGAGGGCGGCTTTGATGAGAGATAGTGACAAAGCAATCGCAGAAGTTATTCTGCCTGAGTGGCTTGAAAGGATAAGACAGCCGAGACGACGGTTCGGGTTGTTTCTGTCGGGAGCAGCTTTGATACTTATTGCGTTTATCTTTTTCGGGCCTACTCGCAAGAATTTGAAGATACAGGCGCAAAATTAAAAGTGCAGGGCTGTTTAGTCATCATCTTTCGATGAGTGATATTTGACCAAACGGCAGAGCGGGCTTTCGCATTTGAATTCGCTTTCTTCAATCCTCGGAATATTTTTCAGAGCCTCAGACAGTTCAGGGTTTTCCGGTCTCGATGGGTAAAACTGTCTGTAGGTTTTTACGCTCCGCAAAGTACGATAACGGTAATCCGTCTGAGGTATGTTCGGAGTTTGTGTGATATTCACTATACCGGTATCCACAGCAGTTTCCATATGTTCGATTGCGGTGTTTACGTCACCGATACGCAAAAGACAAAGATAGCTTAACTGGGTAGAGACATTGATTGCGGTTTCGTCGGCCATATTGGAAAAAACGTGACGATAGTAAAGATATGATGAGGTTCCCAAACCCAGAATACCTCCCACAATAAAGACGAACAGCAATAATACAAATAAGCCGATTTTCTTTTTTGTAAATTTCATTTTTTCCCCTTTCAACGATTAAGGATTTTATTCGAACCTCAGCAGGTTAAAGCCGGTCTCACTGTCGGGTTTTCTTTGGGCCTTTATCCTATCGATTTCGATTATTGTAACTTCGAGGATGAGAAATGTTTTTGCTCCGCCGCGGGGGCAGCCGACGATTGTTTCATCGCCTTTTCCTATAGCGGTATGAATATGTAGTTTCGGCCCTTTGTCGTTACAGTAGATAGTCCCGACGCCGAGTACTTCGCCCGGGCCTTCGAATGGTTTGAAGTTGGATTCGATTTTTGGCTTTTCAACTTTTGGGCCGACAACGACATTTGCCTTTCTGAATCCGCCTGTGATAAAAACCGCTGCTGATTTTATGTTTTCTTTTTTTGCGATCTGCTCAATTGACTCGTAAAGGTCATCGCCTTCGAATAGCCTTGCGGCAATGACCCTGCCGGTTTTTCCTACTGCATATTCCATAATGATACCTTTCTCAGAAAGAAGCACGGGTAACTTGGCCGTGCTGACACAGGCTGGAAGCCCGTGTTACTTACTTAAGAAGTACTGGATTCCCGCCTTCGCGGGAATGACATATTTTTCTAATTATTTTTCTGCTGCGGTTGCTTCAATTGTAACGGTGGAATCTTTTAATCCTTCTGCTGAAGCAGTTACTGTAATTGTCCCGGATGGAGCGGTTGCCCTGATTACGGCGATACATTGGCCCTGAAAGGCTCTTCTTTGATTTGAGTGGAAGGATTCATGGCTGGCGCGATTGCCGTTATCGACGGCGATAATTTCGCCGGGGCCGTCGAGCTTAAAAGTGACAAGGTTGTCGGCCCAGGGATGGGGAACGTCGTTTTCATCGGCAATCGTAACGGTTACATAGGCTACATCATCGAAGCAGTGAGCCAGTTTCGGGCGGTCTGTTGAAAGCAGGATTTTAGCCGGGTTGCCTGCGGTCTTTAGCTCGTGAACAGCCGTAACTTCGCCGTTGTTTTTGCCGGCCGCTTTGATTGTGCCCTCTTTGAAATCAATGGTCCAGGTTACAGGCGATGCATCTTCGGGTACAGGTTTCGTTCCAAGCGATTTTCCATTCAGTAAAATTTCGACCTCCTGACAATTGCTGTACACTTCCAGAATTGCTTCCTGGTAGTTATCCTTGTTGCGCGGTGTCCAGTTTGAGCACCACTCGGTTTGGCGAGTATCGCCTTCACCGGCAGCCGTCACAACCCGGACGATATGAACCATCGGTTTGTCGGACCACCAGCTTTGCCTTTGATAGCCGATAGGAAGCTGTTTGCCGGTGCGGTCTAACAGTGAATCGCTCCAGGTGATATAAGGCCAGTCGGCCTCGCCGAGATAACGAATCCCTGTCCAGAGGAACTGGCCGGCATAAAAAGGTGTGTCCCTCAGTGCCATCCAGCTTTGGCGGTCGTGGATGTTTTCCGTACTGATAATCTTACGCTCCGGCTTGTCGCGATGGGCCGCCAGAATTTCGTCAACGCGATAGTTTTGGCCGACCACATCCAGCAGGTCTGCGAATCCGTTTTTATATACGCCGCTGACATTGGGCCTGAATATTGCCATTGTCACCGGGCGCGTCGGGTCGATTGTATGATATAAATCAAGCATAGCCTTTATGGTATCGAAGGCCTGCTCGGAATTCAGGTCATCGCGAATCTCGTTTCCCGCACTGTATATAATGATGCTTGGATGGTTGCGGTCGCGCAGCACCGTATCGCGAGTGTCGGTCTGCCACCAATCTCGAAAATAATGCTGGTAGCCGAAGTCTGCATGGTTCTTGGTTGCGGTCCAGGTATCGAGAACTTCGTGCATTACCAGAAAGCCCATCCTGTCGCAGAGGTCGAGAAATTCCGGAGCAACCGGATTATGGGCGGTACGAATGGCATTGACGCCTATATGTTTTAGTTTTTCCAGACGTCTCTGCCAGGCTCGCAGCGGCACAGCGGCGCCGAGAGCACCGCAGTCGTGATGCAGACAGACTCCTTTGAATTTCATATTCCTGCCGTTGAGCCAAAAACCCGTATCGGCTTTGAATTCGAACCAGCGAATACCGAAAGATGTAACCGCATCATCTACAACATTACCGTCGATACTGACTTTGCTGGCGGCGCTATATAAAACGGGATTTTCAGTATCCCACAGTTTAGGGTTGCCGACGGGAATGTCCTGATTGAAATCGGCTGATTTTCCCGCCTTGATGGTCTGGGTGGAACGGGCGGTCTGGAGAGTTTTTCCATCGGGAGCAAGAATTGTAGTTTGCAGTGTCACCTGCTGGGACTGTTCGGATTGATTGATAATCTTTGTTTGAGCATTCACGAGGGCCTGGTCGGTGGTAACTTTTGGAGTTGTAATGAATACGCCCCAGTGGTCGATATGAACGGGGTCAGTTGCGATGAGCCTGGCGTGGCGGTAGATACCTGCGCCGGTGTACCAGCGGGAAGCAGGCTGTTTTGATGTATCGGTGCGGACGGCCAGTACGTTTGTATTGTCGCCGAAATTCAGATTGTCTGTCAGCTCATACATAAAGCTCACATAGCCGTAAGGGCGCTTGCCGAGGTGAACGCCGTTAATCCAGACGTCACTGTTGGCCATCACGCCGTCGAATTCAGTAAAAATCCGCCGTTTCTCATATTCGGCAGGAAGGGTAAAGTGCTTACGGTACCAGCTTATACCGCTGGGCAGATACGCTCCGCCGCGTCCGGTCGGATTGTTCTGGTCAAAGAGACCCTCGATACTCCAGTCGTGAGGCACATTTACGTTGCGCCAATCGGTGTCGTTAAATTGCGGCTCTTCAGCTCCGGCTGCATCGCCTTTGAGAAGTCGCCAGTCGGTATCGAAAGATATAGTGATTCGGGCTTTTTGTGAACTTTGTGGACTCGAACATCCGGCTGTAACCAGCAAAACGGCACATAACGAAAAAACTGCATATAATAGTTTCGGCGAGCGCATTGTCTTCTCCTTTCGTTATTTTTTTTTATTTTAAGAGAAGCGTGAGAGTTTTCAAATGAATAAATTACCATGGATTATAACCTGTAGTAGTTTACTTGTCCTCGGTCTTTTGCTTATTGATTATGTTTTTGAGTTTTTCTATATCGTCGGCGGTTATCTTTCCGTGTTCAGCGAGGTATTGCATAAGTGGAAAGGAATCGCCGCCGAAAAGACGGTCTAAAAAGTCACCGACCTTTTTTGAGATGACGTCTTTCTGTTTCACAGCAGCAAAGAAGTGGTGAGCTTTTCCTTTTGATATATGCTTGATGTATCCTTTCTTTTCCAGCCTTCTTAAAAGTGTCTGGACGGTGGCATAGGTTATATCACGCTCTTTGGGCAGGTTGTCCAGCACCTGCTGAACCGTTGCCTGCTGCAGTTGCCAGATGAGGCTTAAGATTTGTGTTTCAGCAGGGCTTATCGATGAGTTAGGTAACTCTGTCATTTTTAATCTCCTGATTAATATTTTACAAATGTACGAGTATTATATCGTACATTTGTACAAGATATCAACAAAAAAAATAAAATTTTTTAAAATTTTCAGAAAAAGGTTGCAAAAAGCCGACTAATAATACATAATGTACTAATGGTATTAATACATTATAAGGCTTTGTTTCTTAGTTACTTAGAAAGGAAACAGCCTGATTTAGTTCTTTAAAAGGGACTTTTAAATGACAATTTGGGTACAGATAACTCCAGGTTCAAGTGAGCCTATTTATCTTCAGGTAGCGAATCAGGTAAGCGAGGCGATAGCAAAAGGACAGTTGAAAACCGGAGATAAGCTGCCTGCAGTGCGAAAGCTCGCCGCCGAGCTGGTTATAAATCCAAATACGGTGGCGAGGGCATATACGATTCTGGAACAGGCCGGGCTGGTCAGTACCAAGACCGGCTCGGGAACTTTTGTAAGTGACCCGAAGATGATTGGCAGAGATGCTGCTGACATTAGTGCACTTGCGGAGCGGATGGACAATGTGATTGTTCGCGGGCTCAACCTCGGAATTGAAGCGAAGGATTTGGTTGAGATGTTCAAATCAAGAATAACGGGATTCGGCAGGAAAGAAAAAGATAAGGAATAAAAAAAGATGAGCGAAATAGTTCTCGAAACAGAAGGGCTGACAAAATATTACGGCAGGACTCTTGCGGTGGACCATCTGGATTTGAAGATACCGAAGGGCTGTATATGCGGTTTTCTGGGTCGAAACGGTGCGGGCAAGACCACAGCGATAAAAATGATGCTGGGCTGATAGAGCAACGTTTGTCTTTGGCAATTATATTGACGAAGTTTTGCTTGCAAATAAGGATTCCTATGATTATTATTATATCCACGACCATTTGTTCAGCCCTGTAGCTCTTGAGAATGCTTATGGTACCATTAACTGGCGTTATGAATATGATGCTTATGGTGAGCCGACGATATATAACCGCTATTATTCTGAGAATGATTATCCTTTGTTTTCATATTTGTTTACGGGCAGGGAGGCCGATTATCTTGACGACGGCTCTTTGAAAATCCAATATAACAGAAACCGCTCTTACGACTACACTACCGGCCGATGGCTACAAAGAGACCCCATAGGTGTTAATCCTGCAGGAGGTAAGCAAAATTCATTTAGTCCGAAAGTACAATATGAAGATGTAGTAAATATTTACCTATATGTCAAAAACAATCCGATTTATTTTTATGATGCAATGGGGCTTAAAAAGTGCTCTCCAGAGAATGCTGTAAAAGGAGAGGTTGTAGATTTAGCAGTTTTGTGTTGCATGGATGATCCTTATCTGAAAGAAATATCAGATGAAATTATTAATTACCCTAATATCATTGATTTGATTACAGGTAATCCGGGTACCATACCCAGTAAAACTCTTCAAGAACTGATCCGTACACTTAGTGACATTTTTAGATGTAACTTCGGTGGCTGGTGTGCGTATATTAAAGTAGACCAATATGTATGCATGTGTAGGAAAGGAGGATTAGAGTGGGTAAAGGTTACGGAGGGATTATATCGTCCTTGTAAAAAAGGTAGTATCGATGGAGCTTACAGCGATTGCGAAGAAGCACTTAATGCTCTAAAATCTTGTATTAAAGAATACGAGAACTTAATTGATGAGATAAACCGTCGCAGAAGAAGAAGAGGGAGGCTAAGTAAATATGAAACTCAAGAATAGTCGAAACCTAATTCCGAGATTTTTATTATAGCGTTAATCAAGGAATGTTATAATGGAACTAGGACATAACGTGAGTGAAAATCTAATAATTGAAGGATAATTCAGAAGTAATTGGTCTTTTATTATATTATAGGTATATTGCTAATGAATTTTTTCATTGTTAGAAAGAACCACAACTACATCCTTAGCCTGCTATTAATTATATTTTTCTTATTAGGGATGTCAGCTTGCAAAAGACGTGATACTGAAGATCAATTTAAAAAGAAACAGGCTGAGAATATTAAACGCTTTTACGATAAGTTGCCAAGACCTATTAACAAAGGAGTCCAAAGTCGAATAACAAGAGCTATATCTGCGTGGAATAATGACCAAGTGGATAAAGTTCCAATATTATTTTACGCGAAAGTGGTAAAACAATCTAACAGCGGAGAATATTATTTGATTCTCCCTTTTTCTGACGAAGATGCAAATATTTTAGGAATTGGAATTAGGGAGGTAAGAAATTCAAACGGGCGAAAAAACGTCGTTGAAGAGCGCTATCCGATCTATATCCAGAATTCACCACATGCTGTCTTTATGGCGCTTATACCAATCCAGGAACGCACAGCCAATCAAACCAAAGATGAAACAGCATGGTCTCTATATATGCGGGGTGAAGGAGAATTCTCAATTTCCAAAGAGAAAATGCCGCCTCTATGGATATCTTTGCCGGATGATCCAAATAGGATTCCGGAAGTCTTTTTATATGACAAAGACGGTCATGTATCAGAATTTATCCCTATAGTGGTTGGCAAATGATTAAAACCTCCGAGATCACATTAGCTTTTTGAAAATGCAATATAACAGAAATATATATTATTATATTATAAACATGTCAAAGAAAAATGTTGCTTTTTATTGACATAATTGTATATAGAATGTGGGATAGCGAGAAAATTAAGGTTAATTAAAATGCGGAAGTTATTACTGTTTAGCTGTTTTCTGTTTGTTGTCTTAGTTTCAGCAAGTATCTCTCATGCTACCTATGACTACACTACCGGCCGATGGCTGCAACGAGACCCGCTGGGCATTAATCCCGCGGGAGGTAATGAAAATCACTTTTATTTTAGAAAACAGTATAAAAGAGGTTTCAATTTATACGAGTTTGTTAAAGCTAATCCTATCTCATTATATGATCCTATGGGATTGGATATGATAGGTATTAATTTTACATATTGTTGTCAAGAAGAGAAAACAGAAAATAATGTATCACGTAGATTAACAAAAAGGGGGATTGTGATTGTAAGTTTAGCTTATACAGGAGGTTGGCAATTTTATTAAGGTTTTACCGAACAAAATACTCTTCGGCTCGTAAAAAAATTAGAAATAACTCATCTTCCTCCGAAACAATTTTGGCGGCCTCGAAGGCGAGGCCGCCTTGTTTTTAAGAGACTTAATTCAGCATCAACCTGCAATTGCATTTTCCAGCTTTGCGAGGATTGTTCTTGCCTTTGAGACCTTGTTTCCGGCGGGGCTGTTCCAGTGCAGATGCACATTTGCCTTAACCTGTTCTTCTATTCTTTTACAGGCCAGCAGCACCGTTGCATGATTCTTATTGCCCATACATTTGCCTATCTCCGGGCTGGACATACTTGTATGTTTTCTTGCAAGGTACATACTGAAATGTCTTGCAAGCGAAATGGTTCTGTCTTTTTTCGAGGAGTGCAGGTCGGAGGTGGTAATGCCGAAGAAGGCTGCAACGGCTGACTCGATATCGGAGATGTGGACGATGGGGTCTGTTCTGGACAAGTGCTCTGAAAGGATTTCTTTTGCGGTGTGCAGATTTATTTTTTGATTTTGTAATGCGGAGAAAGCGATTAGTTTCAGAACGGCACCCTGTAATTCTCTGACGTTGGAACGGATGTTTTCTGCGATGTATTTGATTACACTTTCAGGGATGTGCACACGTCTGTGGACGGCGA
>Ga0307434_1000483_pt1 | contig 27001 bp, 20 predicted proteins | sample SalMarWE160220MG_FD_202156 | JGI IMG/M metagenome (GOLD analysis project Ga0307434, IMG submission 202156) | Salt marsh sediment microbial communities from the Plum Island Ecosystem LTER, Massachusetts, United States - WE1603-220 | ecosystem: Environmental > Aquatic > Marine > Intertidal zone >... | reverse complement strand
CTGTTGGCTGAGGGCATGGAGATGACCCGCCACGAGGTTCTCCATGAGAACCCCCATCTCTCCCGGATCACTCAGTGGTGCAATTCCCCTTTGTAGTGCCGCATTCCGCACCGCTCCATCGACGAAGTACAGCTTTCTTCCTCGCTTCTGCCTCGAAACTTCGCTGCCGGAATAGTTGGGCAGCGCAAACACGAGAAACGCATGCACGAGATAAGACAGGTAGCGATCGAAGGTCGGCTGGCTGAGCCCGTCAAGGTTCTTGCATATTCCGGTCGGTGAGACGACCCCCGTCGCCTGTCCGGCAAGCGTATAGAGCATCCTCTCAAGCATCATGTGGTTGTCGATGCCGAAGGCTTGTGGAATGTCCTTGTAGATTGCCCGCTCGACGGCATCGTTCCGAAGCATGCGCTGAGACTGCAGCAGTGCCGACTGCTCATCATCAGCTATCTCTTTCAATCCCAGTAGGAGCTCCGGGAATCCGCCGGTCAACATGAAGACATGACGCAGTTCAGATGGACGCGCCAGGTTGATGTTCGCGTCAACGCAGGCGTCAATCGTCTCGGCCAGCGTCGAAGCGACGGGCACATCCACCCGCACGCCCACCAGGTCCAGGTACTCCCGAAAGAGGTACGGGGCGAGATACTGTTCTTCCCATCTGCCGACGCCGCTCTCTACACGACGGTCTTTCAGGACGGCCGTCGCGCTGGACGAGCCCGCCAGACGAATAGGCCGCCTTTCATCGTAGAACGTTTTCAACCAACGGTCCCAGTGCTCCGCGTAGGCGAGCTCATCCAGGAACACGAACACCGGTTTTTCCTCAGATGCCTTGCTGGCGGTCTGCGCGGTCAGCACGAGAGTCTCCAATGAGACCCTCATCAAGAGAGGGTGGTCCAGCCGCAGCCACCACAGCCGCAGCGGTTCAACGCCTTCGCGCAGCAGATTCCGCACGGTCTGATAGAGGCAGGTCGTCTTGCCCACCCGCCGGGGCCCGAGCACGAGTTGGTATCGTCGCGGCTTGTCGATGACCAGCCTTCGCCATAGCTGCGCGCCCAGCGGCCGTTCCACCTCTTGTGCGAGGGCTTTCGGGACCTGGCCGTCCAGGTGCCATGGATTCTGTTCCGAGAGCACCTGGACGTAGTCTTCGCTTGTTGGCTCCCAGGTTGGCCCGCGGCTCCGCATCATACATGGTATCGTACTAGTTTTCCTTGTTCCGTCAATAGGATTCACCCAGGTTATGCTAATTTGGATTTTACCCTCATCCGCAGTCGCTCGTGTTTGTTGCCAGGGTTTAGTATCAGTTTCACTTGACTTCCTCCGACGTCCGATATTGTCCGCTTGCCCCGGCGCGGACCAGACGTGTGGGCGTGGTCAGGTTGACGGCGTGTAGCGGCTGATGAGGAGCTCCGCGGTTTTGATTCCGTCGATGGCGGCGCTGATGATGCCGCCGGCGTAGCCGGCGCCTTCACCGACCGGGTAGAGGTTTCCGGCGGAGACGGATTGGCGGGTCTGTCGGTCGCGGGTCATACGGACGGGTGAGCTGGCGCGGCTCTCGGGGGCGGTGATCAGGGCGTCGGGGCCGGCGAAGCCCGGGAGCCGGCGGTCGAGCTGCCGGACGCCCCGGGTGATCGCGTCGGCAACCGCAACGGGGAGGATCCGGCGGAGGTCGGTCCATTGGTTGCCGAGTGGGCAGCTCGTTTCGAGTGTCCCGTCGGAGTTTCGCCCGTTGACGAAGTCGCTCGCTCGCTGGGCGGGGACACGGTAGGTTTCGCCGGTGAGCTCGAACGCAATTCGCTCCAGTCGTTCGAGGAAGTCGAAGGCGGCGAGGGGGTCGGTCCGAGCCTCGGGGTGGATCTCGGGCGGGTCGAGCGTAATCACCAGGCCGCTGTTGGCGAAGGGGCTGTCCCGCCTGGATCGGCTCGCGCCGTTGGTGGCGATCTCGCCGGGCGACTCGTTGGTGGGGAGGATCATTCCGCCCGGGCACATGCAGAAGCTGAACATGTCGCCGCGGTCGCCGGCGGCACCTCTGGCGACGAGCTGATAATCCGCCGGCGGCAGGCGCCCGTGGCCGGCGTGGGGGCCGTACTGCCACCGGTCTACCATCGACTGGGGATGCTCGATCCGCACGCCGAGCTGAAAAGGCTTCGGCTCGAAGGCCACGCCCCGCCGGGCGAGCATGCGCAGCGTGTCGCGGGCGGAGTGCCCGACGGCCAGGATCACCGGCCCACAGCGGATGGTTTCGCCGGCCACCACGATGGCGGACAGGGCGCCGTCCCGGATCACCACGTCGTCGAGCCTTGCTCCGAACCGGACCTCCCCGCCGAGGGCGTTGATGTGCTTGCGGATGCGCTTACAGATGCCGGGCAGCCTGTCGGAGCCGATGTGCGGCTTGCCGGCGATGAGGACGTCGGGGTCCGCCCCGTGGTGATAGAAGGTTTCAAGGATGGGGCGTACCCGCCGGTCGTTGACCCGCGTGTAGAGCTTGCCGTCGGAGTAGGTGCCGGCACCGCCCTCGCCATAGAGCAGGTTCGATTCGGGATTGAACTGCCGGTGCCGGTAGAAATCGACCGTGACGTCGCGGGAACGGGTGGAGACGTCTGCTCCGCGATCGATGATCAGCGGGCGGTATCCGAGATTTGCCAGCAGCAGACCGGCGAACATTCCCGACGGCCCGAACCCGACGACGATGGGGCGGCCGGGCATCGGCTCGTGTCCGGGCATGAGCACCGGCGGCTCGTCGGGCTCGAGCAGGGTGACGTCCTTGCGTCGCAGCCGGCGGACCAGATTAGCTTCATGCTTGCGGGGGCCGGCCAGTGCCAGCTCGATGTTGTAGGTGAACGACAGCCGGTCATGCCGGCGGGCGTCGAGCGACCGGCGGACGATGGCCCAGAGGCGGATATCACCGACCGGCAGGCGCAGGCGCTTGGCTGCCCGCTCACGCAGCAGATCCTCAGGCTCGTCGAGCCCGAGCGTCAGTCCTCGGACGAGGATCGGCATGGCATATGCTTCGACGTCAAGCGGCCTCTTGTTTGCCGCAGGTGCAGGCTGTCGTCGGCACCTGGTCCGGGCCTCTAGTCCAAGCCCGCGCCGGTCAGAATACCCCGGCAAACAGCACGTAGCAGAATAACAGGCCGAGCAGCCCGCCGACCAGCAGGTAGTAGGCCATGGGCCAGATCGTCTTGCGGATGAGGGCCCCCTCGACGCCGGCCAGGCCGACGGTGGCGGCGGCGGCGACCACGTTATGGACGGTGATCATGTTGCCGGCCGCCCCGCCAAAAGCCTGCAGGCCTAGGACCACCAGATGCGGGGCGTCCGTAGCGCCGGCGACTTCGTACTGGAACAAGGCGAACATCATGTCGCTGACCGTGTTGCTGCCGGCGACGAAAGCTCCGAGAGCGCCGATGATGGGAGCGAAGAAGGGCCAGGTCTGGCCCGCCCAGTCCGCGACGGCCTTGGCCAGGGTGAGAGGCATGCTTTCAAGCTGGGGGGTCGCCTGGTTGATGCCGGAGGCGATGAACACCCATACGAGGGCCACCGCAAAAACCAGGGCAAAAGCCGGCCTGGCGAGCATTCGACCGGCCTCGCGCCAGGCAGCGGCCTGCCGCCCCGGCTCCATCCGATGCACCCACCGCATCGACAACGCAACCAGCATGAAGGTCGTTCCCGGCAGGTACAGGATCGACACCGAGCGCGATACGTCATGGACCCCGAGGATATTCTCCCACGCCAGGGTGACCGAGCGCGAGGTCAGCCAGTTCTTGACGGGAAGAAACGGGACGCGCGTGATGACCAGCAACGCCGCCACCATCAGATAGGGCAGCCACGCCCTGATCAAACTCATCCGCGGCGGTTCATCCTCAAGACCGGCGGAGATTCTGCCCGTCCATTGCGGGTCCCATTCGCTGCGGTCGGGGAAATCCCAGACCGGCAGATTCCGGAGCAGGAACCCTTTCCTTGCCACCGGCACCACGATCCCGAGGCCCACCAGGGCCCCAAGCAGAGAAGGGAATACCGGTCCCAAGAGCAGGGCGAACAACAGGTACGGCACCGTGAACGACGCTCCGGCGAACAGGGCGAACTTCCAGACGCCCAACCCCTCGGTGAACTTGCGGTTTCGGCCGAAGAACCGCGTCATGACGCAGACCATGACCAGCGGGATCAGCGTGCCGGCAACAGCGTGGGGGAGTGCGGCGAAAACGCCGACGCGGTGAAGAAGGTCCTCTTCGCCAAGCCCGGCGGCGGCGGCAGCGGCAAACGCCTGGGGAGACAAGTGGCCTCCAATGCCAATGATGATCGGCGTGCCGACCGCGCCGAAGGTGACGGGGGTGCACTGAATAATGAGAGCGACGGTGCAGGCGGCCATAGCCGGGAACCCCAATGCCAGGAGCAGCGGCCCGCAGATGGCGGCCGGGGTTCCGAAGCCCGACGCGCCTTCGATGAACGATCCGAACAACCAGGCCACGATGATGGCCTGCACCCGCCGGTCCGGCGAAATATCCAGAAAGCCGCGCCGGATCACCCCGAGGGCACCGCTTTCGCGGAGCGTGGTCAACAGCACGATGGCCCCGAAAATGATCCACATCAGCATGAAGCAGATGATGAGGCCCTTGATGCTGGCAGCGGCGACGGCCACGGGCGGCATCTTCCACACCCCCAGGGCCAGACCCACGGTAATGACGTAGCCGAGCGGCATTGCCCGGGTCGCCGGCCAACGCAGCAGGACCAGGAACAGGAAAACCGCCAATATGGGCACAACTGCCAGTGCTGCCATGGATCAGGTATGCTCGCTCTTGTCTCTGTGCCGGGCCTGCTTGCGGGGTGCCGTTCCCGAACAGAGCGGTTGACCCTTTCCCCGGTGCTTCAATCGCCCCTCACGTGTGATAGTCCGCGTTGATGGTCACGTACTGGCGGGACAGATCGCAGGTCAACACGCGGTCGGCCGCCCGCCCGGCGCCGAGGTCGACGACGATCGGCACGTGGCGCCGGCGCATGATCTTCGACAGTTTGTGTGCATCGAGCCGGGCAGCGGGTGCGCCGTTCGTGAACAGGACGGTCCTGTCCAACCGTATCGTCACCCGCTCGGGGCGGTATGTAACGGGCGTTGCTCCCAAGGCCTGGAGGATCCGGCCCCAGTTCGGATCGCCGCCGTTGACCGCCGTCTTGACCAGCGGGCTGACCGCGATCGCCCGGGCTGCCTTGTGGGCGTCGCCGGCGGTTCTGGCCCCCCGTACGATCACCTCCAGCACCCGCGTCGCGCCCTCACCGTCGGTGACAATCTGGTAGGCCAACGACTCGCACACCGCCCGCAGGGCCGACGCAAACGACGCGACGGCGCGCCCCGATGCGAGCTTTCCCCCGACGCCACTGGCGAGCAGGGCCACGGCATCACTCGTCGACGGGCACTCATCAACCGTCACCCGGTTGAAGGTGGGCTCGACCGCCTCGGCCAACAGCCGCCTGAGCGTGCGGGCGGGGAGTTCCGCATCGGTAGTCAAGAAGGCCAACATCGTAGCGACGTTCGGGGCAATCATCCCGCTGCCCTTGGCGCAACCGGCGATGGTAGTGGGGGATCGACCCCGGGGCACCCGCTCGCACGCCTGCTTGAGGCGGGTGTCGGTGGTCATGATCGCCCGGGCGAACCGCCGGCCGGCGGCGGCGGACGACGACCGCGATGCCACCGCGGCGTCGATCCCGCTGCGGATCTTCGTCATCGGGAGGAACTGGCCGATCACTCCGGTACTGGCGGGCAGTACCTCCCTCGCGGACGCCCCAATCGCACTGGAGACCCGGGCGCACATCGTTCGCGCGTCGGCAATCCCGCGTTCGCCCGTCGCCACGTTGGCACATCCGCTGTTGGCCACGATCGCACGCAGCTTACCGCTCGCCACGTGCTCCCGCCCCACCACGACCGGAGCGCCGCAGAAGCGGTTCCGCGTGAACACCGCCGCCGCCGTACAGGACGAGTCCGCCACGAGCACGCCCAGGTCCAGCGCCCTGTTTTCCTTAATGCCGCACGCGACGCCGGCGGCACGAAATCCCCGCGGCGAAGTGATGGTGTTATTCCTCATGAATCCAACCCGCTGAAAAAAGCCTCACCTGAGGTCGTCGGCAAAGACATACTTCGCATAAACGAGCCGGGCCTCCTCCGGCTTGCCGGTGCCCTTGATGACGGCCCGGCCGTCGGCGAAAACGGTCAACTCGAACGGGTCAATCCGGGCCCTGAGCAGGAAAGCGTTGAACCGGGGCTCGGTTCCGGCGGCCCTTCTGATCCTGTCGGCAACGGCGGCGAAGTCAATCCTCGCCCCGCCCGGCGGTGCCACCTGGACGGCGTCCCGGCCCCAGAGCGTAGTCGCACTGCTGCCGTGCTTGCCCTCAAGGTATTCAAATCTCCTCTCTTTGCAACAGGGGCAGTCACCCTGATCGTACGCTTTGGCCACGTTAAGCTGCACGGCCCGCCCCCGCCAGACATCGAAGCTGAGCAGCCGCCGATCCAGGGCATCCAACCGCCCGGTCAGGATCTTGATCGCCTCGGTCGCCTGATGCGACGCGACCCGGGTGACCAGCGGGCCGAGCACGCCCACGGTCTCGCACGTCGGGTTCATCTCCCGAGGCGGAGCCTGCTCGAAGACGCATCGCAGGCAAGGGGTTTCGTTGGGCAAGATGGGCATCGACAGTCCCGTCGCCCCAGCGCACGCCCCATACACCCAGGGCCGATGCGTCTTGACCGCCAGGTCATTGATCAGGTACCGGGTCTCGAAATTGTCCGTCCCATCCAGCAGCAAATCCGCCCCGTCGGCGAGTTGCTCGATGTTCCGGTGGCTCGCGTCGGTAACCACCGCCTCAATCGTGACGTTCGAGTTGATGCGTTGGAGCTTGCGCCGGGCGGCCTCGGCCTTGGGGAGATTGGCGGCGATATCGTCCTCGTCGAACAGCGTCTGACGCTGCAGGTTGTGCAACTCGATGTAGTCGCGATCCACGATGCGAAGCAGGCCGACACCTGCCCGGACCAGGATATTGGCCAGAGCCGAGCCCAGCCCCCCGCACCCGATCAGCGCGACCCGCGAGGCCAAGAGCTTGCGCTGGCCCGCCTCGCCAATGGGCTCAAAGAGCATCTGGCGGGAGTACCGCGTCAAGTCGGCGTCCGGTTCGATCGGTTGAGTGTCTTCACTGGCAGCCATTGCAGCAATTACGTTCTTTCCGGGTCCGACCCACCGCTCAGCCCACTGAGGTGATGGCAGAGACCGATGAAAAGCATGACCGCCGCTCCCAGGAGCGACGAACTGGCATTCCGGCGCACGATCCGCCTGCCTTGTATTATGATACTGATTTCGCGATCATGGAAGCAGGTGCCACGGTGGCGTGAACCCTTCGCCATCCTGACCGCAGCCGGGCGCGAACAAAGGCCCCCAATTGACTCGCAGCCGACCCTTGCACGGAGATATCCTCATGAATGCTGGGAAAACGAATCGCCGTCAATTCCTGCACCAGGCTGCCGCCACGGCGGCGACGGTGGCGGCGGGGACGTCGGCCGTCGCTTCCAGCCCGCAAGAACGCACCATCAGCTCTGCCGCCGGAGCCCCTGCCGCGTCGAGCAACAACAAGATCGTCATCGGTATGATGGGTACCGGCGGGCGGGGAAAATGGCTACTCCACGAAGAGCTGACCAAGAGACCCAACGTCGAAATCGCCTATCTGTGCGACGTGGACGAGGCACGCCTGAATGAAGCGGCGGCACTGGTGGAGAAGGCCACGGGCAAACGCCCGAAGACCGTCAGCGACTTCCAGCGCATCCTCGACGACAAGTCGGTTGACGCCTTGTTCAACGTCACGCCGGACCATTGGCACGCTTTGGGAACGATCCGGGCGTGTCAGGCCGGTAAAGACGTCTACGTGGAGAAGCCGGCGTCGCACAACGTCTGGGAGGGGCGAAAGATGGTTGAGGCGGCCCGCAAGTACGACCGCGTGGTCCAGCTCGGCACGCAGACCCGCAGCGGGCCCTACACCCACCAGGCGGTCGAGTTCCTCCGGGCGGGCAAGATCGGCGAGATCCACCTGGTGCGGGTGTTCAACATGAAGAACCGCCCGCCGGTCAAGCCGAAGCCGGACGGGCCCGCGCCAAAAGGCGTCGAGTATGAGAAGTGGCTGGGGCCCGCCCCGCTTCGGCCATTCAACGCCAATCGGTTCCACGGCTCCTGGCACTGGTTCTGGGACTACTCGGGGGGGGACATCATCAACGACGCTGTCCATCAGATCGACGCCGCTCGCCTGTTGATCGGGAGGGCGTACCCCGAGGCCGTCTCGTGCGCGGGCGGCAAGCTGGCGATGAAGGATGCTCAGGAAACGCCCGATACGCAGATCGTGACCTGGGAGTTCGGCGACGATCTGCTGATGACGTTCGAGTTGACCCTTTGGACGCCGCACATGCACAAGACGCCGTGGGACTTTCGGGACACTGACGGGTTTCCGAACTGGCGCTTCAACGCGACGAAGATCGAAGTCCACGGCACCAAGGGGATGATGCTTTTCAGCCGCCACGGCGGCGGCTGGCAGGCCTGGAACCCGGACTGGAAGGAAATCGCCAACGCCCCCGGTCGGCATCCCCACCCGCCGCACATCGACAACTTCTTCGAATGCATCAAGACCCGCCAGCGCCCGAACGCCGACATCGAGGAAGGCCACCTCTCGACGGTCCTGTGCCACCTGGGCAACATCTCGTACCGCGTGGGCGGCCGGAAGCTCCGATTCGATGGGCAAGCCGAGCGCTTCGTCGGCGACGATGAGGCGAACAGGCTGCTCAAGCGGACCTACCGGGAGCCCTGGGTCGTGCCGGACGGGGTTTGAGGCCCCTGGGGCCACCCGTGCCGGCCGGGCGGTTTCGCACGGTCTCGCAGGGGGCACGGGCTTCAGTCCAACGCGTGAAGCGACGGTTGCGCGGCTCAATCGGGTACGCGACCGATCGTCGCTGCCGGGAAAACTCACAGGCATCCGCCGAGTCGGTCCGGCGTGGTTCGAGAGAAGCCGGCGATGGCACGGTGACCGGCGGGGATGTATCCGGGGAGCACGGGGTAACCGCCCTGAAAACCCCGTCATTGGGGCAAGATAAGAAAATCCAATGTTCTCAGGGTTTTTCTGCTGGACGCGCCAACGTCAAGCGTTTATGATTCTGCCCGATTGGGCCGGCGGTCGGCCCAGGTTTAAGACGAGGAGGTACCTATGGCCAAAGCGAAGAAAATGTCTAAGTCGGCCATTGCATCGGCCCTGGCGGAGAAGGTCGAGCTCACCAAGAAGCAGTCGGTCCTGTTCTTGGAAGAACTGGCGGGCCTGGCCTACAAGGAAGCGAAGAACAGCTTCACGCTGCCGGGTCTCGGCAAGCTGGTGCTTGTCAGTCGCAAGGCACGCATGGGGCGCAACCCCGCCACCGGCGAGACGATCAAGATTCCCGCCAAGAAGGTGGTGAGGTTCCGCGTTTCCAAGGTATGCAAGGAGGCGGTTCTGGGAACAGCGCCGGCCAAGAAGAAAGCCAAGAAGAAAGCCAAGAAGAAGAGGCGCTGAGACGCACTGCCTGATCAGCAGTGATTCAGGTCATCAGGCCAACGACAGCCGACACAGACTTCAGCGGCCGGCGAGCTTGAATCGCCGCGACGATTCGGGAGAGGCGGTTGGCGGCAAGCGCTTCCCGGGTCTTCGCGGCGGTTCTATTGTTGCTCAAGCTTGGGGGCTTCGCGTCTCCATCGCGCGCCGGCACATTGAAATGAGCCCCTCCAGTTCTTCCGCAACGTCGGTGACCGAATCGGCATTCCTTGCTGATTGTTCCAAAGCGGCAGCCATTTGCCCGATCGTATGGAAACCGAATCCGCCGCTGGAACCCTTGAGTTGATGGGCGAGCCGAGCCAATCCCTCCAGGTCGTTGGCCGCGTAAGCCACCTCCAGCGAACGCACGCGATCCTTCAGGTGGTTCACGAACCCGCCAATCAATTCCACCATATCGGGATCGCCGGTCATGCTGCTGAGAATCGGCGACCGGTTCGGGCATGGCATATATCTTTCTCCCTGCGAGAACAACCGAAACCCATCCGAGGAGCAACCCTCGCCCGAGTGTCTCTCACCCGGCACAGTATCTTATCGGCCGCCAGGGACACGAACCTGACTTACGGGTTCTGAAGATTGCGGTTATCGATCGCCAGGCCGGAGATGTAGAACGTCCCCTCTTCTTGACCCGGGAAGCTTACTTGCCCGCATAGTCGATGATCCGGGCAATCTCCGTTCGCAGATTGCGCCGGTGGACAATGCGGTCGACGAAGCCGTGCTGGAGCATGAATTCTGCCGATTGGAAGTCCTCGGGCAGTTGGGCCTTGATCGTGTTCTCGATCACGCGCGGTCCGGCAAACCCGATCATGGCCCCCGGCTCGGCCAGGTGGACATCTCCGAGCGAGGCGAAGCTGGCCGCCACGCCGGCAGTCGTGGGGTCGGTCATGACAACGATGTACAACCCGTGTGCATCGTCTAAACGTGCCGCTGCCGCCGCGGTCTTGCTCATCTGGACCAGCGACACCATCCCCTCTTGCATCCGGGCGCCGCCGGAAGCGGTGACGATAACGAACGGGATGTTGGAGTCGGCGGCCCGCTCGATGGCGGATGTCACCTTCTCGCCGACCACCGCTCCCATCGAGGCCATGATGAAGAACGGGTCCATCACGGCGAGGATCACCGGGCGGCCTCGGATGAACGCCTTGCCGACGACGACGGCTTCCCTCTCGCCGGTCGCCTCCTGTGCCTGACGGAGTCGGACCTTGTACTTCAGGCGTTCATGGAACTTCAGCGGATCGGTGCTCGCCAGGTCCGGCAGGAACTCCTCGAACGTATCCGGATCGACCAGTTGCGTGATCCGCGTCCGGGCCGGTATCCGGTGGTGGAACCCGCACTCCGGGCAAACGTGGAGGTTCTCCTCGAGTGCCTTGCGGTACACGGTGGTCTGGCAGGCTGGACATTGCGCCCACAGACCCCTGGGAACGTCAACCCGATTAGGCACCGGCCGGCCGGGACCGGCAGGCCCTGCACTGGTGGAACCCTCGTCGGCCAAGACTCGTTCTCCATCCTCCCGCTGCCAAACGCCTCCCCCACCGACCTGTCGCCGCCCGCCACCCCCATTGTTAGCGGTTTCTCCCGGCGAAGTCCACCGTTACGTCTTGACGTTGTCAAGCAGCACGACCGCCACTGGGCCGAAGGCGAATATCGGCAGCCAATGGGGCAGGGCCAGCGAGAAACCCTCCACCGATCCTACCACCTGTTGACCAATGAAGCTCGCCAGGAAGGCGACGCCACAGGTCCCCAGGGCCTTGGCGCCTTGGGTGAGCACGCTCTCGGGCAGTCGATTCATGAAGAAGGCCATCCCCAAGAGCAGGAGGATCATGTTGCTGATGGGCAGGGTGAACCGGGCATGTCTGACCTGGGCGATCTGGACGGGGCTGGTGTCCCCCCGTTGTTCGAGCCGTTTGAGGTCGCCGAGGCTGAGGAAGTGAAGCCACTGAGCCGTCTTCCGGAGCAGCAGATCCTCGGGCGACAGCTCGCTCGGGTAAAAGCGAACCGGGGCGAACACGAGCCGATCCTCTGTGCTCAGCCCTTCGGAGACGCCGGAGGACCTCCTGATTCGCACCCCCCGCTGGACCAGTTTCCAACCGCGGTTCTGGCCGTCCCACTCCGCCCGGTCGGCAGTGACGACGGCCTCTATCTGTCCGGGGGCGGCGGGATTGTCGGACAGCTCCATGATGATGAGGCCGCCGACCATCTTGTCCCTGGGGGAGAACTGCTGGGCACTGAGCAACCGGTTCTCGCCGTCCCTGACGCACCAGATCTGATACACCCGCGCCCCTTCCACGTCATCGCGCTGCCGGGCCAGCTTGGGCGCGACTTGAGGCAGGATCATCTCGTGGTCGAGCCAGAGCAGGATGTTCATCACCAGACCCGCCAGGATGATCGGCGCCGCGAGCCGGTACAGACTAGTGCCCGACGCCAGGACGGCGGTGACCTCGTTGTGCCTCTGGAGCCTGGCCAGCGTCCCGCATGCCGCGAACAGCGTGATGACTCCCGAAAGCTGGGAGAAGTAGAGCGGGAGGTTGTAGAAGTAGTAGCTGGCAACGTGCGCGATCACCATGCCGGCGGGCTTGCCCTCTTCGGTGAACTCGTCGAAGTTGACGAACAAATCGAGCACCACGTACAGGCTGATCAGCACAAATAGCGACAGCATGTAGTTGAGCACGAAGGCCCGCAGCAAGTAGCGGTCGAGTGTTCTGATCATTCAGCCAGCCGCCTACCGTCTCAGGTACCGGGTCAACACCACGCCGTCGGCCAGGGCAAGCAACCCGATACCCGCCCAGATGACAACGATTCCCAGGACATGGGTGCCGGTCTTCTCGACCAGTTGCCGGCCCATGATGTTCATCACGACCACCAGCAGCCCGGGCATGAAGCTGATGACGAAGGCCGTCAGCAACTGCCCGCCGCGGAAGATGATGCCGAGGGCCGCCGCCATTAGCAGCGTCACCAGGGCGCTGGCACTGAACGCCAATCGCGAATGAATGATCCCCACGATTTCATGCTTGAGGTTGATCAAGTCGGCAAGCGTCGCGATCCGCGCGTCCCGCACCCGGTCGCCCAGGCCGAAGTGCGGAAGCTTCTCTTCCAGCTCGTCCCGGTCCCTGATCCCCCTTTCCTGAACCAGATCCAACCCGATCAACTCATCGTCGGAAATGCCCTGTTCCGCCTCGAGCCCCTTTTCCGGAAGGGCGACCTCCTCCAACTCGATCTTCTTGTGTTGAACACGCTTCAACGGGTCGAGCGAGTCCGTGAAGACCACCTTGCCTCTCAACGTCAGTACGACCACGTCGCGGGGGCTCGGGTAGCCCCGCTTAACCCTGATTGAGCAGGTGTCGGCCTCGTACTCGCGCTTGCGACTGTTCCCCTCCTGGTCCTTCCACCACTGCCGGACCGTCACCCCGTCCAGCCCGGGGCGGAAGTCGTCCGGGTCCAGCGAGGCATGCCGGGCCCGGATCTCGTAGCCCCGGCCACGACGATGGTCCTCCAGGCGAAGGGCCTTCCGGGGACCGGTGAGCTGCTGGTAGACGTCCCGGTAGAACAGGTTGTCCCGGAGCTGTGCCCGGATGCCCCTGATGCTGTCTCGGATCTCCGGCAGCAGTGTCGGGTGCTCATAGTAGTCAAACAGTTGGGGCAGGTTCAGCCACTTTGGCTCATGTTCGAGCTTCTTGGGGATCTTCACCGAGCCGAAGGGCCGCTCGCGTTCCTGAAAGTACTGCCGGCGCTGGAGGTCGAGGGCGTGGACGTCGAACATGACGGCCTCGACCGTGGGCTCGCCGGCGTGGGTATCGGCCCAGAAGTCGATGCGGATCTCTCCGGCCGTCCCGCAACGCACCAGGCTGTCGTTCCCCAGTTCCAGAAACGCCGCCTTCTGGATGTGCATCACATCTGATTCGCGGTCCCGGTCGAACAGGTTCGACCTGCCCGCGTACAGGACGTAAGGTCCGTAGCGGATATAACCCTGCCTGCTCAGGGCCTGGATGGCGATTTTCTGGATGTCCTTGCGGACCATGACCTCGATTTGCTCGATGAAGTTCGGAATCATGTAATTGCTGAAGGTGAATGTGAAAGCAGCGGTCACGAGGCTCAGCCCGATCGCGGGGGCGAGCAGTCGGTGAATGTTGATCCCGCTGGCTTTGCAGGCATCGAACTCGTTGTCGGCGGCCAGCCGCCCGTACACCATTGCACAGGCGAACAGGGCCGCCACCGGCAGCGTAAGCGTCGTCGCAACCGGCAAGATGAAGCCCAGGAACCGGGCCAACTCCACTGCGGTCAGGACCTCCACCTTGACCATATTGAGCGCGCCCCCGCACAGGCTGAACGTCAGGGTCAGCCCGATGGCAGTCAGAGCGAAGGTCTTGACCAGCTCGCGGGCGACGTAGAATTGCAGCGTCTTCATCGTGAATACTCGGGGCTCAAGCCGCCCGGCGCCGGACCTACCGGGCTCATCGGCGGTCCTTGTGCTATTGTAACTTCTTGTGAAGCAACGAGTAACGAATTCCTTGGGCCTGCCCTGGGCTGCGCCGGGTCCAAGCTACCCGAATCCTCCCCGGCGTCAATAGCTCCCGGTGCGGGCATTCTCGCGCGGTTGCGAGGCCGCCACCGGGCGAACCCTCGCTCGTCGTGCCACTGGCAACCCATGGATGGGCACTAAATCGAACCCGAGCGGTCGCTCCTGCGGGTACGATCTGAGGGGGTCCCCGGTTCGCCACCGCGAAGCCGCAAGCGGCGGAGGTGGGAACCGACGAGGCGCCGGAGGTGGGAATCGGTGAAGCGGTTGAGATGGGAATCGGCGAAGCGCCGGAGGTGGGAAGCGGCGATCGACGTGGGGGTACGTTCTTGAGAACCGTTGCTCGCCGGCTCACCTGGTGCAACCGTCAGGAAGCCCACCAGGTATACTGGTGCGTCGGTCGAATCCCGCTAGAATCCCCAAGTTGCCGTTCGTTGATGCGAGGCCGCAGGCGGCCGGGTGGGGCACCCGGGCGCGGAGCGGATAGACGGCTCCTCATGCCGAGTCGTTTATGAGCCACACCGTGACGACCCTGAATGATGTCCGGGCCGGGGACCGGCCCGCGGCCGGCCTGTTTGGCAACCGCGCGTTCCTGCTTCTGTGGGGGGCGTACGGCATCAGCGCGATGGGGGACCACATCTCCGAGCTGGCGGTGCTCAAGTGGATGAACGCGCTGGAGAGCGATCACATCACGCGGCTCCAGGCGATGATCACGTTCATGTTCATGCTGCCGTTCTTCGTTCTGGGCCCGGTCAACGGCCTGCTCGCCGACCGTCTTCCCCGACGCGGGATCATGATCTTCGCCGATGTGATCCGGGCAGTGATCATGGTCAACTTCGCGCTGTTGCTGGCGGCGTTCAGCCCATGGGGTACGGTCGGGGCGTTCGTCCCCCTGATGATCGTGGGAATCTTCGCCGCCCTTTTCTCGCCGGCGCGCTGTGCATTGCTGCCGACGCTGATCCGGGATGACCAGCTCGTCCGGGCCAACGCGATGACCAGCGGGCTGGGGGTGATCGCGACGATGATCTCGGTTGCGATCGGCGGGTACCTGGCCCGCCATTACGTTGCCCAGGTGGCGTTCACGGTTGATGCGGGGACGTTCATCGCCAGCGCGGCGCTGCTGTTTTTCATTTGCCCGCCCGCCCGGGAACGTAAGCGCCATCATGCAGGGGTCGGCCCGGGAGCCCTTGCGGAGGCGTTCCGCTACGTGGGCCGGCATCGCCGGGTCGCCCAGTTGATCGGGATCGCGGTGGTGGTGTGGGCGTGCGGGGCGGCGGTCCGCAGCACGATTCCCACGCTGGTCCGTGACGTGTACCTTCCGGACCTGAGAGGTGACGAGCTGTTCTGGTACATGGGCTTGTTCCAGGCCCGGCTCGGGCTGGGCATGCTGGCCGGGGCGCTGATCCTGACCGCCCTGGGTGACGCGCTGCGGAGCGAAGTGGCCATCACCTGGTCCCTGGCGGGCATCGCCCTGTCGATCGGATTGGTGGCGGCCAGTGCCCTGGTGCCGATGCCCTCGTGGCTGGCGTACACGATCGGCGGGGTGGCGATCATCTTCTCCGGCGCCTTCGCCGCGGGCGTGATCGCCAGCTACCACGCGCTGCTGCAGCGAATCGTCCCGAACCGCATCCGGGGCCGGCTCTTCGGATTGACCGATCTGGCTACCATGACCGGGCTTCTGCTCGCCACCGGGCTGCTCGGCATCCCGGAGTGGACACACATAGATCAATGGATCGGGTGGATCCTGCTCGCGGTGACCCTGGTGGTGCTGGCCACCGCGCTCATGTCCCTGCTGGTCCGGCTCCGCGGCGGGCCGTTCCGCATGAGGGTCGGCTTCTGGTGGAACCTGAACGAGTTCTATTGCAAGTGGTGGTTCCGGCTCAAGCGGGAGGGGATATGTACCGTTCCCGCGGATGGGCCGGTGATCGTCGTCGCCAACCATACGTGCTCGATCGACCCGCTGCTGCTGATCGCCAGCACGCCGCACCGGTTGCTGGGCTTCCTGGTGGCGGAAGAATACGCGGACCTGCCCTTGGGCGGACGCCTGGTTCGCATGATCGGGAGCGTGCCGGTCAGGCGCGACGGTCACGATGCCGCCGGCACCCGAGCGGCTCTGCGGCATCTCAAGGCCGGCAACGCGCTGGGGATCTTCATTCAGGGTCGAATCGCCCCTCCCGGCGAGAAGCTGGAACCCAAGGACGGAGCGGCCATGCTGGCCCTTCACAGCGGGGCCCTGGTGGTGCCGGCCCATATCTCGGGCACCCGGTACGATGAGAAGGTGGCCTGGTCGTTCTTCCGCCGCCACCGGGCCCGGATCCGGTTCGGCAAACCGATCGATCTGAGCAGACATTGGATTCCAGGGGCGGACAAAGAGAGCCTGAGACGGATCAGCAACAGACTCCTGGAGCGAATCAACGAGCTGGGGGAGGAGAACGAGTGAAAAACAGAAGGACAGATGGAGGGAAGGAGGGACAGAGAGACGGAGAGAGTGAGAGAGACCGGCAGGAGAGAGAACACGCCGGCCAATGTCCCGTTTAGCCGCGACCCGAAGGGGAGCGCATCATCCCTGCGTCGTTTAGCCGCGACCCGAAGGGGAGCGCATCATCCCTGCGTCGTTTAGCCGCGACCCGAAGGGGAGCGCGTACTTGCTTCCAGCGCAACGATGCGAAGGGGAGACAAAATGCGAGTGATGACAACGTCACCTGGAACCCGTGAAGCCTCATGTGCGGTGCTTGGCCTGCTTCTCGTCCTTTCCTCCGGCCCGGCGTTGGCCGCGGACGCCCCGTCGCGTGAGGAGGCCGCCCGGGCCCTTCGACGGGCGGTACGCTACTTCCGGGAGAAGGTGGCGACCCGGGGCGGGTATCTCTGGGAATACTCGAGTGATCTGAAGGAACGTCGGGGCGAGGGCAAGGCGACCGCGTCGCAGATCTGGGTCCAGCCGCCGGGCACGCCGTCGGTGGGGCTGGCCTATCTCCGCGCGTACGAACGGACCGGCGAGGCGTTTCATCTGGATGCGGCCCGCGAAACCGCCCACGCCCTGGCCTGGGGGCAACTGGGCAGTGGTGGATGGACCTACTCCATCGACTTCGACCCGGCCGGCAGCAAGCACCGGTTCCACCGCCGCGACGTCGAAGCCGGCCAACGCGATCCCGGCGACCGTTTCAACGTGTCCACCTTCGACGACGACACCTCGCAAAGCGCGCTGCGCCTGATCATGTCCTACGATCGTGTGACCGGCTTCAAGGACGAGGTGGCTCATCGAGCCGCCCTGTACGCCCTGAGGCACTTCCTCAAAGCCCAGTATCCCAGCGGCGGTTGGCCGCAACGCTACGTCGGGCCCCGCGACCCGCGGGACTGGCCGACAAAACCCGCTCATTACCCCGAGTCTTGGTCGCGGGTTCATCCGAAATCCGACTACAAGTTCTTCTATACTCTCAACGATCATACGATTCCCGATCTCATAACGACCATGCTGGTGGCCTACGACGTATATGGCGAGCGGGTCTATCTCGAATCCGCGCTCAAGGGTGGAGACTTCCTGCTCCTGGCCCAGATGCCGGAGCCACAGCCCGCGTGGGCTCAGCAGTACGACGCGGACATGGCCCCGGCGTGGGCCCGCCGGTTCGAGCCGCCGTCGATCGTCTCGGTCGAGTCGATCGGCGCCATTCGGGCCCTGATGAGACTCTATGTGGAGACGGGGGCCGAGAAATACCGTTCGTCGATCCCGCGGGCCCTCGACTGGCTTGAGCGGTCGAGGCTGTCGGACGGGCGCCACGCCCGGTTCTACGAGCTCAGGACCAACCGGCCTCTCTATTTCACCAGGAAGTATGAACTGGTCTACACCGACGACGATTTGCCGACGCACTACTGTTTTCAGACAACGCTTGACGTTACCACCTTACGGAGGCAGTACGACCGGCTCGGGTGGGAGCGGCAGCAGCAGGTGAAGCAGGCCGGTGATCGCATTGAAGAGCTGCGGGGCGCAGGCGCTGACGAGCGATTGACCGTCCGCAGCCACGGAAGACCTGCGTCGCCCTCAGCCGTCCGGAAGGTTATTGATTCGCTGGACCGGGAGGGTCGGTGGATTGAAGACGGGCGGATGAAGTGTTCACAGTTCATCCGCAACGTAGACACCCTGTCGAGTTATCTCGCGCGTGAACCATAATCATGCGAAGCCGCAAGCGGCCCATGGACCTGGAAGCCTACTCCTGTTCGTTGGTGGTGGTGGTCATCTCGTTGCCGCGGGGTCCGCGAATGATTCCGCGGCGCGAAGGCTGGCGAACGAACTCCAGGATTCGCCGGCCGGCGTCGGTGGCGACGGTCTGAGCCAGTTTTTCGACCGCCCGGCGAAAGGGTATGCCCGATCGGTATAGGATGCGATAGGCCCGGCGAACGTCGTCGCGCTGCGGACCGGTGAAGCCTGCCCGTCGCAGGCCGACGATGTTGACTCCGGCACAATAGCCGGAGCGTACCACCATGAAATAAGGCGGCACATCCATGCTGACCGCGGTCAGGCCACGGGTCATGACCAACTCGCCGATGCGAACGAACTGGTGCACCATGGTCCCGCCGGCGAGGAAAGCCCCGGCCCCGATGTGCACGTGCCCGGCCAGCAACACCGCGTTGACCAGCTTAACGTCGTCGCCGAGCTGGCAGTTGTGGGCGACGTGGGCGTTGGCCATGATGAAGCAGCACTTACCCACCACGGTGGTTGACCCGGGGTCGGTTCCCCGGTGGATGGACGCGCCCTCGCGGATGATGGTCTCGTCGCCGATCCGGCAGTAACTCTTTTCGCCCTTGAAGGCCAGGTCCTGGGGCTCGTGGCCCACGACCGCTCCGGGATGGATTTGACAGTTGGCGCCGATCTCGGTCCAGCCGGTGAGATAGGCGTGCGGGTAGACGCGCGTACCCGCACCAACGCGTACCGGCCCGTCAATGATCGCGTAGGGTCCGATCTCGGCCGTCGGATGCACCTCGGCCCGGCGGTCCACGATTGCCGTGGGATGGACAGGCATCGCTTGAATCAACTCCTGCGGTCGGGTTGCCCACTCGAACGGAAGGCGCCTTGAAGAGCCGCCGCAAGTCCACCTCGTCGGCAACCGCAGCCCCCTCTGAAGCGCCGCGCGGGCTGAAGCCCGCGGCTCGTTGCTATCGAGATCGGCCTGCGGCTCAAGGACCGCGGCAATTCATTGCCGCTAGCGCACGACACTATACCCGAACCTGCCCCGCCGGCCAGTCCGGCCGGTCCGGAGGTCGGCCGCTACGGGATCGGCTCGTAGTAGCAGTTGCGTTTCTGCGGCTGCCAGCCGGCGTCGGTGATGAGCCGGCGGATTTCCGGCTCGGTCAGGCGGTAGGTCGCCCCGGCGGCGGAGACCACGTTCTCCTCCATCATGATCGAGCCCATGTCGTTGGCACCGAAGAACAGTGCGAGTTGGCCGATCTTGGGGCCCTGCGTTACCCAGCTCGCCTGGAGGTTCGGGACATTGTCCAGGAACACCCGGGCGATCGCGAGCGTCCTCAGATACTCATGGGCGCTGGCGAGCGCGAGGTGCTTGCCGTCGGGCGGATCGGTGCAGTCGGGGGGCCGCTGCGGGAATCGGCCCAGGGGTGTGCCGGCCGGTTGGAACGTCCAGCAGATGAACGCGGTGAACCCGCCCGTCTCGTCCTGCAAATCGCGGACGCGGCGAAGATGCTCGATCCGCTCGGGGATCGTTTCGAGGTGGCCGAACATCATGGTGATGCTCGTCCGCATGCCGATCCGGTGGGCTTGCCGCATGACTTCAAGGTACTCCTCCGTGCGTGTCTTGCCGCGGCTGATCCGGTCCCGAATGCGATCGACCAGGATCTCCGCCCCGCCTCCGGGGATCGTGTCGAGCCCCGCCTCCTGCAGGCGAAGCAGCACGTCGCGGATCGACATGTCGAAAACTCGGTGAAACGCGAATACCTCCGGTGGGCTGAAGGCGTGGAGGTGAATCCCGGGGAAGCTCTTCTTGATGAACCGCAGCAGGTCGAGGTACCAATCGAAGTCGAGGATCTCCGGCGGGACTAGCCCCCCTTGCAGAAGAAGCTGCGTGCCGCCGATGTCGATCAGCTCCTGAATCTTGCGGCCGATCTCGTCGAAGGTCAGCACGTAGCCCTCGGGCAGCCCGGGCCGGCTGCGGGTGGTGCCGGGCGGGGCGGCCCTGAAGTTGCAGAAGATGCACCGGGCGGTGCACCAGTTGGCGTAGTTGATGTTGCGGTCCACGACGTAGGTGCGGTAAGGCTCGGGATGCAGGTATTGGGTGACGCCGTGGGCCCGGCGGCCGAGCTCGTGGATCGAGCAATCGAAGTACATGGCCAGGGCGTCGGCCTCGCTGATGCGGGCGAGGCGGGGTGCACCGGCGTCGGTGCCGAGGGCGGTGGTCATCCGACCGGCTCCCGATTTCGGGCAATGATCCCTTCGTCGGCCGCCAGTTCGAGGAATTGTCGCATACCCTCTCGGACGGGGGCGGTGACGGTGTAGACCAGTCGCCGGGTAAGGTACTCCTCGGCCAGCGGGACGGGCCAGCCGTGGGCCGGCCCCATTTCGGCCGCAATCCCGGATGCCCGGGCGATGCCGCGATCCCGCGCTTCACTCAGGAGCTTGGCCAATCGCGAGTGGTCGCGGTTCGCCGGTGCCGCCCACACCGCGAAGACGAACGGCAACTTCGTCCATGCCTTCCACGCCCCGCCGAGGTCGATCTCGTGGTCGAAACCGCTCCGTGGAGCCGTCACCACTTTGTCGCCGATGAGCAGCACCGATTCGCAGTCGTCGAGGCTGGCGGCGCTGGACAGAGGTGCGAGCGTGAGCGGGCGCTGGTACCAGTGCTTCCAGATCAGCCGGGCCAGCGCGATCGAGGTGTGCGAATCGTCGTCCGCATAAAGGACCGTCATCTGCTCCGGCGGCACGCGGGAGAAGACGCGGACGGTCAGCGTCTCGCCGTTGCAGCCTATGCAGGCATCCGAGATCCGTTGCCACGGACCGCTGGCACGGCCCGGCTCAGCCCCTCGGGCGGGGTCGTTTTCCCGGGCCAGATCAATCACCGGGATCAGGGCGGCGTCCACCTGCCCGCTTCGCAACATCGCCGGCAGCGCGGACGGGACCGCGTAGTGCAGGCTGAGGGCGGGCCCGGCATCCAGTCCCTCGATCAGCGGCCGGGCGTTCAGAAAGGAGACCACACCCAGGCTCGTCGCCGTCGGATCGCTTTTTTGCGTCATGCTTGCAGATTATAGCGGTCCCGCCGGCGGGACGACACTCTCACCGGAGCGGTTCGACGCTTTTGAAAGTGCGCAGACCGCACGCTATCTTGTCGGCACGGCTGGTGCGGGTTTCAAGAGAGCGGCGAGTATGGACCGGATTGCTGGCGCGATTGGATTTGGTTGCCCCTGGGTGCTCATGGTATCGCTGGGCGGGCTGCTCGGCTGCGGTGGGCCCGAGGTGACGCGAATCGAGGTGACGACGTACGACGGGTCGGGTTCGGCCCGGCATCACGACACGGAGTTCGTGCGGGCCTCCTACTACCGACCCCCGAACGGGATGGTGGAGCTGGTCCTGTGGGCCGAGGACCCCAGCACCCTGGACCCGACCCAGAGGATTACGCAGATCGTCTATGTCAAGGAGTTCTGGAACCCGCGGCCGGGGACGACCTACGCCGAGCCGACCCAGATCAACGCCCGGGTGCAGTACGCCCTGCTCAGCCCGCCGACCGGGGTGCGATACGATGGGGCTGCTTTTCTCACGTACAGGATCAACCGGTGGACCGGCGTGCTGACCGGCCGGCTCGAATCGGGCAACCTCGCCCCGCGCTACCACATGGGCGGGGCCGACGTGCCCTTCGGACCGGCACGGTTCACCGGGGCAATCCGCGCGGTCCAGAACCAGGCGCAGGTCGTCCACGCTGTTCAGATGCTCGAATCGCTGTTCAGCAAACGGGTGGAGAATTGAGAATCAAGAATTGAGAGTTGAGAATCGAGGGTTTTACTCTTGACAGAACGAGCGCGAGGATCGCAACCCCTTCCTCCATTCTCCATTCTTCATTCTTCATTCTCAATTGTTTGTGGTTTCATTCGTTGACGCCGAGGTCGGTTTTCGTCATGAGCGAGACGAAGGAATAACCGGCGGCCTCGATGTTCTCGCGGGCACCCTCCTGGCGGTCGATGACGGCGACGATCTTCTCGACGGTCGCGCCGGCGTCGGTGATGGTCCTGGCGGCTTCAAGGACCTGACCGCCGGTGGTGGCGACGTCCTCGACGAGGAGGATGTGGTCGCCCGCTTCCAGCTTGCCCTCATACATCTTCTGAGTGCCGTAGCCCTTCCTGGCATTGCGAATGATCACGAACGGCAGCCCGCTGGCCATCGACGCCGACGCCGCCAGGGCCACGCCGCCGAGTTCAGCCCCGGCGAACCGCGTCGTGCCGGGACCGACGTGCCGGGCAAATCGCTCGCCCAACTCGCGCAGGATCGTGGGATCCGCCTCGAAGAGGTACTTGTCAAGGTAGTACTTGCTCTTTCGTCCCGAGCGGAGCGTGAACTGGCCCCGCAGCAGGGCGGCTGATTTGATGGCGTCCAACAGTGCCTGGTCGGTCATGCGGGTGTTCTCCAAGAGGTCGCTCAAAATGATACCGCGGCTGCTCTCCGGGCAACAACAGTCCAAGCGCTCCCCTTCGGGTCGCGGCTAAACGCGGCTTCTCGCTCCTTCTGCTTCTGCGTACTACAGACCCGTCGGATCCTGTTTTCCTGACAAGTTCCCGGCTCGGCCGCTTGCGGCTTGGCAGAACCAGGGCGCTGCTTCCGGGGCCCCTGCCGCCGATCCTTCTCACTTCTTATCTGCGTTAATCGGCGTTCATCGGCGGTTTCGACTTCCTGGCCGCCTTGGTGCTTGCGAAACGAGCGCCGATAGTGGTATCCTGGCGGACAGGTCGGGCTGCCATGTCCACTCGCCCTGGGCCAGGGGAAATGCGAGATGCCGGAACCGAATCCGGTCGCGTCGTCCGCTTACCGGTTGATTATCCTGGTTGGGTCGGCCATTGCCGCGGCGCTGGCTGCACCCGCGCTTGTCCGGGGTGGGACATCCGGCGGCGAGCCCACTGCCGAGTTGCGTCTCATGTCGTTCAACGTCCGCGTCGATTCCGGCTCCACCGCCTGTCCCAACGGGTGGCTCTGCCCCTCCGCTCCCCGCCGCGACAAGGCCCTCGTCGTCATCAACGGCTTCGGCCCCGACGTTCTCGGCGTCCAGGAAGCCCTGATCAACCAGGTCAACGACCTGCAGAACGGCTTGAGCGGCTATGACTTCTATGGCGTGGGCCGCGACGATGGGTATCTCGGCGGCGAGTTCTGCGGCATCTACTATCGAAGTGACCGTTTTGCCCATGCTGACCAGGGCACCTTCTGGCTCAGCTACACGCCCGATGTGCCCGGGTCGATCTTCCCCGGGGCCGCCTGCAGACGTATCGCTTCGTGGGTCAGACTCTGCGACGCCGCCACCGGCCAAGCTTACTTCGTGCTCAACACCCACTGGGACCACGTCAGCCAGGACGCCCGTTTCTACTCCGCCCAGCTTATCCGCCAGAAGATTGACGAGCTTTCCGGCGGGCTGCCGGTTGTTGTCATGGGCGATCTGAACGCCACCGAGGACAACCCGGCTTACCTGGAGATGATCGGTACGAATGACCCTGGCGGGCTGCAACTGCTGGATGCCTACCGGGAGGTCTTTCCCGTCCGGCAGCCCGACGAAGCCACCAGCCACGGCTTCACCGGCAATCCCTACGGATCACGCATTGATCATGTGCTTCATGCCGAGTTCTTCCTGGCGGTCGATGCGTCGATCGACCGGACGGACTTCTCGGGCACCTATCCCTCAGACCACTTCCCGGTCACGGCTACGTTCCACGTCTTCGAGACGTCGCCCACACTGGAGGTCGTCCCCTCCTCCTTTGCCCGAAGCGTCGTCCGAGGCCATGATCTGCCAAACGATACCTTCACCGTCGCCGACCGCGACGGCGGCTGCTTGATGAGCTATACGATTACTGACGACGTAGACTGGCTATCCGTGTACCCTGCCGGCGGAGCTTCCTTCGGCGAAATCGACACTATTACCATCATCTACGACACCGCCTCGCTGAGCGTTGACTCACACGTTGCCACCATCACCATCGACGCCCCGCGTGCCGCCAACACGCCGCAGGAAATCACGGTGAACGTGACCGTCTCGATACCGGGCGACGTCGATCAGGATGGCGACGTGGACCAGGAGGACTTCGGACACTTGCAGGCGTGCTTGAGCGGGCCCGGTGCAGCGCAGGGCGACCCGGCATGTGCCAGGACCCTCCTTGACGACGACGAAGACGTGGACCAGGATGACCTGAGCATCTTGCTCAACTGCATCTCCGGTCCGAACGTGCCGGCCAACCCGTCCTGCAGCATACCCAGCGGGCGCGCTGCCGGTCGCGATGCCGTGATGCGGTGAAAGCACCGTCGGCAGGTGCCGATCCGCAGGCTCTATGAGAGGAGAAAAGCAGAATGAGATCGTCAATCACAGTTGGAGTTGTGCTGATGGGCCTGCTTGTGAGCACGCCATCGACGGGGCAAGCGATTCCTTACACGTTCACGAAGATCGCGGACACCCGGGGCGCATTCAACGAGGTGGGATACTACGTTGGCATAAACAACGCAGGGACCGTGGCGTTCACCGGCGTCCCTGCTGCGGCACCGACCGGCGTGTTCACCGGCGATGGTGGTGCCATCGCCGCCATCGCCGACGCCAGCGGGCCATTGAGTGAGTTCCTCGGCACACCTGCCATTAACGATAGCGGCACGGTGGCCTTCACCGCCCGGTTCGACGCGGGCGGGCTTGGCAAGTTCACGTCCAGCGGAGGACCGATTACCACCCTCGCCACCACCACCGGCGCCGGGGGCTCACTGTGGTCACTCAGTTCAGATTCCTCCATCAACAATGCGGCAACAGCGGCGTTCTGGGGGCAGATCAATTCCTCCACGCAGGCGGTTTTCACCGGCAACGGGGGGCCTGCAAGCCCTGTCTACGACACCAACGGTCCGTTCAGCTCCTTCAGCCTTTATTGCACCATCAACAATGCCGGGACCCTCGCCTTCCAGGCCGACCTGGATTCGGGAGGCTACGGCATCTTCACCGGCAGCGGGGGCCCGACGACCACCATTGCCCTGAACAGCGGTCCTTATGAGCGTCTCTTCGGCTTCGACGCCAACGACGCAGGGACGGTCGTTTTTGCGGCCGAGACGGCCGGCGGAGGCTATGGGCTGTTCGCCGGCAGCGGCGGTGCCGCTACTCTCATCGTCGATGACAGTGGACCCTTTGAGTCGTACGCCCAGCCCGACGTGAACAACCTGGGCCAGGTCGCTTTCCTCACCCATCTGGACGCGGGAGGTTCCGGCATCTTTACCGGGCCGGACGTCGTGGCGGACAAGGTCATCACCACCGGCGATGTTCTCTTCGGCTCCACGGTGGAGCGGTTCGCATTCGCGCGCGAGTGTTTCAATGATGCCGGGCAGGTTGCGTTCTATGCCCGCCTGGCGGACGGAACGGAGGGCATCTACCTCGGCACGCCGATCCCCGAGCCGGGAACGCTTTTGCTGGTTGTGCTCAGCACTCTTGGGCTGATGGGGCGCCGGGGCCGCCGTTCATAGGGACGGAGGGCGCAAACGGGGACGCGAGGACACGAGGGCAGGAATGGGCAGACCGGATATGCGGGTGCATGCTTGTTTGAAAAAGCCGCTGCGGGGTCTCATGAACACTCTGTTGATGACCGCCGCATTGTCCGGGCCGGGTTGCCGGGGACCTGAGCAGGCCCCTGCTACCCGTCCATCAGATCAGGCGGACAACGAGATGATCGTCATGACAATCGTCTACGACAACAACCCCGGCCCGAAGCATTTGACGACCGCGTGGGGCTTTGCCTGCGTGATTCAGGGGTTTGACAAGACCGTGCTCTTCGATACCGGCGGAAGCGGCGAGATCCTTCTGGAGAACATGCGCCGGTGTAACCTGGACCCTGGCCAGATCGATGTCGTGGTAATCAGTCACATCCACGGCGACCACACGGGCGGGTTATGGTCGTTTCTCCAGACCCGAAAGGGCATACCGGTCTACCTGCCGGCCGGCTTTCCAGCCGCGTTCAAGGAGCGCGTGGAATTGCTCGGCGCCCGGGTGCAGGAAGCCCCGGAATCGGAGGTGATCTGCCCGGGCGCTCGGACGACGGGGACGATGGGAAAAGGAGCGATTGAGGAACACGGACTCTGCGTCAAGAGCGCCCGAGGTTGGGTGCTGATTACCGGCTGCGCGCACCCGGGCGTGGCCGAGATGGCCACGCGGGCCAGGCAGGTGACCGACGCTCCCCTCTGCCTGGTCGTTGGGGGATTCCACATGGCCTCGCAGTCAGCGCGCCAGATCGGCGCGGTCATCAACCGTTTCGAGGAATTGGGTATCCAGCAGGTTGCCCCGTGCCACTGCTCAGGGGATACCGCACGCCAACTGTTCGAGCGGCATTACGGCGATCGCTGCACGCTTGCCGGGGTCGGCAGCGTATTGAAATTCCAACGTGGCCAGTAGGTGTGACCTGGCCCGAGGCCGTCGGGTGCGAGACGGCAAAGGTAAGGCTTATCCAACCTGGGCCAGGTGGCGGGCTACCCATCCCCGACTGGGTGCACGACAATTCCGGCGGGGACCTTCGGGCGGGCAGCGGGGGCGGCACCTCGCTTTTCCGAACCCCGACCGTCAGGGAGGGGACCGACGGTCCAGTACCGGGCGGTCCGCTTCCTCACGGGCGCGGTTCGGACCGTGCTGGCGGCTGCTGTTTTTCCGAACCCCGACCGTCAGGGAGGGGAGTATCTGCGGATGCGCCAGGGCCGCC
>Ga0307434_1000481_pt1 | contig 27013 bp, 31 predicted proteins | sample SalMarWE160220MG_FD_202156 | JGI IMG/M metagenome (GOLD analysis project Ga0307434, IMG submission 202156) | Salt marsh sediment microbial communities from the Plum Island Ecosystem LTER, Massachusetts, United States - WE1603-220 | ecosystem: Environmental > Aquatic > Marine > Intertidal zone >... | reverse complement strand
CTCATGTAATAATATAAATAATATTTTACCTGCCAAATTTTAACTCATTCCCACTCTATGGTACTTGGAGGCTTTGAACTTATATCATATACTACTCTGTTTACCCCTTCAACCTCGTTTACAATTCTATTGCTTATTCTCTCCAGAACCCTGTTCGGAAGCCTCACCCAATCAGCAGTCATGGCATCGGTACTGTTCACCGCCCTTATTATTATGGGATAGCAGTAAGTTCTTTCGTCACCCATCACTCCGACACTCCTGATACTCGGAAGAACGGCAAAAGACTGCCATATTTTTTCATATAATTTTGCTCTCTTTATTTCCTCAACAACTATCTCGTCTGCATCCTGGAGTATCTTTATTTTTTCCCCGGTAACTTCACCGATTATTCTAATCGCCAGACCGGGGCCCGGGAAAGGCTGCCTCCATATTATCTCATCGGGGAGCCCCAGTTCTATTCCTATCTTCCGTATTTCATCCTTAAATAACAATCTCAAAGGTTCAATCAACTTTAGTTTCATGTCTTCAGGGAGCCCGCCAACATTATGATGTGACTTTATTCTTGCCGCATCCCTGGTACCGCTTTCAATAACATCCGAATACAACGTACCCTGCACCAGATACTTTGCATCTCTTGTTCTTAAAGCTTCCTCTTCAAATACTCTTATAAATTCAGTCCCGATTATTTTCCTCTTCTTTTCCGGGTCTGTAACACCAACCAATTTTTTAAGGAACCTTCCGCTGGCATTTCTATGAATTAAATTGATTTTAAAATTTTCCTTGAATGTTGCCACAACTTTTTCTGCTTCCCCCTTGCGCAGAAGACCATGGTCAACAAATATACAGGTAAGTTTATCACCGACAGCCTTGTTTACAAGAACTGCGGCTACAGAAGAATCTACTCCACCACTCAACCCGCATATTACTCTCCCGTCCTTTACCTCATCTTTTATTTTTTTTATCTGATTTTCAATAATGGAGACCATTGTCCAGGTTGGCGAGCACCTGCAGATATCAAACAAAAAGTTTTTAAGTATATCCATACCTGACGGGGTATGAATCACCTCGGGATGGAATTGTATTCCGTATATTCTGTCTTTTTCATTCTCTATGCCGGCGATAGGAAGATTCGCAGTGGAAGCTATAGTATTAAACCCCGGAGGGACTTTCTTTACACTGTCTTTGTGGCTCATCCAGCATACTTCTACTGGCTTTAAATCCTTAAAAAGAGGTGAACCAAGGTTTAATTTTATTCTCATTTTGCCATATTCATTATGGCCGGTAGTTGTAATTTCTCCACCAAATAACCCGGATATCAGCTGCATTCCATAACAAATTCCCAGTATGGGTATGCCCAGCGAAAAAATTCCTTTATCCATTACAGGAATTTTCCCATCTCTGGATAAAATACTGTACGGCGAACCGGATAATATCAAACCACTTGGCTTTTTATCTTTTATTTCTTTTATATCAGCATCATAAGGAACAAGCTCAGAATAAACTCTCAGTTCCCTTAATCTCCTGGTAATTAACTGACTATATTGCCCGCCAAAATCTATGACCAGTACACTATCCATTTTAAAATCCCATTCCTACTTTCTGCTGTTGTTGCTGGAGTTTGCCTTCTGTTTTTATGGAAGGAGCAACCAGCACCTCGGCTTTCTGGAAGTCCTTAATATTTTCATATCCGCAGGTAGCCATTGAGGTCCTTAATGCCCCGAACAGATTTAAGGTTCCATCATTCTCAAATGCAGGGCCCACCAGTATTTCCTTCAGGCTGGCTTTTATTTCCGTTTTTATCCTTGTTCCTCTCGGTAAATCAGGGTGAAAAGTGGCCATACCCCAGTGATAACCTCTCCCCGGAGCTTCCCTGGCACTTGAAAGAGGGGAGCCTATCATAACCAGGTCTGCGCCGCAGGCAATAGCTTTCGCTATATCCCCACCTGTACGCATCCCTCCATCAGCAATAACTAATGAGTAATTTCCAGTTTCTTCAAGATGCCTCATCCTTGCTGCCGAGGCATCTGCGATAGCTGTAGCCTGAGGGGCGCCAATGCCCAGTACCTGCCTGGTGGTACAGGCGGCCCCGGGACCAACTCCTACCAGCACGCCCACAGCACCCGTCCGCATTAGGTGCAGGGAAGTTGAGTATGAGGAACAGCCGCCAACTATTACCGGAATAGAGCATTCTGGAATAAACTTTTTCAAATCCAGTGGTGTCTTTGTTTTACTAACATGTTCTGCACTTACCACAGTTCCCTGCACCACAAGAATATCAAGGCCGGCATCTACAGCTATTTTATAGTACTTCTCAACATTTTTTGGAGTCAGCGAGGCACATGCTATATCGCTCCCATCCTTTATCTGTTTTACTCTTTTGGCTATCAGTTCTTCTTTTACTGGCTCGGTATAAATTTCCTGCATTCTCCTCGTAGCTTCCTCACTGGAAAATTTTGAGATTTTATCCAGAACCTCATCAGCTTCTTCATATCTGCACTGTAAGCCCTCAAGATTGAGTACAGCAAGACCCCCCAATTTTCTCATTTCTATGGCAAATTTCACATCCACAACACCATCCATAGCTGAAGCAAGAACAGGCAAATCAAGTTTGAAATCTCCAATATTCACCGAAATATCAATATCTTCCGGGTCCCTGGTCCTCCTGCTTGGAACTATTGATATTTCATCAAAACCATAGGACCTCCTGCCGGTTTTACCCTTACCAATTTCAATTTCCATTTACACCCCTTATTTCTTAATTTTTTTTTCTTCTTTATTTATTAATCTTTTAATATTTTCCCTGTGAGTGATAAAAGTCAGCAAGCTCCAGCAAACCGCAGCAATTACTATTGGCCACACATATCCGGTAAAGAAAAATGCAGCAGGATTTGCAACAGCACCGCCCAGCGAGGCTACGGATACTATTCTAAAAATAACAAAAACAATAACCCATGTACCCAGAATGATAACAGGCGGCAGTATCTTTATCCATAACGCACTATCTGCAATATTTACAAAGGGAAGCAGTGTAACACCTATAATAACTCCAAATGAAGCTGCTATTCCCTTTCCTCCCTTAAACTTAATGTATAAAGGAAAGTCATGACCCAGAACAACTGCAACAGATACTACTGAAAGAAGTATTAAATCTCCGGGATAAATGAGATAAATCACAAGCACAGGGATAAATCCTTTAATAACGTCAACAATAATAGTAATAACCCCGTAAGCTGCGCCGAGGGTGCGGGTAACATTGGTACCGCCTACATTCCCACTCCCGTAATTTCTTATATCATCACCTTTTTTTATTTTATGGATCACATACGCAGTCGGGAAAGAACCAAAAAGGTAAGCTGCGATTACAAGTAAAATTTTGTAAAATAATTCAACTGCCATATTCGTAGTAGATGTTTAACTTCAGAAATTACAGAAAACTAAAAGATAAAAATTTTTAAGAACTATGTGAACCGGTAATCTTTATCTCAAATCACATAAAATAATAATAAAAGAAATATTACTATAAGTTATTGATTTATTCAATTTATTAACCGTGTATCCGGACTGGCTGCTACTAATCCCGGGTTAATTTTAAAAAATATCATGCATAAAAAAAATTCAATAGTATAATCAACCGGTCTCTTCTTATCACGCTACCCGGCTTTCTCTTCCATTTTTTTAATTAATTCCTCTACACCCGGCATTTTTTTGTCATACTTAATAGGTTCCCCCTTCAACCAGGACATGGAAATTGAATTATCTTCATAAATTGTTCCTGCAGGCTCTATCCCATTTTTTATTAATTTTCTTTTTATATAGCTTTCTACTTCTTTTCCCTTTATCTTGTTCAATAGCACCATAACATCCATGATTTTTGAGTTCAGAAATATTTTATTTGCTATTTTAACAAGTTCAGGATTATCCAGATGCCTGGTAGCAGGCAATTTCCCGGCTTTTATCTGACCCACTATATTTTTCATATCCGCTGCTATATGGATGGAGGCGTTATTGGCATCAACTACAACAATAATTAAGTCCAGGCTGGTAATTACCCCTCTTGCAGGATCTTCCAGTCCTGCTTTCAGGTCTATTAAAGTTACTGGATTATCTCCAAAACCTGATATTCTTAAATCTCTGGTTATTTTAGATATAGGACCATCACACCCTGCTCCCGGCCCCCTGTCTCCTATCTTACCTGCCGTCAGGAAAAATATACCCTCCTGGCTTCGGGCATAATATTTATCGGATAGTTTATTTAAATAAATTTCTGCGCCGGGCAAAGGGGTAGGGTCATCAACAGGACAGGTTACCGACCCACCACTAAACGCAGTTCCTCCAAAATAATCTATAAGAGATGCAGGTATTTTTTTTAGCCCCAGCGCCTGGTGAAGCCCTATATTAGTTGAATCAGCGTCCAGCACACAGACTTTATATCCAGAATCTCTAAGCGCTCCTGCAAGTAAAACTGTAACTGTGCTTTTTCCGCTTCCTCCTTTTCCCAGTATACCTATTCTTTTCCCTGTAAGTTTTTTATTTTCTTTTACATTCATTTTACCCGATTCCTATCTTTAAAATTTTTAATTCGCTAATATTATAAAGTTAGCTTTGCCTAACTTTATAATATCTTCTAATTCTTCCCTGTCAAGGAAAAATTATTATTATAATATATTCATAGATTATCTGCCTATTTTAAGTTAAGAATATTTATTTGACTTGCAGGTTCAAAAAAAATCTTTTACGGGCTGGCCGCTGGAAATATTTCCAGCAAAAACACTTAAGATATCAACTCTTATATCAAGTACTTTTCCTGGCGAATTTTAATATTTTATATACAGGAAACCAGTGGATTAACATTATATCCCCATATAATAATAAATGAGGGCCGGTTTTGAAACTAAAACCGGTCCTCATTTTATCTACAAATACCATTGCGGCTGCCAGTATCAGGCAGGTTTAGGACAACTTAATTTAACTTTAGTAATATAGACCTTCCTGAGCCTGACCTGCTCCTACCTTATTACATCGGGGGCATTCCGCCATACCCTCCTCCTGGAGGCATTGCAGGCCCGGGTTTTTCTTTTTCAGGTTTCTCTGCAACAACCACTTCGGTTGTAAGCATGAGCGCTGCTATTGATGCCGCATTCTGCAGCGCGCTCCTGGTTACTTTTGCCGGGTCTATAATACCGGCATCTATCATATTTACATATTTCCCATTTAATGCATCAAGTCCTTCTCCCGGTTCCATCTTCCTTACTTTCTCCACAACAACCGAACCCTCAAGTCCCGCATTGGCTGCAATTTGTCTGAGCGGTTCCTCAAGAGCTCTAGCTACGATAGCCGCACCGGTTTTCATATCACCCTCAAATTTGCCGAGGTCAATCTTTTTAATTGTATTTATAAGAACAACTCCACCGCCTGCAACAATACCCTCTTCAACTGCAGCCTTTGTAGCTGATAGAGCATCTTCTATCCTGTGCTTTTTCTCCTTTAATTCCACTTCAGTTGCAGCTCCAACTTTTATTACTGCTACGCCGCCGGATAGTTTGGCCAGCCTTTCCTGTAATTTTTCCTTATCAAAATCCGAGTCACTCTGTTCTATCTCATTTTTAATCTGCTTTATCCTGCCTTTTATAGAATTTATAGAACCTTTCCCTTCAACAATTGTTGTATTCTCTTTATCTACCTTGACCTGCCTTGCCGAGCCAAGCATCTCAAGGGTAACGTTCTCAAGCTTAACGCCAATCTCTTCACTTATCACTTTACCATCGGTTACAATGGCAATGTCTTCCAGCATAGCTTTTCGTCTGTCGCCAAACCCTGGAGCTTTCACGGCAACAACGGTCAATGTGCCCCGGAGTTTGTTAACCACTATGGTAGCCAGAGCTTCGCCCTCAACATCTTCTGCAATTATTAAAAGCGGTTTTCCTGACTGCTGTATTTTCTCAAGAACCGGGATTAAATCTCCAACTGCTGCTATTTTCTGATTTGCTATAAGGATATAAGGGTCGCTCAGAACCGCTTCCATTCTTTCTGCATCGGTAACCATATAAGGAGATAGATAACCCTTATCAAACTGCAGACCCTCAACCAGCTCTATTTCTATACCAAATTTATTTGATTCCTCAACAGTAATAACTCCATCTTTTCCTACCTTGTCCATAGCATCAGCTATGGTATTACCGATCTTTTCATCTGCAGCCGAAATAGCTGCAACTTCAGCTATTTTCTTTTTGTCAGTTGCAATATCCTGACTCATTTTTCCTATTTCATCTACAACTATATTAACTGCTTCTTCTATACCTTTTTTTAGCAACATTGGATTTGCTCCTGCTGCCACGTTTCTCAGGCCTTCTTTTACCATAGCCTGGGCAAGTATGGTAGCTGTGGTTGTACCATCACCCGCAACATCATTAGTTTTGGTAGCAACTTCTTTTAGCAGCTGGACACCTGCATTTTCAAAAACATCTTCCACTTCAATTTCTCTTGCTATGGTTACGCCATCATTTGTAATGGTAGGAGAACCATATTTCTTATCAAGCACTACATTCCTACCCTTGGGGCCAAGGGTAACTTTGATTGCATCTGCTATGGTATTTACCCCTTTTTCCAGAGATCTTCTTGCGCTCTCATTATACTTTAATTCTTTTGCCATTATTTCTTTACCTCCTTCAAAAAATAAAAACTTTTACTCTACGATTGCCAGAATATCACTCTCTTTTATAATCAGATGTTCCTCTCCATCAATTTTTACTTCAGTCCCTGAATACTTGGAGTAAAGGACAACATCCCCGACCTTTACTTCCATAGGAACTTTGCTGCCTTTCTCATCTCTTGCTCCACTGCCAACTGCAATTACTTTTCCTTCCTGTGGTTTTTCTTTCGCAGAATCCGGAAGAACGATTCCACTCTTAGTTTTCTCCTCGCTGGGGTTTGGTTTTACCAGTAATCTGTCACCAAGCGGTTTGTATCCCATTATTTTTTCCTCCTTTTTAAAATATTGTGCATTTACTTAAATACATTAAATAGAGTTAGCACTCTCATATATAGACTGCTAACCTTTAAAAATAATATTATAACGTAAACAAAAAATCAAGAAAAAATTTAGATAAACTTTAACTCGGAATCAAAAAAATAGCTCTAAGACCGGCCCGGGATAACCCGGAGTTATGTTAAGGCCTTTTACTGCAGATAGCCTTAAATTAGCCATCTTTTTTCTCTTTTTATACAATTTATCAACCAGATAAAATAAATTATAATTAAACATCGCTTCTTGAGTGGACATCAACTTCCAGGCTGTCAAATCTTCTTTTCAAAAACCTGTAATAGCCCACACAGGCCACCATCGCTGCATTATCCATGCACAGGTAAAATGGAGGGACATATATTTTAATACCGCTGGCCTCACCTTTTTTCAGAAACTCTTTCCTGAGCTCGCTATTGGCAGCCACTCCACCGCTCACCAGTATCTTCTCCACTCCTAACTCTTTGGCCGCTCTTATTGTTTTTTCCGTCAGAACCTCCACTATCGCTCTCTGGAAACTGGCAACAAGATGGGGGATATTTTCCCCCAGGAGGAGCTTTTTATCTTTTTTTGTCCTGTAAATAAGAGAAGTCTTGAGCCCGCTGAAACTAAAGTTAAAATCACCACTTTCCAGCATGGGCCTGGGAAAGTCTATAAAAGAGGAATCTCCGCCCTGCGCCAGCCTGTCAATAACAGGGCCGCCGGGGTAACCGAGTCCCAGATATCTCGCTATCTTATCATAAGCTTCCCCTGCTGCATCATCAACAGTATGGCCGATTTCTTTTACGCTCCAGTCCCTATCAACATAATACAGGCTTGAATGCCCCCCTGAAACAACAAGCCCTATAAAACCACCCGTGATATCAGGATTTTCAATTAAGTTTGAGTATATGTGTGCCTCAAGATGATTTACTGCAATAAGAGGAACCTTTTTAGTATAGCTTATAGCTTTGGCCGCACCCATCCCCACCAGGAGTGAACCTATAAGGCCGGGCCTATTTGAAACGCTGACTGCGTCAATATCATCAAAACTTCTGCCTGCCTTCTCCAGCGCCTCCTTTATAACTATGTTTATCACCTCTATATGTTTTCTTGACGCTATCTCGGGAACGATACCCCCATACTCTCTGTGAATCTCTTCCTGGGAAGAAACTACATTGGAAAGTACCGTGGAGCCATTCTTGACCACAGCGGCACAGCTGTCATCACAGGAAGTCTCTATACCCAGTATATTAATTTCTCCTTTTATATCTTCTCTACTCATTATCGTTCCTGATGTTTTTACGCGCATGATATCTGTTAAACTGCCCTTTTATACCCGGCCTCATTGTTGGCTATTACTATTATGTTTATCTTTATCAGCACCCCCAAAGGGAATGAATTCTCTTACATAAACAGGGGTAATATTACCGGGCCCGGCCTTTTTTAACCCATTATAATAAGCGCAGGCATTGACATATCCCGCCCGGGGATATACTGTTTTTTTATCCAGTATATAAACTTTGCCGTGCTTTAGAATATTAGATAAAGTTTCCCTGTAGACTGTACAACAGTTCCCCCCTATAACTACCTCTGGATTTCTATATATGGCAGGGCTACCCGGAACCTTTAAGGTTCTGTTTTTTATCAATCTATCTAAAAACTCTTTTAGCTTATCATAGCCGACCAAAAAGTTTTCACTTTCCTTCTTTATAAAAAAATTGGCCTTCCCGGAATCAATTCTTGCAATATAATTTCCCCCACCACCGGCTTCAGTGGCAGGGACAGAACTGTAGAAAGAAAAATAGACTTCCTTTTTCCTTACGTCAAGGCAGGGCATAACTATGATAGAAACACCTCTGGCCGGCGAACCTGCAATAAGATTGATATTTTTTAGGACCATACCCGCCGCAACAGCATCCAGCGAATTAATCCCAAAAGCAGGCTTTTCTTCCAGGAAGGCTAACATCTTTATGACACTGACCCCGATTCTTGTCCCTGTAAAATCACCGGGGCCACTGTTTACTCCAAACACATCTATATCTTTTAATTCAATTTTTGATTTGCCCAGGGTTCTGTCCAGCATCCCCATTATATTTACCATATGCCCGGTGCCGGCCCTGCTCATTACTTCAGAGATAACCCTGCTGTCACGGCTGACGGCAACACTCAGATATCTGGTACTGCTGTCAACGCTTAAGATATTCATAACTCATCTTTCGTAATACTCTATAATTCTGACCTGATTTACCCGGTAAAATTTATCTTCTGCTCTTAAATGATATTAATTTTTTTACAGTGTACTTTTTATTCCCATTCTTTATTTTTATCCAATACACCCCTGAGTTCTTCAAGCTTCCTATCCCAGTAGCGGTTTGAACTGCTGAACAATATTTTTCTTTTTGATTCTGTATCATCTTCGTCCGTTAGATAATCAAGGTTTATCTCTAAAAAATTCCCTTTTATATATTGTTTTATCTTATCTCCCCATTCTATGCAAACAATTGAATTGCTATTATATATATAATCTCCAATACCAATCTCACTTATTTCCCCTGTGTCTCCCAGCCTGTACAGGTCAATATGCACAAGGTTTTTGAATCTGCCGACCCTGTACTCGTTGACAATAGTAAAACTGGGGCTTGAGGGATTCTCAGTTATACCCAGACCCCCGGCTATACCCGATATAAATGTCGTTTTGCCTCCGCCAAGTTCTCCGGTAAAAAGAATAACATCTTCTACCGAAAGAACCCTGGAGAAAATCTTTCCAAGTTTACAGGTAGAAACACGGGAATTTGAAATTATTTCAATCTGCATGTTAAAAGAGTCCTAACTGTTCACCCTTATTTTCTTCACTTTCGGCTTCTAGACTTAAGATATCTTCCCGGTAGCCGTCCGTCTCTTCACCGGACTCAACAATTTTATTTATTTTCTGGAAATCCTGTCTTAGAACTTCCATTTTTGAAGGGCTATACAGAACAGCGGCAGGATGATTTATGGGCATTATAATACGGTTATTAACTTTATACACCTTTCCCCTGAGACCGGTTATTCCCTTATTAGTATTAAGAAGAAGCTGTGTTGAGTATTTCCCCATGGTGCATATTAACTTCGGGTCAATTATCTCTATCTGCTTGAACAGGTAGCCTTTGCAGGCCTCAATCTCTTCTATCCGGGGGTCCCTGTTCCCGGGGGGCCTGCATTTTAACACATTGGCAATAAAAACTTCACTCCTTACCAGACCGATTGAATCAAGAAGCTCATCAAGAATCTTCCCTGCCTGGCCCACGAAAGGCAGCCCCTGCAGATCTTCATTTTTCCCGGGTGCCTCTCCGACAAGCATAATTTTTGCATAGGCACTCCCTCCACCAAAAACGAACCTGTTCCTGGTCTTTGACAGCTCGCATTTAGTGCAATCCTTAATCTCCAGATAAAATTCTTTTAATTTTTGTCTCCTGTCATATTCTTCCATAGCTTTTTTAAATCTCTCTTATTTTTTATATTTATTTATAACTTATATTATTACATACTTCAACATTTATACATCTTCATTTACAAAAATTTAAAATTCTTTTACTATAAACCTGTATGTTTATAAGCAGAACAATTATACAGAAAAGGACAAACATGAAAACTAAAGCAACTATTTTTTCACTGATTGTAGCACTTACCTTTGCGGCCCTTATCGGAGGTTGCAGCCCCGGTCCCGTTGAGATTGAAGAAGTGGTAACCTGCAAAAACCTGGACAGCGAGTACAAGCCGCTGGATATTACGACTACTTTTCCGTCAGGAACAGAAGTAGTATATATAGCGGTTAAAATTAAAAATATGACCACTGAAGACAGGGTAACCACCACGTGGAATTATCTTGAAACCAAAGAGCAGATTAATACCACAGATTTCACCACAGAAGAACGCGGTTCAGGCTACATTGGCTTTAGCCTGCAAATAGATAACAGCTTCCCTGCAGGTAGATACAATGCAATAGTCTACCTTAATAACGAAGAGGCTAAGACCGTAGAGTTCTCAGTGGAATAGCTTTTGCTCTTTTATAGATACTTTTAATTTAGCTGACCGCTATACAGGTCAGGGTACGGGAAATACCGTCAATTTTCTGAATCTTATCCAGTATTAGATTTGTAAGGGCATCAGCATCGGAAACTTCAACAAAAGCAATAATATCATAAGGCCCAACTGTCGTATGAGCGCTCTTTACATTTTCCAGCCCATTAATAGCAGCCGCTGCCTCCTTTGCTCTTCCAGCTTCAGCTGTAATTAATATATATGCCTGCATCTTATCACCTCCAATTTAGACTAAGTATATCATTGATATCAATTGTAGATAATAATTCCGGATTTTTCTTATCTTTTAAATCTATTATTTGAATATAACTGTTCTTTTTTATTATCACAGAAGCTTTTATAACTTTTTTCTAAGATAACCTGAATCCACCTACAAGCTAACCTGCTTCAATAAGGTCTTTAAGAAAATCCAGATACCTTTCATTTTCTTCATGAAGCAAAAACGGCTTTATCTGCTTCTTATAAAAAGAAATGTTTTTTTCTTCCTTACTGCAAACCTCCTTTAATTTAAGAAAAAATTCTTTTTCTGACCTAATATTAAAAGTTTCCAAAACCTCTAAATCCGGTTTGACTTTTCTAGAAAGCAGCCAGTAGATATCATAAAAGTCCCTGCCTCTTGTCTGCTTCCTTGTTAATAGAGCTCTTATTTTCTGTGAAAGAAGTACCGGTAAAGTGTTGGTTACCACCCTTTCACTCATGCCAAAACCGGAAAGGAGTAAGACTTCAGTCCCAATTCTTTCCTGATTGGTAAAATCAAGCCTTATCATCAATTTTTCCCTGGGGTCAGAACCAACCCCCATCTGGAAAAATAAACCTTCAAAACTTATCCTTCCTCTCCCGCCATTTTTCGTTTTCTTAAAATCAAATTCAAAATTATAATTTTCCCTCCTGAAACTATCAGAAGCTTTTTTAAAAAGATCTTTTACCTTATCCGGGTCCAGACTAAAATTATCAAAATCCAGATCTTCGGAGAACCTGTCCAGACCCCGTAAAAGCTGCAGCGAAGTCCCGCCTATAAACGAAAGATTCTGGCAGGAGGGCAGCCTGTAAAGGGCGGTTAACAACTTTACCTGGAGATATTGCCTTAAAATAGCTCTTTTTTTTGCCGGAGGTATTCCCCGTCTTTCGGCTTCTTTTAAAATATCTTCCCAGAGAAATTTACTAATCATAAGAGCCTTTCCGCCAATCTTTTAAAACTTTTTGTTTTTATTAATTGAATATATCTTCTAAATTCCTGCCAGTTAAAATTCCTGGAAAAAGAAAAACGTTCCTCCAGGGGAAAATTTTTTCCAAAAGAAGCCTTATTTAGGTAAAGAAAATCAAAAAGAGCCTTTTCTGGCCTGGCTACTTTGTAATACTGCTGTTTATCCACTTCAACCTCTTCCCAGCCAAAAAAAAGTTCCAGCTTTAAAGTACGGTAGGTAAAAAGACCGAACTGGTTTTTGAATTTTTGAGTTTTTCTGATTGTAACCGAAGTCACTGCAAAGGGTACATCTGGAATGACACCGTAATAATTAAGAGCTGATTCTAAGCTGATATAAGAAGGTTCATAAAGACGGTTAGCCAATTCAAATTCATCTTTAAACTCTGTTTCCTTTAAGAAGTAAAGATTCTTTTTTAGTCTTATAAGATAGCCCCTGGCTGCCCAGTTTTTTAATTGGTTTTTCACTGTCTGGCGGTTAGATTCAGGAAACCACTTGAAGATATCCTCAAGAGAAAAAATCCCTGTATTTTTTATTTTTAATCTTAATTCTTCAAACTTCACTATTTCTCAAAATAACAAAAAAATATTATTATCAGAAATAAGTATAGAACTAGTTTTTTGTTTGTCAAGCATTGGTACAAAGACGCTCTCAAGACTTACAACTACCTCCACCATAGCTTTTATTAACACAGAAACAGGAAGACCGGACAGGACAGTTCAATGTTATTCAAGGACCATAGCAGTTACATTATCACAGCATTGTTTGTATACCCATGAACCTTTCGTGCAACCTAAACTATTGGAGCATATGTGGTTTTCATCCACTACATTGAGCAGTATTTCTTGCATGCAATAAGATGGCCCTACTTTATCCTTCTCAGCCTGCCATTTGTTCTTGTGTGTATTGTTATATTGTTTATGGAAATTATCTTTAAGAAAAAGCAGCTTACATCTGCCCCGCAGCTTACTTCTATATATTTTGGGTTATCCACACTTTCTATAACATCATAATTTAAATACTTAATTTTACATCCGTCTGCATCTTTATAGTTTCTATAAAAATACTCATAAATTATATCCGGATAATTATTTTCCAGCCTGTTAATACCAAGAACCTGAGCCGCTTCCATGTCAATACATTTTGAAGCCTCTTCTGCTGCTACCATACATGCCTTATTTATTTCTACCTTATACATAAAAGCCCTGCCTATATCAACAACAAAGCCTGCCAGTAAAATAAAGATGGGCATAAGTATAGCTACCGTAATAAGAATTGAGCCTCTTTTAAGTTTTAAATTAGAATTCAAGTTCTTCATATCTTATCCCACCGAGCCATTTATTTGCGTCCGTGCCGCTACCTTCCGGTTTTAGGTTAATGGACCTGAAGCCGTTAATAGGATTTTTAAAACTTACATGGGCGCTCTCACCATTTTGAGCAAAAAGGTAAATATGAAGGAGGCTTTCCTCGCTCCCGCTGTATTCAAATTTTGTAAGAGTATCTATATTCCCTTCCGCAGATGGAGCCACATCTCCATCAAATATTATTACTCTCTCAACCCCATTATTATTAAATCTACATACATCCTCATAAACATGGACCCTAACAATCTTTTTTTCTTCTTCACCTTCAGATAAATCGCTGTTATCCACTTTCCAGCGTATGTTTAGCTCCATATCACATTCTTCGTTATCCCCGTCTTTATGCCATTTAGTAAAAACATATTCTGGACTCTTTTCAACTATAAGTTCACCATGAAGAGGTGTTGCGTAGAATCCATCCTCAACCCATACCATCTCATATTCATAATAACTTGTATCAACCCATTCCTTTTCGGTATAATTTTCCCAGTAACCCTGACTCACAGTATAAGAAGTATCAACCCATCTTTTACCGGAAACTGTCTCCCAGTGACTGGTATCCACCCAGTAACTAATTGAAAGTGTTTTCCAGTAGCCGCTTTTTATCCAGACTTTATAAGATTCTTTTACTCTTGTAAGCTTTTCATAACACTTATATTTTTTAGCATAAACCCGTCCGCCATAAACCGGACGATAATCAATAATCCACTTTTTCGCATGATATTTATTGCCTTTGTAAATTATTGTATATATGCTAGGCTGCTTCTTTGCAAAACCCGAATAAACTGACCAGCCATAACTATCCGTTCCTACATAAATTGTTAAATTTGCCTTAACCCATTTATCAACATATCTATATCTTGTCTCCCAGTGGCTGGTATCTACCCACACAGTCTTATTGTAGCAGTCATAATAACCACCGCTAACCCATACCTTATCGGTATAATTTTCCCAGTAACCCTGATTCACAGTATAAGAAGTATCAACCCATCTTTTCTTAGTAGTTTTCTGCCAGTAACCATCTTCAACCTTATTTCTCTTTATCTCCCAGTGGCTGGTATCTACCCAGATTTTTTCAGATTCTGCATAACCATTTAAAGGTAATAAAAAAGTTATAGATATAAATACAAATAAAAATAATATTATCAAACGATATATAATTTTATTAGTCATTTATACTCCCTACTTAAGATAAAAAATAAGTTCTTTGCATATTTCACCACTGTGATTATCCTTACCCATAACATACTGAACCCTAAAATATTTCCCTAGCAAAAAATCGAGGTCTCCAGCACTATTAAAATCTTCATAATCAAAAATCAAAGAATCATAAACATTATATCCTACATAAGGGTCGGACTCTAATTCATAAGTATTAATATCAAAAACAACCTGATAATCTTCAACATCTTCACAGAAAGAACTTCCATTCCTGGACTTTTTATCCACAAGGAAATAAATTTTATTATCCTCTATTTTCTCTATAGTGCCTTTGAATATATAATCATATATAATTTCATGTTCAGCTGTATCAACCCAGAATTCAACTTTATTTCCCTCTTCATCCTCTCCAATAATTTTTTCCATTTCAATAACTATTTCATTTCCTTCTTTATCAAGAAATGTTTCATATCTCAATTCCTCCTGACTATCTTCGTATGAAATACCCTTATTCTGTTCCACACTTTTATTTATAGAATCCTTAATTTTTCCAGGCACATCAAACTTAATTACAAAAAATACGCAAACGGCTATAAATACAATAAGAGTTATATTTGTAATTTTCCTTTTGTTTTCCATACCAATCCTTCTTTAAAACTTAAAAAGCATTATAATTAAAATTTCTATAAAAAAATTTTTCTATTAAATACTAACTTTCCTACTCCAAACAGATTTATAAATTTGCTATTTACTCTTTTTCTTCTATCCTCATCACACTACTTCCAGTTACTTCAGCGTGCCCATCTCCAATCATTGAAAAGGGAGGAATTTTTGAAAAAAAAATAGGAACTTTATAAATTACATCAACCCCGACCGAGTCACCGGGGTTCGTACCAGAAATATCTATCCTCAAACTGAGCCTTTCATTAAGGTTCCAGCCCGGCATAGTAGATGAAGCATATTCCAATGCAGCATTTACAGCACCTGATTCCGGATCATTAGATAATGTTGCAGCTCTGGCAGCTTCATAAGATGCAGAATTCACAGCTATCTTCGCATTCAATAAAAACCCAAATTGGATTATCCCCGCAACTAACAAAATTAATACTGGTAATACCAGAGCAAACTCAACAAAAACACTACCTCTTTCCGAGTAAAGTTTTGGTTTACACATGATGCTGTATCTCTTTACTAAAAAATTAATTTTAGACCTAAGCATTATTAATAATCAGTATAAGAATCTTTAACTCTGCACCTAAAGACTATCAACTATAGTTTGAAAAACAGACTGAAGCTTGCCACCAAGTGCAGATACTACTGTAATACTAACAATAACAACAAGGGCTATATAAAGAGCCATTTCTATTAATGTAGCCCCTATTGAGTTAGAAAATACCCTGTTTAAAAAATTCTTTAATAAACTCATACTTACCTCCATTCTTAAATTTAATTTTTTTTAAACTTATTTATTCAAATAAAATAATTACTTCCCATCTAGTCTAACCTGATAGAAATAATACCCTCTAAAATAATAATTTTAGTTGAGGTATAACCGGTAACAAGAATAATATTACTGTTGGAATGAACATAAAAATGAAAATAATAATAACAAGATTGCTCTCCAATCTTTCAGATTTTATCTTCATCAGATCTCTTTGATTATTTCTTATAACCATTGACATATCTTTTAAAACTTTACTAACAGGGTTCCCAATTATTTCAGCCTGCATCAAAATTTTAACTACGGCCTTGAAATCATTACAAAAAGAAAGTTTTGCAACCATATGATAGGCATCAACTTTGTTCCAACCTTCAAATATTTTAACCTGTGCCAGTCTGAAGAGCTTACTAATTTCACACTTATAATTCTCTGAAATATAACTTAACGCTTCATCAAGGCTCAGCCCAGCTTTAATTAAAGAAGATAAAATATCTATTATATCCGGGAGCTCATTCTGCATTTTCTTACTCTTTGAATTAATACTGCCTCTAATAACTTCAGAGGGTATAAAATAAATAATTATTGCTGCAATAAGTGAATGCCAGACAAAATTTTTTTTTAAGAAGAATCCAATCATTAGAATAAATATAAAAAAGCTCAGTGAAAGAACAACCCTTAGTAAGAATAAGCCTTCTAAAGATTTAATTTCAAAACAAAATACTTTTATTCCATTTTGTTCCTTAAGCAATAATTTGAAATCTTCATTTAATTTATTCCTGCTATATTTTTTAACTATTTTTTCGGTCCTGGATTCAATTGTATCAATAACCAATCTGGTATCCTTATAACTAAACTTCATAAGAAATAAAAATATAAAAACTGAAATAAGAACTGGAACTAATACTATTAAAAAATTCACCTTATAACCCTGCTTCCTCCATAATAATTAATAACTCTGTTTATTATGAAAAAACCAATCACGTTACTTAGTACAACATATACAAGAATTAAAATACCGGCTCCTGTAAACAGAATATTCATAACTTCTTTATTAATAAGAACAACAATTATTATTGAAATTATCGGTATTAGAGTTATCAGATAAGAAGTATAGCGCGGCCCCGAGCTTAAAATCTTAACGTACCTTTCCATATTTTTCTTTTCTCTTATATACTCAATCTGATTCTTTAAAAATTCTATTAAATCTACTCCTTTGTCATTAGCAACTATAAAACCTGTAATAACCACTTCAATCAGGGGGCTACTGTTTCTTTGTATCATATTCCTTAATGCTTTATTTAATAATAATCCGCTTCGGGTGTCATTTAGTACCAACTCGAACTCTCTCTTTAATGGATAATCTGAGTCTTCTATAGCTTTCTGTATACAATTTAGAATATTAGGATTCCCATATAGATAACCGACCAGATCCAGTAAAAATTGTTCAAGCTGGTCTTCCTTTTTTATATTATCTCTTCTTTTTCTTATGTTAATAAAAATAAAGAATATAAATATGTTTGTAATCAGTAGAAGAATAGACAAAATCAAACCCAGTTTAAAAAACAATCCCAAAAAAAAGACGAGTGAAAATAACACAAAAATCAAAATAAAAAAATCTTCCACATTTAAATTTAGATTGCTCTTATCAATCCAATTCTTAATTTTGCTTATAAAACTTTGTTTCACATTAGCTTTTCTCGCAAGGTTCGTACTGCTAGACACCCTCAAGATTCTATTAATTATATTTTCCTGTCTATTAACAATAAAAATTGCTATAGAACTAAAAATATAAAATAATCCAAGTCCTATTGAAATTGATATAATTACAGATACTCTAATTTGTAATCTCCCCTTTCATCAAGAGTATTATCCACTAACAAAATTTCTTTTAATTTTCTGTTACATATATTCAAATCTTTATCTTTTTCGTAACTCAAAAATAACACTGAATCAATTACTCTTGAAATCATTTTTCTTACGACATAATCACTTATATTGGTTTTATACTCCATTGCTAATGTTTCCAGTCGTATGAAAGCATCAAAAGCAGAGTCAGCATGAATGGTTGTAAAACTCCCTCTGTGTCCCGTATTCAACGCCTGAAGCATTTGATAAGCGGCCATAGAATCTCTCACCTCACCGACTATGATTCTATCTGCCTTCATTCTCAATGTTTCAAATATTAATTTATCCTGATTAATTTCGTTATCATACTCTCTTGATTTCGTTCTGGTATATAACATTCTCACAAAAGGGTGCCCTGAAAGTTTTATCTCAGGAACATCCTGTATAATATTAATAAACTCACTCTCTGGAATTAATTTCGCCAGCGTGTTCAGCAAAGTAGTTTTCCCGGAACCCATAGAACCTGCAATAAGAATATTATTTTTCCTGCTCACCAGATTCTTCAAAATATCATAATATTTTTTATCAAACATATTTAATCTTAATAAGTCCTCCAGATTAAAATCTATACAGTTAAACACCCTTATTGAAATATATACCCTGTCGGAAACTGGCGGAATTATTATTGAACATCTACTTCCATCATAAAGTTCAGTATTTAAAAAAGGAACCCTCTGATCAACTATCTTGCCGGTATTGCTTTTGATCCTATCAATTATCAAATATACCTCATCAATATTACTAAATACCCTCCCCAGGTATTTCTTAACCCCATTCTTTATTATTATCATTTCCATATCCTGTATAAATATATCTGTTACTTCTTTATCCTGCAGGAATTCCTCTAATATCCCCAACCCAAATATTTCCGATAATGCTTTATTGATTAGTTCATCTCTGATATCAAAAACAAGGGAAGGATATTTCTTTTCAATCTCATCCTTCAAAAAAATATATAATTTGTCCTTAAAATATTCCCTATTTAAATAACTATAATTTAAAAAAGATTTATCATTCTTAACCCTTTTTTTAACCGAACTTATTATCTCTTCTTCATCGCTTCTTCTTAATTTATTCCACTCATAAAGCCTATCCTTTAACATTACTTTTAAACCCCCCACTTTCTACTGTCAGAACCCTGCTGACTTCTCTGAAAAAATTACTTTTTAAAATATTAACTTTATTAAACATCAATTTATTTTTATTGAAGCTTTTATCAAACTTTATAAAAGCATAAACAGGTATTTTAATAATTTTAGTGAGATCAATAATTCTAAAAAAATCTGTAAATTTTTTTTTATTTATAATAAGTTTCATTTTATATTCCTGAATAGAAAATTTATTTACCAGCAAATCTGCTAAATTTGAAATACGTGCAATGCTTGCTAAAGAATAATCACTTATTAAGAGGATTTCATTTGAAAGTTTGAGAACATCTAAAACTGGCCCATTTATAATTGTTTGTGTGTCTACAATAATACAATCATAATCTTTAGAAATAAAATTCATCAATTTATTTATAGAACATTTTTTTATATTCTCAGCCATAAGGGGGCTTGACACTCCCTTTAAAACATCCATATTTTTGTGTATATTCTTAACAAATTCGTTATATTTTTCTGGAAACCTTATTGCAAGTTCTAAAGATTTGTTTTCTTCTATATCAAATAAAACACCAAAATCACCGGGTGAACTATCCAATTCAAGTAATAACGTCTTCTTTTCCATTTTTTGCGACATAAACATTGCGGAAACTATAGCAAATGAGGTCTTGCCGACTCCACCTTTATTGGATACAACTGAAATTACTACACTTTTATCATAAAGATTTCTATTATGGTGAATTTTATTATTTTCATAATCAGCGGAATTCCAACAGACGTCGTTAAAATTTTTATAAGTGATAGTATTTTGAATCTCTAAATTCATAAAAACTTTCAACCTCAATTAAAAACCATTATTAAACTTCTTCTATTACAATTTTATAATTATTATCCTTTGTTAATCTGGCAACTATAGGAGCTTCTTTAATATCACATTTTAGATAAATGCTGGTAATATGATTACTATTATTCAAAAGAATGTTCTTATTAATATCTGAAATATTTTTTTCTATACATATTACCTCTAAATTCCTTACCATAACCTGACCATTAATTAAAATTATATTCTCCGACAAATTAAACATGGTGCTGTCAATATAGTCTCCAGCAGAAAAAAAATTTATGCTTTTATCCTTTATACCCCCGATATGATAAGAGCCATCAGTTTGATTTGAATATTTATTATTACTACTTTCTGAAAATTGAATATAATCCGGATATAATAACTCTTTTTCATATTCAGTTGATACTATAGATATACAATTACCTGTTCTTACCTCTTCTAAAAGAGGTTCCTCGTATTGTACATTTATCGCTATTACGACATCTCCCTCTGCTAATCTGCCAAAGATGCTCTCCTGTGTTTTTTTATCAAACATATCAATAGAGATATAATCACCTTTTCTTCTTTCTACATTAATAATTTTTCCAATTACACTTTCTTTATCCTCTACATAATTTTCAGGGAGTGAATTTTTATAATATTCCTTAAAATCCAAATCTTCCTCATTTATTTTTTTACCGGCTTCAATATTCCTGGAGGTAACCACTATCTCCTTTTTATCAAGGTAATTATTAAGTAATAAGTAAAAAGCCAGTCCGATAATAATCGACCCAATAATTGCCAGCACTAAATATTTTCTATAATTGTTTCTCATCATATTTCCCTTTAGTCATAAGTTAGTAAATTAAATATTTTTTCTGTCAGATAATTAAAACTTTTTAAATTGCTAAAACTAAAATTTAAAAACTCTGATCTATTTCTTAGCATTTTGTTTTCATCCAAAAAAATCAAATTTTTTAAATGGAAAAAATGTTTGATCTGGTTTTTAAAAAAATTTGATCTATCAAGCCTATCGTATTTATTTATTATCAAAACTTTTTCTACGTCAGAACATAAAAATCTATCATTTATTTTTACAAGTCTACCCATACTCCCTGCTGTATTATCAGATACCATTATTAAAAGATCAGCAAGGTCTATTACTCCCAGATATAAGTCGTCCAATTTATTCGGGAGATCAATTATAATCATGTGATACTTTTTTCTCGCAATATCAGCCAGACAATATATATCCTGTAAATCTATTTTCTTTGATAAATCATATGTCGGTGGCGACTGCAAAACATCCAGATTCTCATTAATTTTTATAATTGAATTATCCAGAGAATTTCTATTATATCCATCAACAAAATTTAAAATATTTGGAGAAGCCGGGATGCTCAGATAATAGCTTATATCTCCTCCTCCTTCAGAAAAATTTAAATCAACGAGAAGAGTTTTTATTTTATTAAAAACAAAACTTAGAAAAATAGAAATTGTTGTACTTCCAACCCCACCCTTAGCTTTCAATATAACAATTATCTTTTGTTTCAATGTTTTTATCTTTCTAATTTCTGTAGTTTCATTTTCTTTTGGAATATTACTATCCTGAGATTTTACTTTTTTATCCAACTTAAGGCTCTTTCTATCTTCTTTATCCTTATTCTCTTTTTCTTTCTTGTTTGAACCGTTATTACAATCCTCTTCGCTATATACCCTTTTTTTGTGTTTTTCGCTAACTTCTTTCTCCACTCTATCTTTATTCCTGTCGCTCTCCCCAGAATTTTTGTATTTTTCTTTTAAAATTACTTTTGTGTCCTTATTAAGATTTAAAAAATTACTAAAGTATGCCCTGAGATTAAACCGTTTATTTTTTTTGTTAACTGTTCTTTCCTCAATTTCTTTTAATATCAAATTTTCTATTTCCTTTTCATTTATAGGATATTCAACATCTTTCCCCAGAATGTAGACATTTATCTTTTTCCTATTGGCTCTTTTTATTATATTGGATAGATCAGAAATTTTTTTACTTATAATGACAAGATTAATTTTTTCATACTCCAGAATAAAGTTTACAGCAAAGCAGCTACTGAGATTTATAAAATTAAATTTATTAGTTAAATTCTGAATCCTCCTAAATGTATCATTATCCCTGTCAGCCAGTATGATATTAAAAGAATTAACATTTTTATTTGTCTTATCCTTCGAAATAGTGTTTGTATTCATAAGCGCTTTTAAATAATTGAATAATTTAAAGAAATTTGTTTAAATAGAATAAATTATATTATTAAATATGTCAATACAATTTCTATACACAATTTATACTATATTATTATATAAATATAGTATATAATAATAAATTACATTTAAATTGAAATTTAAATGTACAATCTAAGCAACATTTTAGAAAGGAGTTCTATGGAACATATAGTTGGGATTACAAATGCAAGGAATAATATTAAAGAAATTGTAGATTCCATATCTGATAACAATGAAACTTACATAGTCACCAGAGATTGTATACCCGAAGTTGTAATAATATCCTACAAAAAATACATGGAACATAAGAAGTTATTAGAACAGATGGTAGAGCTCAAATATGAAAGGTCCATAAAACAATCACAGAGTCAGTTTAAAGGATGGCTGGAGGAAAAAGGCTTTGACGTAAGCAGTTTATCAGAGGAAGAAATCGGAGAGATGGTTAGAAACCTGCACATAAACAATATCTGATAATCATAAAATATAAACTTTAAAATTATAGTTTAATATAAAAAAAAGTAATTATATTTATTTAAACTGTAGAATTGTGGTTAATTGTCTGGGGTCGGGGTGAACCTCATGCTTAGACCCGGATAATAACCGGGATGAGGTTTTTATACCATTTTTATTCCTGTATCAAAATAGTTCCTACATCAAAAGACCATTAGCATAAATCTGTAACATTTCCCTGTATCCGCCACGGCTCTCGGTAACTGTCATTTTCCCCGAAGCAACTTTTATAAATTCTTCAAAAAGTGATTCCCCTGCATCTTTTACGGACATCTCTCCACTTATTATACCGCCGGCATATATATCAAAATATTCTCTCTCTTCTATATCTTCGGGATTCCCCAGCACTTTTATTACCGGAAGGACAGGCAGTCCGGGAGGATATGATGGAAGGCCCCTGAAACGCGCCGGCAGCCCCCCTCCATAACTAAATACCTGTATCTGAGCCCCTGCAGTAAACATACCCAGAAAAAGCTGTGAGGCCTGGGTGGTACCGTCCATAAAATAAAGCCCGGAAGATGAAGGCTTTTCCCCATATTCCAGCACGCCAGCCAGTGGTGAATTGCCCCCCTTAATAATTGCCCCCAGTGATTTTTCCTCAATGGTGGTCAACCCTCCAGCTATATTACCTTTTGTCGGCTCGGAACCCAGTATATCTACCCCGTATTCAGCTATTTCCCTTTTCATGCGGTTAACACATCCCAGCAATTTTTCACTTACTTCTTTACTGGCAGCTCTTCTGGCCAGCACATGTTCTGCTCCAATCAATTCTGCTGTTTCCGAAAAGATTACCCTTCCACCTCTTTCAATCAGTAAATCTGATGCCTGCCCCGTAGCAGGGTTACTGGCAATAGCGGACACGGAACCCGACCCCCCGCATTTTATGCCAACTGTAAGGTCAGCTATGTCGCAATTTTCCCTTTCAACCTCTGAAGATTCCCTCACCAGCCTGCGTAATATGGCCACCCCTTTTTCCAGGGCAGAATTATAATTTTTATCCTTTTTAATGGTAACCGCCTCAACTTGCTTATACGGCAATATCTCTTCTGCCAGCTCTTCTGCTGTAATACTTTCGCAGCCAATCCCAACAAGCAGAACTGAATGGATATTGGGATTGGTCCCGATACCGGCCAGGGTCCTTCTGGCTCTTAAAAGGTCCGGCCCCAGCCTGATGCAGGCATGGTTATGTAAAAGCGGGATAGCTCCATCAACCTTTGAAGCAATCTCCGATGCCAGCTCATTAATACAGCCAACAGTTGGCAGGACTACAACATGGTTCCTTATGCCGGCCCGGCTGTTTTTCCTCCGGTACCCTTTAAAATGCATTGTTCCCTCCTTTAATTACTATCATATTTCAGCATACTTCTAACATTGTGAATGTGGACATGCGCGCCCCTGTCAATCAGGCAGGTTGCGGTTCCGATGCCCTCCCCATACTTGGTGACCGTCTCTCCGTCACCAATTGAATCTATGGCTATTTTATGGCCGGATGCAATTTCTTCCCCTGCTTCTATACTTTTAATTACCCTGCTGTCGGTAGAAATAATTGATATCATCTCCCCCTTTTTTACACCTTCTAGAACAGTTGCAACATTGTCATCTTTGTCCATCAAAATCGCCTTTTTCATTGCTTTTCTCCTTTTTATAGATATGGAGTTTATTTATTTCCGGTCACTTCTTCTATTTTTAAATCAATATATCACACATGTTATAATTTTAAAGGCTAATTTAAAAAGTGTCCCGACCTGGTAAGAAGCAGTGCCATACAGCGCGCCCACTTAATCATATAACCACACTCTTATCCTGATAAAAAAATTTAACCGAAATAAAAAGCTGTATTATCTAAAAACTTGTCATATATTTTTTTTGAAACAAATATTATAAATATACTACTAAACTATAAGATTATTAATAGAGAAAAGAGGAGCCATGACTAAAATATCACTTATCGTCCTGGGTATACTGGTAGCTGTAATGGGGGTTCTTGCTGTTATTCCCGGAATCAATATGGGGTCCGAGCCTATGTGGCATGCAGTGGTAAAGATTATAATAGGTCTCGTCGCTGTAATTATTGGATTGATGGCCAAGAAAAAAGCCTAAACTACGAAAATAGCTACAGCCTCAAAACTCTGAGAATCAGCCATTAAAATAATGGCTGATTCTATTTTTTTATTTTAATTTATTTCCTAGCATCGGCCAAAGCATCGGTACCTTCTGGCGGTATTTTATGTAAACAGGCCTTGATAAAACCATATGCTTTTCCATCAATGGTATGCTTATAAAAACAAATAGAAGTGTTACCATCAGAGGCCCGGCCACTGTTATCCAAACATGAGGCGCAACGCTTATCTGCATCAGCCATATTCCCCACCAGAATAAAATTTCTCCAAAATAATTTGGATGGCGGGAGTAGCGCCAGAGGCCCCGGTCAATATATTTATTTTTATTTTCCCGGTCTCTTTTGAACCTGTCCATCTGCCTGTCAGAAATAGATTCAATCAAAACAGCCACCATGCAGACGCTAAAGGATAAAGCCAAAAAGAAATTTAATTCTCCCTGCTGCACCACTCCAAAATATGCAGGGATAAGCGCTACAAAAACAATTATCGTTGGCATAAGATTAATACCAACCAGATTGGTAAAAAACCATAAGCGCAGCGAATTTTTCTTAAACATGGTATACCGCCAGTCCTGGTGGTGCAGTCCCTTCCACCGCATTGCCCAGTTAAACGTGAGCCGTATCCCCCAGATAGCAGCAGCGGCCATAAATAGTATATTTACCGCAGTAAGTGAACTTTCAGAAGATATTAACCAGTACGGAAGGATAACAAGAGGTGCCACGCTCCAGTATGGGTCATATATGCTGGAGTTTGCAAACAGTATTCCAAAACTCCATACAACTAATGTTGCAGATATATCTGCCAGAAGTGTGGATATCAGTATATGCATGTTTGAGGAAAGAATAAAAACATAAAAACCAACAGCAAACGCAAGAATATATACTGCTGAAACAATTAAAAATGATAGTGTTCTGTTTTTTATCCTGAATCCGGTCATTAAATAACCTGTACAATATTACTTCACAATTTCAATTTATATCTGCCGGGTGACGAATTTTTATAATTATATAATTCCTGCTTATTTTATTCAATTCTAAGTTCATTCCAGGTTAATAAACGAAGTTTAAAAAATGAAATGGCCCATTATTTTTATGCCAGAATCGGCCCCTAAAGTGAGCCCGGTCACTTAATCTTCCTACTGCCCCATTTGGCTTTCCTTTTTTCCAGAACAATATCCAGATAATTTACCTCAAGGGCTCTGGCAATTTTTTCACATTTGGCCTTTAACATAAAAAAGGTATTTGCTTCAACATTATCAAGGCTTTCAAAATTCCCCTGCCCTTTGGAAATTATAAGGTCAGCCTTTTTGAACTCTTTTAGAAACTCATCCGAGGCACTTTCAAAATTTACCCCTATTCTGTCATTTCCCGTTTCAATGACTTTTACTATATTATCAAGGCCGACTTCCTTTATGTCCTCCATTGTAACATCATTGCTTACAGGTGCTGATTTAACAGATAGTACCACTTTCTTTTTTCGCTCAACAAGCTCTTCTACAAAAACTCTGTCAAAAACAATTTCTCCGGCATTATCACTTAAATACAAAATATCCGTAGACTCATCCAGCGATTTCTTAAATTCTTTATAGTCGTCGGCAGCAAAAGGTATATTCTTAATTTCGCTTAAAATATCTTTAAAATCCAGCGTTTTTCCTTTATTCAAATTAATTCCGAGATCAATTATGTTCCCTCCCACTGATATCTTTGCAGCAGCATACAGCCTGTCTTTAGATAACCTGACCATCTGCTTTAACCCCGGGTAGAATTCCAGGGCAAGCCGGTTATACTTTTTCTTTAAATCATAGTAGGGGTCTTTCACCCCGGCAACCTCCCGTGCCACAGCATAGGCAATATCAGTATTATAGGCAGGAGAAAATTCATAATCTACTTCTGACAGATTATTTAATAACCTTTTTATTGCCTCTCTTCTCAACTTTTCACTGCAGCCAATTATATCCAGCGTATTTATGCACTGACCTATAATGCACGGGATACATTCCACATCAGTTTTCATATCAAACACTTCCCTCTTATAGCTTTCTTTAACTT
>Ga0307434_1000480_pt1 | contig 27032 bp, 19 predicted proteins | sample SalMarWE160220MG_FD_202156 | JGI IMG/M metagenome (GOLD analysis project Ga0307434, IMG submission 202156) | Salt marsh sediment microbial communities from the Plum Island Ecosystem LTER, Massachusetts, United States - WE1603-220 | ecosystem: Environmental > Aquatic > Marine > Intertidal zone >... | reverse complement strand
TCCGCGTCTCAGTGTCTCCGTGGTGAGAAATCCGGACTAATTCCGCGGGTTTCAACGCCCGATATTCGATAGGACGGGGTGCGGATCACATTGTGCGCGCCGGCCCGCGGGGACGGCGGGAGGAAACGATTGTGCCGCCCGGGCTGCTGGAACTGGAAGAGTCTGATGACCCCGCCCAGCGTGCCTCGCAGGATCACACTGGGTATGTAGGGCCGCGCCCGCGGTTATGGGACGTGAGCCTGCGTCTCGTCAACCGCCGGCTCAACCGAGGTTCGCTGCGGATCATCATGTATCACGGCATCTGCGCGGACTACGAGCGTGATCTGCCCTGGGTGCCGTCACACTACGTCACCCAGTCGGCCCTGGACGACCAGCTCGGCACGATGCGGCGCATTGGGTCGGTGGTCGGTCTGCGGGAGGTGCTGGGGCTGCTTCGCTCGGGCCGGACGTGGCGACAGCCACTATTCGCCATCACCTTCGATGACGCGCCGGCCAACCTGGTGCGACTGGCGGCGCCGGTACTGGCGGCTCACGATGTGTCAGCGACGATCTTCGCCTGTACGGATCGGCTGGAAGACGGCGGGATGCTGGAAGATGACGCGCGGCAAGCTCTTCTCGGCCCCGGCGGCCGGCGCGGAGGGGCCGCCGTCACTAACCCGGTCGATCCCGACGCCATCGATCCAAACGTGCGCGAGTCGTTGCGCTGCATGCGTTGGGATAAGGCACTGGCCATGGTGCGGGCCGGCCACTGGCTCGGGGCCCACGCCCGTTCGCACGTCAATCTCGCCCGGACCGAGCCGGCAAAGCGTCGTGAAGAAATCCGAGGCAGTATCGCGGCCATTCGCGACCGGTTGAACACCTCGAACGTGCCGCTCGCGTACCCCTATGGCCAGCGGAGCGATTTCGGGCCCGAGGACGTCCGGTTACTCCGCGAGTTGGATGTCCCGCTGGCCTGCACGGGCATCGCCGGCGGGAACCGGCCGCCGGTTGATCTGCTTCATCTGCGTCGCAACTGCGTCGGACTGTTTCACACCCGCACCACCTTTGCGGTGGAGGTGCTCGGGTTGCTCGACCGTCGCCGCAGGGCAAAGGCGGAGCGCATCGCGTGTGCGTGTCATGGCAAACATTGACCGACGAAGCCGCCCTTGCCGAGGTGGCTGCGGAATGGTCGCGCCTGGCGGAGCGAGCCGACGCATCGCTGTTCGTCGGGCCGGACTGGGTCAATGCCTGGCGGGCGACGATCGCGCCCGACGTGAAGCTGCGGGTCGTGACCGCAAGAGATCCGCGAGGGCGGCTCGCGGCCGTCTGGCCTCTGGGTATTCGCACGACAGGCCGCGGTCCGGCAAGATACCGGATACTCGAAGCGATGGGCGGGACCGTGGTCTCGGGGGATCGGCTTGATCCGATCACCGCCACTCAGGGCTTGGAGCAGCAACTGCTGGTTGAAGCGAAACGGACCGCGGCAAACGAAGCCGACTTGATCCACTGGAGCGAGCTGAGCCGTTCGGGACCGATCGCCCGATCACTCTTGACCGAAACGCAGCAGGCGCGAATGCAGGTTCGAGACCGGCGCGTGCTGCCGTTCATCGAATTGCCCGCCACTTACGATGCATACATGCACACGCTCAGCAAGAAGCTGCGCAGCTATCTACGGCGACAGGAGCGGGCTGCCGCCCTGCAGCACGGGCTGACGTGGCACCTCAACGATCAAGGCACTACGCTGGAATCGGCGATCGAAGCCTTCATCGATCTTCACGGTGAGTGCTGGCGCCACCGCGGTCAGACGGGCAGTTTCGTTTCTTGCGCGTTCGTGGCGTTCGTCAGGCGTTTCGCCGGAATCGCCCACCGGCGGGGCTGGCTGCGGCTGCACCGGCTCTGTGACGGGCAGCGCACGGTGGCGGCGCTGATGGCGTTCCATTGCGGGCAGCGCGCGTACTACTACCAGGGCGGTTGGGACCCGGCGCTGGCCGAACTCAGCCCCGGATCGTTGTGCATCGGGCAGGCCGTTCGGTCCGCGATCGAGGAGCAGCTCCGGACGTTCGATTTCCTCCGGGGCGACGAGCCTCACAAACGCCGGTGGGCCAACGCACACGACGAAACCGTCACTATCGTCGAGCCGGTGACGGCCCGAGGGCGTACCGCGCTGGCGTGCAGTGCCGCCAAGGAGAGCTTCAAGCAGGGCCTGTCGCGCGTGGCCGGTCACCGGGCCTGGGCAAGTGTCAAATCGTGCCTCTGCCCTCAGTGAGGCGAGCTGACGTCCAGCCCGAATCATCGCCGCCCAGCCTATGTCGAGGTGGCCAGTACCCGCCCCGTGCCCTCCAGCCAGGAACTGACGGCGGCCCGCCGGGTCTTGCGGAACAGCTTGCCTATGATGAATGCGATCCGCCTGCGGTTGATCCACATCGCCTCGAACATTTCATAGAGGCGCAGGTTACGAAGGTAGACGTAGAGATACCCTTCGAGTTGGAGCCTTTCCATGGTCTTGCGGGACAAGGCTTCAAGCTCCAGGGCGTTTCCGATCTGCTTGTTGAAATCTTCCCAGTTGGCGCTGATGAGCTTGTACCCGCCTTCGCCCCGGATCGCCAGGTCCCAGATCTGCGTGCCGGGATAAGGCACCATGAGGCCGATGGCGACCGAGTCGGGATTGAGCGTGGCCGCCAGGCGGATCGTGTCGCGAGCGGTGGCCTTGGTCTCGTTCGGATGGCCGATGATGAAGTAGGCGGCGAACTTGAGCCCAGCCTGGCGGAGAACGTGAGCGGCCCGCACGACGTCCGCCGGACCGATGCCCTTTCTCATTTGCCGCATGATCTCCGGATTCCCCGATTCAACGCCGAAGCCGACCTCCGTGAAGTTGGCGGCCTTCATCAGCCGGGCAATCGGCCCGTCGATCGTTTTCGCGTGAACATACGCCGAAAAGCGGGCTTTCTTGTGAATACCCTCCTGGATAATCGCCTTGCAGAGGTTGACGACGTGGTCCTTGCGAACCGTGAACGTCTCGTCATAGAAATCGATCCGGGAGCACCGGAACCGTTCGATGCTTCGCTTGATCTCGGCGACGACGTTGGCCGGGCTGCGCTGCCGGATCTTCCGGCCGTAGGGTCGGCTGCAGAAGTTGCACCCGAACGGGCAGCCACGCTGAGTCATGATCGGATACATCTTGGCCGGGGGGAACAGTTCCCACGCCGGCATGCCCAAATCGTCGAGGTTCTCGGGCACCTCACCCCGCCCGTTGACGCGGACCTGGTCGCCCTGGCGACTGGCCACACCTTGGATCCCCGAGGGGTCCTCGCCGGCGGAAACCGCGCGGGCGAACTTCAGAAACGCCATTTCACCCTCGCCCACCACGACGTAATCGAAGTTCGGGAACTCCCGGAGCGTTCGCTCCGGCAGAAAGCTGCCGTGAAACCCGCCGAGCACTATGATCGTCTCGGGGCACCGGGTCTTGACCGCGGCGGCAATCCGGTGCGTGGTCACGATCATGTGGGTCATCGCGGTCAGCCCGAGGATCCGCGGCCGTCGCTCGACGATCTCTGCGATGGTGTCGTCTACCGTCCGGCGGGTCAGTTTGCTATCGAGCACCGTGCACTTGCCCCCGTGCGCCTGCAGGTAGCCGGCGACGCAGGCAATGCCGATGGCCGGGTAGTCCGGCGCATCATAGCACTCTCGGACCACCTCCGCCGGGGGATTGACCAACAGGATGCTATCGTTCATGGACCCTGCCTTCTCTCGAGGTTATCGGATGCCGGGGCGAGGCGGTGAAGCTATGGACCGAAAGATGCCGGGTTCGCGGTCGTTGCCGGGCGGCGTGCGCTTACCGCGAGCCCAGGAAGGCGGTGCCCAGGGTCCGGAGCAGGATGCTCAGGTCCAGTTCGAGTGACATGTGCTTGATGTACCACAGGTCGAGCTGCAGTTTCCGTTGGGCATCTTCGACGCTGGCCCCATAGCGGTAGTTGATCTGTGCCCATCCGGAGAGTCCGGGCTTGACCAGGTGCCGTTCGTTATAGAACCGGATCTGGCTGGCCAGCTCCTCAACGAACTCGGGTCGCTCGGGTCGCGGGCCCACGACGGACATGGCCCCCGACAGCACGTTCCAAAGCTGGGGCAGCTCGTCCAGGCGGAGCTTGCGGAGATATCGCCCTACGCGGGTCACCCGCGGGTCGTTGGGTGTGGCCCAGGCGTGGCCGTTCTGCTCGGCCCCTACGAACATGGTTCGGAACTTGTGCAGGCGGAACGTTCGCCCGTTGAGCCCCACCCGGCGCTGGTGGTAGAACACAGGCCCCGGACCGTCGAGCTTGATGACCAGGGCGATCAGCGGCCAGAACGGCAGGGTCAACACCAGCCCGATCACCGCACAGGCGATGTCGAACGCACGCTTCATGATGAGCTGGGCTTCGCGGTAGTGCTTGAGGTCCGCAAACAGGAACCAGTTGGGCTCGAGGAGGGCCGCCGGCACTTCACTCAGAACCTCCTCATAAAAGGTAGACAGGTTGGTGACCCGGCAGCCCAGCCGCAAGCACCCCAGCGTCTTATCGACCAGCCATGGATTCTTCGCGGCGGAACGCCCCACCACGACCTCGCTCACCTGGTTCTCAAGGCAGATGCGTTCGATGTCATCGACCGTGCCCAACACAGGACGATCGTCGATGCCCCGGCCAACCTCGACTGCATCCGTCGTGATGTAGCCGATCAACCGATATCTCTTCGACAGGCCTTCGCCTTTGCTGGCCGGTGACAACCTGGACTTGCGATCCGTCCCGACGATCAGGAACTTACGGCTGTAGCTGTTGACCCAGGAACAGACGAGCAGCCGGGCTACCGGCGCCACCCCGATATACAAGGCGCCGACCAGGAACAGAACGCGCCGGCTCTGCACCGAGTACATGAACAGGTAGATCACCATGTACGTGAGGGCAACCGCCGCGGCAATGGTGAGGACTGACCGGGCCAGGATGCGCGAGCGGCGCAGCAGCGTCTGCTGCTCATAGAGACCGAATACCAGCCCCGACAACACCAGGGCCGGGCACTGGACCAGGCACGTCTGCCACCAACTGAATTCAACCCATCCTCCCACAGGCGTCCAGACGAACAAGTGGTAGCCCACGTAAAGGCCGACAGCAGCGACCAGTACGTCGAATGCGCTCCAGATCAACCAGGGCATCTCGAGGAGAGTATTGCCGAGGGCGCCGACCCAGCTTTGAGTGGTGGTCGTGGACGTAGCCGGCTCCGCGGAGACAAGCCGAGGATAGTCGTTCCGCCGGCCGGCCGCCGGTGGCGAGCCGTGACCGATAAGGACGCCTGAGGTTGGAGCGTCGATGCCCACGAGCATCTCCTGAAGATCGCGTTGGTGTTATCGGCGCGATCGAACCCGCCCCTGAGTTATCTCCCCGCCGGTCTTGACCCGAGTACGTCGTGCACGTTCCGGGCGGGTCGTGGGCGATGCGGACGTGTGTTATCGGGCATCTGGGAGCCCGCTTGGCGGCCTTGGCGTCCGACCGAAAAGCCCGAATATACGTGAATCGGACCGAACGGTTGCCGATAACTGTTGAGGGTACTCGCCGAACCGATTCGCCCTCGGGAGCAGCCCGAATGCGCAAGAATCCCAGGCACTCGGCCCGGTTCCTATCGGCCGTTGTGCCATGCATCGTGACTCTCGGCGTCGCGGTCGGCTGCAATGAGCCGGAGCGCCCCCCGGCCGCCTATGCCGGCCCGACCCTGGCAAGCGGGGACCTGAGCCCCGAGCCCGTCTCCTGCCCCCCGACCGGGTTCGTCATGATCGAGCGGCAGGCCTCTCGCGGCCGGTTTCCCGGGGCGCTGGCCGTCGCTCGCCTCGTGCCCGCCCGGAAGGATTCCCCCCGCGACGATTCCTCGCCCATCGACTGGCAGCTCGGAGCAATAAAAGAGGAAAAAGCAACCTACTGGAATAGCCTGTTCAACACGGTGTCCGACATCCGGGAAGTCGTCGTTCTCGACGGACTCGCCCTCGAGAAGCCCGGGGCCGACCTGACCGAGATCGCTGCTGCCGCCCGTCGGATGAAGGCCGACCTGTGCCTGATCTGGGGACCCGGTAACGCTGAGCCTCTGCGCGCGGCCCTGCTGGGGGTCATCATGGACGCCGAGCTGGGCCGGCCTGTCGCCTTCCTCCAGGCCGAAGCCGGCCCTGAGGACTTCGAGGAGCCGCCCGACGACCATTTCGAGGAGGACCGGCGGCACGAGGACGTCAACTACCTGGTCGCCCGCAAGTTCGAGCAGCAGGTCAAAGACTGTATGTTCGAGCTGATCAGCCGGGACCAGAGGATCCCCACCACCCTGCCCAGTCCCTGGCGATCCATCAGCACCATGCCCGCCGCCGACCAGCCGCCGATACCGGTCTACGTCCTGCCCAACCGGCCGGCCGGTTGGTGAGTACGCTTCCGGGAGCTGTGCGAAGCTGCCAGCGGCCGCGCAGCCTGCCACTGGCCGCTCAGCTCTGGCGATAGCTGACCGCTCGCTGATGGCTGATGGCCTCAATGAACGTGTGACACCACGCACGCATGTTTGCCGGAGGCGGTGGGGGCGATCCGGTCGCAAAAGCGGATCCGGATCTCCACGTCGGGGCCCATGCGCCGGCGAAGGTCCTCTTCGACCGTGCGTTTGACCTCGGCGGTGAAGTCCTGGTCGGGCACGACCTCCACGTCGAGCTTATCGAGCGATGGTTGCGTGACCCGGAATTGTCGGATTCCGTCGGCCTCTCGCAGGACGTACATCAGGGCCAGGGCATGCATCCGGCGGAGTTGGCTGCCGTCGCGGCAAACGATGTGGCTGGTGACCCGGCCGCGAACTTCGGCCAGAGCCGCCAGCGCCGAGCCGCATTCGCAGCGGCGACCGGATGAATGAGCGGGTGACGTGTCGTTGGCGGGGGAATCGGATGCCGCGGGTTCCCGCGCCAGGTCGCCGATGCGGTAGCGGATGATCGGCATGGCGAATGCTTCGAGATGGGTGACGACCACCTCCCCGACCTCGCCCGATCGGACCGGATGACCCTCCGAATCGAGCAACTCGAGGATGACGTTCTCCTGAGGGACATGGAGCCGACCCGCCGGACAGCCGAACGCCAGGAGTCCGCCGTCCCGGGCGCCGTACTCGATCACCACCGGTGCGCCGAACGCGGAGGCGATTGCTTCGCGGTCCGGCTCCAACAAGACTTCGCCGGTTACAAACACCGCCTGAAGCCGGTTTGACCCCAGCGCACCCGGAGGTGACCCCTTCTCCAAGACGTGACGCGCCAACAGGGCCAGGCTGCTGGCATAACCGTACACACACACGGGGCGGCACGCGCGGATCTGCCGGGCGTAGGCGTCCATCGTCTCGTTGGACATGTCGAACGCATTGAGCATGTGCTGATTGAGCAGCCCATCGCGCCATTGCCGCAACCGGTCCCGGGCCCGCAGTTCGATCGGAGCGCCCCACAGGAGGATCTCCGGGTCACCGGGCTGGACGCCCCACCACTGGCGTGCCCGCCACCGCGCCGCCCAGTCCGCCGCTTGCCGATGTCGATCGAAGTAGAACTTGAGCGGCTCACCGCTCGATCCGCCGGTGTTATGCGATTGGGGACCGCCCCGCGGGCAGCCGTGCCAGGTCATCGCTTCGAGGTGCTCGCGGATGTCGTTGCGGGTGAGCGTTGGAAGCCGGCCCAGGTCACTGAGACCGAGCCCCGGGTCGTTCGGATCGAGAGCGGCCCGGCGAAACCGCTCGGCATAGAAGGGGCAATGCTCGCCCGCCAGCTTCAACAGCCTTCGCAGCTTGCGCTCCTGCAACTCACGCAGGGCACCGGCCGAGAGGTGCTCAGACCGCTGGAGGCGCCGCAACCGGCGCATCGTGTCACGCCGCAGGAGCCGCTCGGTCAACGGCCAGAACAGGTTGCCCGCCAGCCAGCGATTCACCCCGGCACCTCGATGGCCGCTGCGGCCTTTTCGAGCGGCGCCCGTGGGTCAGCGGGATCGTAGTGGTCGGCGCGTCCTTCTGCACCGCGCGCAGCGAGTACGCGGGCAAAGACGGCGTATACCTCATGCGCAACATGCCGCCAGGTGCGGGCGCTGCCATGGGCCGAGATCAGCGGACGGTTCCAGTCGCGCGACAGGGCGGCGATGACGGCCCCGGCAAGGGCTCGGGCATCACCATCCGGCACGACCGTGCCGAGTTCGGCGGAACACACCTGCTCGCGGTTACCCCCGACGTTGGTGGCGACGACCGGGGTGCCGGCAGCAAAGGATTCCGAGATCGCGTTGCTCCAGCCCTCACTGCGCGAGGCATTGACCAGCAGATCGGCCGCGTTGTACATCAGGTTCAGTTGTTCACTGCCCACCGGCCCAACAAACTCCGCGCAAGGGCCGCGGGAATTCATTCCCGCATCCACATTGCAGCGGGCAATCCGCCTGAGCAACCTGTACTTGAAGAGTCGCTCCCCGCGCCGGCTGCCCGCCAGTACGAGCCGGACGTCTCCCAGGGCGCCCCGAACCGCCGGCATGATCGAGACCAGGCGATCGAAACCCTTGAGTTTCTGAAGATGACCCACGCCCAGCACGTACCTGGCGTTCGGGGCCCATCCCAGTATCAAACGGGCCCGACCGCGCTCCACGAAGTGATACACTGAAGCATCGACACCGTTGGGAATCACATCGACATGCAGGTCACTTCCTGCCACCTGGCGAACCCACCCGGCCAGGCTCTCGCTGACGGCGATGCGGGCGGCGGCGCCGCGGAGCATGGCCCGGATCTGAGCCCGACGGATCGTGCGCCGCGACAGGGAAACGATCTTGCCGCGGATGGTGACCACGACGGGGATACCGAGCCGCCGACCCGCCAGCCACGCCCCCACCCCGTCCGGATAGACGAAATGCGCGTCGATGAGATCAACCCCGGTGCGAGCGGGCCCACCCACTTGAGTGATGACTCGCTCAAGCGCCCGGGCGTAAGACACACCGTCCGTCACCCAGTTGATCACCGGCATGCTGAGCATTCGCGGGTGGACGACGGGCAAGGGATGATGTTGATCCGCGATCCGTTGCCGCGGACGCAGGATCGGGAACCATACCGCGGGCGACACCACGCGCACGTCTATGCGTGGACAGGCAGGCCCGGTACCGCGCGGCGACAGGCTGGCCAGTGCGCCGGCCCGGCGCTGCACGAAGATACCCTGGTCGGGTTGGTCCGGCGTCGGATAACAGAGAGTTGTCGTCAACACCCTCATACGGCGACCCCCGTGGTTCCACTCGCTGTGGCCACGACTTTGCCCGCGTTTATCGTGCCACTCCCTCACGGATCGGCGTGCCCCAGCGGCGTGACGTCGGCTGCGGCGCCGGTGCCGACGGGGAGTACACCTGCGCCCACAGCTCCAGAGACAGCAGCGTCCACAATAGCTGGCCATTTGCGCTAAGGCGCCGTTGATGACCGGTCAACACGTGCTCGATCTCCGCCGGGTTGATCCATTGCCGACAAACCGCACCCGAAGAGGTCAGCAGGTCCTGGGCCATCTCACGGAGCGGGCCTCTGAACCACGCATCCAACGGAACGTCGAACCCCTGCTTGGGCCGGGCAGCCGCCTCCTTACTCATCCAATGGGTCAGCGCCTGCCGGAGCACGTACTTGCCGCTGGTTCCGGCCAACTTCAACGACACCGGCATCCGGGCTGCCAACTCGACGAGCCGATGGTCGAGCAACGGCACCCGCACCTCCAGCCCGACCGCCATGCTCGCCCGATCCACCTTGGTCAGGATGTCATCCGCCATCAGCGTCTTCATGTCCACGTACAGCAACCGGTTGAGCAGTTGGGATGACGGGCAACGCGCGAACAGCTCCCGGGGGCGTTCAAAGGGGTCGTATCCACTCAGTTCCGCCTGCACTTCCGGCCGGAGGAGGATACCCGGCAGCGTCCCTGCCCGGATCGAGACACTCCGCAGGTGTGCGGTCGCGTCGTCGCAGGCGAGGTTTTGCAGCGTCACCTTGGCCCTTAGCGGCCTCGGGAGCCAGTCGGCCTTGGGATACAACCAGCCGGCCACTCCGGCGGTCGAACGCCGGAGCCAGCGCGGACACCGCGCCCGCAGAGCCGATTCGGCCAGATCGAACCGATACCGGCGATACCCGGCCAGCATTTCGTCCCCGCCGTCGCCGGACAGGGCAACCGTCACCCGTTGGCTCATGGCCTCTGAAAGATAGAACATCGGCACCGCGCAGGCGTCGGCGAACGGTTCATCGAAATGGCCAGCCAGACGCCGCGCCGCCCACGCCGCATCCGGGCGGACCATCACCTCACGATGGTCCGTCCCCAGCTTCTGGGCCACCGACCGGGCCACATCGCGCTCGTCACAGTCCGTTTCGTCGAACCCGACCGTCTGGGTGAAAACCGCCCCCGCCGCCTGCCTACGCATCGCCGCCACCACTGCCGACGAGTCCACTCCGCCGCTGAGGAACGCACCCAGCGGCACCTCGGACATGAGCCGCATCCCCACCGCGTCCTCCAGCAGATCGGCGAATGCTTCAATCCGTTCTCGCGCTTCGGCCGGTTGCGGCTCCGCACCTCCTGCTGACCGCTTAACCGTCGGCTCCTCGTCCCGGAATGGAATGTCCCACCATCTCCGGAGCGAGACGCCTGAACGGCTGCAGACTGCCAGGAACCCCGGCTCCAGCTTGCGGATCCCCTGAAGAATCGTTCTCGGTGCGGGCACGTGTCCAAGCGCGAGGTAATCGCTCAGCGCGCAAGGATCGACCCGCCGGGCCAGGTCCCCGGCGGCAAGGACCGCTTTCAATTCCGATCCGAACGCGATCCGCCGCCCATCGTCGTGCCAGTACAGCGGCTTGATGCCCAGTCGATCCCGCGCCAGCAGCAGCCTGCGCCGGCGCGAATCCCAGACCGCGATGGCGAACATCCCATTCAAATGCTCGACGAAGGATTCCCCGTAATCCTCGTAGAGGTGGCCGATGACCTCCGTGTCGCAACGGGTGCGCAGCCGGTGGCCCGTCGATCGGAGTTGGCCCGCCAGCACCCGGTGGTTGTAGATCTCGCCGTTGCATACGACCTGGATCGTGCCGTCCTCGTTGGACATCGGCTGGTGACCGCCTCGCACGTCGATGATGCTGAGCCGGACATGCCCCAGGCTCGCGCAGTGGTCGGTGAATGTGCCGGCATCATCCGGCCCGCGATGGCGCAGTTGAGCGGCCATGGCCGCGCCAAGGCCGCACTCCTCGGGCCTGAGCCCCGCGAACCGCACGATCCCGGCTATCCCGCACATGCCAGATCCTCCTTGAACGTCGTCGATTGCGGGCAGGACCGATCCACCAGTTCGCGGTAGAGCGAGGCATACCGGCTGACCCAGGTTTCGAGGGTAAACTGGTTCACCGCTGCGGTCCGCGCCCCCGCCCCGATCCGCCGTCGGGCAGGGCCGTCCAGCAGCACGGCCAGGATCGTCTCTGCCAGGCGATCCGGGGTGTCCGGCGGCACCAGCCAACCGGTGCGGTTCGGCGTGATCAGCTCGCGCATTCCTCCCACGTCGCTTGCCACCACCGCCAGCCCGCTGGACATCGCCTCCACGACCGCGTTGTTGCACGCTTCATACCTGCTCGGCAGAACGAACAGGTCGGCACATCGAAGGAGCTCCGGCACGTCCTTTCTGAAGCCCAGGAACCGCACTGTCGGACCGCATCGCAAGTCCTCTGTCAGCCGTTCCAGCTCGCGGCGAAGCGGGCCTGCCCCCACGATCATGAGCCGCGCGCTCGGATCGGCCATGCACACCTGCCGCCAGGCCCGCAATAACACGTCAATCCCTTTGATCGGCTGCAGGTTCGCCACGCAGATCACGACGTGGTCCGCCCCGCTGAGTCGGAGCCGGCGTCGGGTCCGGTGTATCTCATCCTGGTCCTCCTCCGGACGGAACCGCTGAACGTCCACGCCGTTGGGGATAACCTGCAGTTTGTGCTCGGGCACGCCGTACTCACGGTGCATCATGTGTGCCGCCTCGCGCGATACGGAAAGCACAGCGTCGGCCCGGGCGGCGGCCCAACGGTTCAACCGCCGGCGCAGCCGGCCCGGCGGCCGGAGGTGAGTCCGCCCATGGAAGCTCAGCAACAGCCGAACCGGCTGACGGCCCAGCGTTGCCAGGACCGAGTCAAGCCAGACACCCGTACTCCGGGCGTGCACGAGGTCCGGGCCAAACCGCTGGATTACCCGCCTCAACCGCCACCACGACCACGAGTCGCGCGATTCCCCTTCAGCCTGTCCCCTGCCCAACACCCATGTCGGGGTGCACGGTCGGCAGGGTGCAAGCAGGTCTTCGTCCGCATCGCGGAGCACGCACAGACCGTGGATAATGCCGCCGCCCGCTTCGCCGGGGCCGGACGCACTGTGAGAACCGCAAATGAGCCGCACCGTCGCCAGTTCCATGCCGCCTCCGAAGAGGGACGGCAGCACGTGGAGAACCCGCACCGGCGATGCAGCGGCGGGAGCTCGCGTCGTTGCCTCACTCGTGCGGCCAGTGGCCGGACCCAACGTGGTGGTCGTCATTCCTACTGTCCCCCGCCCGACATGGCGACTTGGGGCTGGTGGCCCCGGTTGGTCCAGCCGCGCAGCAGTCCCTCGAGGACGACGCCATCGCGGGCCTCGGCCCGGATTTCGTTATTGACCGCGCGATCCAGACACACCGGCAACGCAATGAGGATCCACATGCCTTCCGTGTAAAACCGGCTGGCGAACAGCCCGCCGATCATGTATACCAGCAGCGAGAGGCGGCTGGCAAATATGAGCAATTGGAAAAGATCAGGGTCCGACACACGGGCCTTTACCCGGCGATTCAGCTTGGCCAGCGTGCCCCACGCCATGCCCAGCAGCAGCAGGTAAACCGCCAGACCCAGGATCCCCGTCTCTGCGGCACAGAGCACGAACGTGTTGTGCGCGTCGCGGGTTCCGAGCTTCGCCCGGTCCTCCTCCTCGATGTATGTGACGATCTCGCGTTCAAACTGACCGATCCCCACGCCCATAGGATGGTCCTTGAGCATCTTCCACGCCCCTGTCCAGATGGTCAGACGGGAGGCGGCCGACTGGTCGCGCTCCTCCGGCGACCTGACGATTGTCAACATCCGCTCGCGGAACCACTGGTCGCTCAGGATCACGCCACCGGTCGCGGCAAGCACGAGGACGACGATCAGCCAGCGCCGGTGCCGCCTGGGCACGTACCAGATCGCCAGCAATCCGGTGACCACACCCGCCACGAACGCTGACCTGGTCCGGCACAGCAGGATCGCGTTGACGCCGTAACCGGCCGCGAGGAATGCCAGAGCCTTCAACCACAGCCCCTTCTGGCGAAACACAACCGCCACGAACGGGAGCAGTGCGAACAGGTGAATCGCCAGACCCGTGGACGCCTGGAAGTCCGGGCCCCCGATACCATCCAGGCGGTTGTGGGTGAAGGCGCTCGGCGGGGCATTCTTGGCTTCGTGACCGAGGTACAGCGTCATGACGGTAAACAAGATGGCCAGACACCAGAGCCCCCGACGCGTGACGACAACGTGGGTCATCAGCAGGGTGAATAGAAACACCTTCAGCATCTTGTCGATCAACGCGTCCGTCCTGTAGTTCCACATGGTGCCCAGCGACGCGGCCAACAGCATGGTCAGGAGAACCAGCAGGACTCCCCATTCGACCGGGTGCACGAACCGCCGCCCGAACTTCAACCGGTTCAGGTTCAGGAATGCCCCGATCAGCAGGCACAGGCCGCACACGAACGCATACCGGATCCCGAGGGGCTGCAGGACCTTGCCCCACCAGGTACTCTGGGGATAAACGTGGTACAGCGTTATGTAGCAGAGGACTCCCACCAGCGGAAACGCGAGGGTCGCGGCCGAACTCCCGCAGAAATAGAGCATGAAGGCGATACTACGAAGCGGCATGGATCAACGCCTCCTCGTCAAGGAATCGCTCGTCACGGGGTTGTTCGAGCGTATCCGGCTCGCGCGTGCGGCTTGCCGATCGGGTCACCCACGTCTCGCCGCCCAGGATGCCCAGGAGCGCCCGGGCTGAAGCCGACCAGGAGAACCGCCTGCGAACCATCGACCGACCGGCCTTGCCGATTGATCTGGCAGCCGGGACGTCCACCAGCAGCTCCACCAGCGCGTCGGCGATACGCTGCGGGGTGTCGGCTACGATGATGCCATTGGCCCGCCCGGTCGGCAGGCCTGCCGCACCCAGCGGCGTACAGACCACCGGGCAACCCGCCGCGCACGCCTCCAACACCTTGTTCTTGACGCCGCACCCGGTGGTCATCGGTGCCGCCGCCACCCGCGCCCGCTTCAGCCAGGCCGATAGGTCTTCGACCCGGCCGGTCACGGTGACACCCGGCCGGTCAGCCAATCGCCGCACGCTCGGTGTCGGGTCGGCGCCGACGATCGCCAGCTTTGGGGCGCGCTTAGCACTGGCAGGCCGGGCACTCGGGCCCGCAGGCACCGGCGAGTCGTTGAAACGGCGAAGCACCCGCGGCCAGACCTTCCGGGCCAGGTAGCAGGCTCCTGCTTGATTCGGCGGAAAGTGCATCGTACCCGTGAAGACGACGAGCCATTCCCTCTCGTCAGCACCGGTCACGTTTCCGGTTATCTCGACGCCATTGGGTACCACGCTTACAGCCACACCGGTGGCGCGGGACAAGCTGGCGGCATCGCGCGGCGCGACCGCAGCGAGAGCGTCGAACGTGCCCAGGACCCGCCTTTGAATCACGCGGACGCTGACGGCGGCCTTGAGCCCCATCAGTGACCATCGCAGCATCGGCGGAAAGCTTTGCCACGACAGCCAGGGATCATCGATCAGATCGCAGACCGTTCGCGGACCGGCGCCTGCTGATCCGCTTGCCGCCCCCGGTCCCTCGATCTGCCCCCGTGCCGCCAACAGATACGCCGCCGAGCGCAGGTCGAAACCCAACACCACGTCCGCCGACGCCGCCCGCTCGGCCACCTCCGCCAGGAGCGATTGGTCATACCCGAAGAACCCGATCGCCCGGCGAACCCAATAGGACCCGCTGATGCTCACCGGCGCGCGGTTGTCATCGGCCGGAACCATCCGGACATCCGGCAACACGCCCCGGGCGGCTTCGGCAAGCCGCTCGTCGGGCGTGACGCACATGAGCTCGCAGAGGCCGTTCAACTCCCGCAGCAGGTGCACGATCCGGAGATTCCGGCCATGCACCATGTCCGACACGTCAAACGGCAATGGGACCAGCACCCTCACGCGAAATCCTCCGCCGCCATGGTCGCATAGGGTGGGGCGTTCATCCCCGGCCAACGCACGAATGATCGCTCGCGCGCCGTCCCGCGCAGTGCCCGCAGCGTACGCTCGAGCGTCAGGTCAATACTGAATTGCCGGATCACGCTTGCGCGACCGCTGCTGCCCAACCGGCGGCGGGCATCGGGATCGCCATACATCGCGGTCAGTGCCTCGGCCAGTTCCGCCGGCGAGCTGCTGTTCAATTGCCAACCGTTCAGTTCGTGGTCGATTTGGCGCATCGTCCCCGCCGTCGGCGTACCCACCACCGCACGCTCACATGCCATCGCTTCCGCCAGCGCCAGGCCGAACGATTCCGTCCGGCTGCACAGCGCGAACACGTCCAGCGCACTGTAAAACGCAGGCATGTCATCCACGAACGCGACGAACTTCACCGCGCAGCCCACACCTCGCTCTTCGGCGAGCCGACCCAGGGCTTCGCGTTCAGCCCCCGCACCGGCAATGACGGCGACAACCGGTATCCCCCTCGCACGAAGCAGGGCCGTCGCTTCGATCAGCAGATCAACACCCTTTTCGCCCGAGAGCCGTCCCGCCGTCCCGAGGATGAGCGGGTGGCTCAGTTCGTCTCCCCACGTCCCGCCCATGAAGGGCTGCCCGTCGTTTCCCTGCGCCGGCGAGGTCCGCGGGAACTCGTTCCCGCAGAGACCCCATTCCTGACGCAGCCTCGCCCGGCCGGGGGCATCGAAGCGGAACCGCTCGCAATCGACGCCGTGCGGAACAACGCGGATCTTGTCCCGGCGCACTCCCTGCCATCGGACGATACGCTCGCGATCCTCGGCATTGAGCGTCACGACCGCCGTTGCCCCCGTTGCCGCCAGCCGGTGCCGGAGCATCTGCGGCAAGCGCCACAGTTGCAGTGCCTCGACCCGTCCGCCTAGTCGTTTCGGCGGCAGCCGGCGATGATCAGAAGCGTCTACCATTTGCTGTACCCAGACCGCGGGTATCCCCGCGTGCCGGGCGAGCCAGGGCAGGAGCCAGAACCGGGCCCGACCGCATGCGTTGATCACCAGGCCGTCGGGCCGCTCCCGACGCAGCGTGGCCCGGAACTCATGCACCATGCCGCCGAGACTGCCCGTGCATGCCGGCTCCGGCGCGGTCACCCGAAGACCACCCGTACGGGCCGGGTCAAACACGTCCGCGTCACCAGCCGCCGGGCGCTGCCAGTACACGTGCGGGGCAATCCCGCGCCTTCGGGCGGCCTGCGCCGTCGCGATAATGTACCGCTCCGCCCCGCCGAAGTGCGGAGCGTCGGTCGCGAACGTCAACCGTCGAATCGTCCGCCTCATGCCACCTCCACCGTCTCAGTTGCAGCGACATGGTGGTACGAGCCGGCACGCTGGTGCGACTGGACCTGCCCGTGCGAGAATCCGTTCTCGCACCCTTCCTCTCGACCGCACGCCGACGCCAGACACCCGGCAAAGGCCGCCGCGATCACACGCCGGTCATAGACGTCAATGGCCGGCCAATCACGCTGAGTGGATAATCGACCGCTCAGATCGTCACGGACGATGCGCTCAATAGCCGACGCCACCCGGGCGTGGTCCTCCAATGGAACCACGGTCGATGCCCCTGCGTCGGCGACAAGACTGGCGGTGTCACTGCTGAGCGGGGCCAGGGCTAGCAGATGCGATGGCAGGGCAAGCAGTTCAAACGTTTTCCCGGGGATACTCATCCGTCCGTGCCGGCAGTCCGGTACGACCACGACCGTGCACGCGGCCCGAGCGGCCAGGCGAAGGGCCGATGCGTGATCCAGGTATCCGGTCATGCTCACCCAGTCCGGCCGGTCACGCTCCCAGCGGTGCCGCTGCTCGGCGTCGATCGTGCCGGCGATCACGAGTCGGACTCGATCCTGCCACTCCGGATGCCGATCGAGCACCCGCTGCATCGGTTCGACAATCCGGGCAATCTCGCGCCGGCCGTAAAACGAACCAGCCGCCACAAAAACGCATTCCTTATCCTGGCAAGGACCGCGGGAATTCGTTCCCGCAACCTCACGCAGGTCGTCGCGATCGAAACCATTGGTAACTACGCGGACACTCTCCGGTGATCGTTCCGGGTGACTTGCCCGCAGACCGTCCGCCAGGGACGGGCAGGTCGTTACCACGATTGAGGCATGGCGCATGATTGCCCGTTCCAGCCGGCCCATTGCATCAGCCTGCCGATGACCGGTTTGCGTGCGATGGAAATCACTGACCAGCGGGTCGCGAAGGTCCGCCACCCACGGCAAACCCGTCGCGCCGGCTAATCGCATCGCCACCCGGTGCGCGAAGTGGGGCGGGCCGGTCGAGATCACCACGTCGAACGGGCAGCGGCGATGACGGCGGATGGCCGCCCGAGCGGCCGGCCTGATCCACAGCGATTCGCCGTTGGCACGGTCAAGCCGATCGGCCCGCCTGGCCATGCGCCAGTAAAGGCGATCCTCAAGCCACCGCAGCGGCGCCGGCCGACCTCCCTGTCGGCCGGTTCCGCCGTGCCGGTGGCGGTGGGCATCCGTTCCCACCTCTTGTCCGGTCAAGAACGAGCTGATGCTTCGGGCCAGACACGCCGGCTCGTATCCGGGAACGCGATGGACACGGCAATCGGCGCGCAAGTCCCTCAGCAGAGATTCGTCCGACCAGGGGAACCGATCGTGGGCCGCGGTCAGCACCTCGATCGACCAGCCGAACTCCGGCAGATACTTGGCCAGCTTCGCCGGCCGCTGGACCGCACTGCCGCCGGTGGGCGGGAACATGTAACTGATGAGCAGCGCCCGGCCCCCGCCGCCGCCGCGGGCGCGGACCTCCGGCGTACGTCTGACCCAGGTGGCCCAGGATTCCTCGCTACGGGATCGGACGCGCAGCGCCGGCGCAGGTTTCGCTTGACGGACTGCTTGGGGTCTAATCGTAGCGCGACCCGAAGGCCGGCAGGAAAGGAGCCGCTCGTATACCCTTTCCACCTGTCTCAGTACCATGGGCCACGCATGTCGGGCGGCGTGATCGCGCACCGCAATTTCGTCGAACCGGACCTGGCCGCTGAAGAATCGGATCAGGGCGTCGGCAATACCGGCGGGGCTCGGGTCGGCGGCGAAGAATCCCGATTCGCCGTCGGCGACCGCGTCCGGCGCGCCGCCGCACCGGCTCGCCAGGGACGGCGTCCCCACTGCCGCCGCCTCCAGGTAGACGATGCCGAACCCTTCAACGTCGCCCGGTCTCGGCCTCGGGGCCAGGACCAGCAGGCTCGAAGACGCGTATGCCTCCCGCAAGGACTCGCGGTCAACCCGACCCAGGAACCTTACGCGCTGAGCGATCCCCAGCTCCCGGGCCAGTCGTTCCAGAGCCGGCCGCTCCGCCCCGTCGCCGGCGATCCAGCACTCCAGATCGAATTGACCGTCGAGAAGCGCCACCGCCCGCAGCAGGCCGTCCACGTTCTTGCGGCGATTGGCCACGTCGAGGTTGCACACCGTCAGGAGCCGGCGGGGATGACGCACCGGCTTGCGAGCACCATCCTTCGTGCTCTGGCCGAACCACTCATCCACGCCGTTGGGAACAACCTGCAGCGGGCCCACCGACGGGTACTCGCGCCGGAACAGTCGGGCCGAGAACCGGCTCGGCGTCAGCACCTGATCCACACAACGGAGTGCCGGCTGATACAGGGCCCGCCTGGCGGTCCGCGTGTTGAGCCAGTCGGCCGTTCGCCACAGCAGCGGCAGGTGATCCATCGTGAAGCGGACCCACGGCGTCAGGAAGTCCGTCCCGTGCACGGTCAATACGAACGGACGCCTGCGAAACGCCAGCGGCGCGTATCCGAAGTTGATCGCGTGCCAGAGGTCCGCGTCGAACCGGGCCAGCCGGGGCAGGTCCCGCGCCAGGTCCGTGGTCAGAACCGGATGCACCACCGCCGAGGTTTCCGGCGCCGCACGCTCGTTGGCGAATACGTGCACCTCGTACCCGCAATCGGCCATGTGCCGCACCAGCGCCCGGGCGCACGTCGCCATTCCTCCGATCAGCGGCGGGTACTCGTATGCGATTAGTCCCAGTCTCAAACGTCGGCTCAAATGCCTGCCTTCATGCTCGAATTGACCGGTTTCCCTCGTGGGGACAGACGTAACCTCAGGGACCGCGGCGCGCAGCGAAATCCGATAAACACACGCCTGCTGTAGATATCGGTCTGTGACCGGCGAAGTTGAGGTGTGGACGGGACTTCTCGGACGCGCTTAGGCAATGTCGGGCGGCTCACGGGGAGCGAACGAGCCGGGCGGTTTTATCGGTCTGTCCGGACCGTACCGGGACAAACGAGCGGAACCGCACCCGATCCGCTCGTGCAGGGCTCATTCCCGCGGGCAACCGCTCCAGCCAACGGACCATGGTTTCGATGGTCGCCAGATTAAGTAGCGGGCTCGCCCGATCAAGAAGTGGGCCGGCTACAGGTGGATCTCGCGTGGCCTGGTCCCATAACGCGAGCAGTGGTCGGCGCTCCACCCAGTTCAGCACGCGGGCGTTCGGCTCGGTCAGTACGTCGAGCCCGCCGCCGCTCCGCCAGGTCTCCAGCGTCCACGCCCGGATGGCGTGCCCGCCGGTGCCCCACGTGCGGGTCCAGGGGTAGCGCAGGCCAGCCCACCAGCGGTGGAGCTTCTCCCGCTGCCAGAAGTACTCGCGAAGCCAGCGGCTCTCGGCAATCGGCAAACCGCTGGAAGCGGTCCGCTGGACCCGGGCCAGTCGTGGGAAACAGCGGCGAACTACCTCCACATAGATCCGCTTGCCCCGGCGGAGGCGCACGGGCGCCGTTGCGTGCCAGTCGAGCATGATCCGATCGCACGCCGGGTTCCGCACCAGCACGTCCCGGCGCAGCAACGCGGTGCCGAGCACGTCGATCCGCCCGCTCCGCCCGCTGGCGATCGTGTACTCCGCCCGTTCGAGCGGGTCCCGGGTCGGGGCCCGGCGGTAGCCGTCATCCACCCGCTGCTGCCAGCGCCGGAAGCTTTCCATCGCCAGCTCGGGCAGCAGCAGCCCGTTGATCAGCTCGGCGTCGCCGCCGGCGTGCAGGCGCCGACGTGCCCATGCACTCTGATGCGCCGGTGCTGCCGAGGCAATCTGCTCATCTGCCGGAACGTACGCCCCACCCAGGACGCCTTGCATGTAGCCTTCCAGCAGGACCGACCCCGCCAGCTCCCGCAGATGAGCTCTCATCGCCGTCGCCGGTGCGAGATGACCCGCCCCGTGCAGGCCGTCGGTCTCGACGATCGCATCGACGAGTCGATCGGGCAGTGAATGTTCCTTCAGCGGCACCCACTCGTGGGGCGCCCGAGCCGCCCGGGCGAGCCGCCGGCCGAACCGAACGTCATCCCCAAATGCCCAACCCGCGGTGAAGCACGCCGGCGTGTGCCCGATCCGCTGGCACATCCCCAGAAACACCCGCGAATCGAGCCCGCCGCTGATCCCTAGTCGCAGAGGTGCCTCGGCAACCGCGTGCCGTTGCATCGTGCGTTGCAGGGCATCCACGTAACCGTCGATGAGCTCGTCCTGGGTGGAGCCGGACTTGCCGCGATAATGGAAGTCCGAGTACCGGCAAGATCGCAGGCCCTGTTCGCTTCGGATCAGGACGTGTCCGGCCCTGAGCCAACGAACGCCCTTGATCAAGGTGTGCTCATCTACCATGTTCTCGCAGCGAAGCAGGTCCACGACGCCGAGTTCGCTGACGTTCAGCGGCTCACCGGTTGCCTGCCAGGCCAGCCAGGCCTTGGGTGCCACCACCAGCCGATCTTCCTGGCCGGCGTAGAAGACAGGGATGAGCCCCAGCTTGTCGTTGAAGATCGCCCAGCGCCCGTGGCTCCGGTCGTACCACGCCCCGCAAAACGCGCCGTCCACCTCCGCTAGCACCTCGACGCCCAGGGCCTGAAGGCGGCGAAGGACGGCGGCACCGATTGCCTCTTGGGGCGTAGGCGTCTCGACGCCTGCCCGCCAGGTCTCGGGCAGAAACATCTCGCCGGCCCAGATGAGGATGTCCTGGCCATCGGTGTAGATGCAGGCGCCGCAGGTCGGTTCGGACGCGGGAGGCGGGATCGCCGCCACCGCCCAGCCCTCGCCGGTGCCCGCCGCAACCATGTGCCCGTCTGGGCCACCTGCGCGCTGCGTCACGCCCAGCGCACGCAGCATGCCTGCTACGTCGCCTTGCGCTCGGGCGCTGTGCGGATCACAAACAAGTACGATTCCGGGACTCAAGCCGGCGACTCCGTCACTGCCGGGTGCCCCATCCCTCTGTCAGAGAGCCGTGCAGGCAACCGTTTGCTATTCATCATCTCTCGCCCGGCCCGCCTGCCCGCCACGTCCGCCAACAGTCCGAGCCACGATTGAGTAACCACACTTGGATCATGCCTTTCGCGAGCGGCCTGGCGGGCTCGCACGCCGATTGCCGTTCGCTCGTCGTCGTTTCCTACGAGCCGATCCAGCACCGCCGCCAGGGCCGACGCATCTCCCGGCGGCACACAGACCCCCCAGCCCCCGCGGCCGATCAGCTCCGGCAAGCCGCCGACGTCCGTGACCACCACTGCCTTGCCCGCCGCCATCGCTTCGAGAACCATGTTGCTCGATGACTCACGCCGTGAGCACAGTGCTACGATGTCCGTCCGGTCATACACCGACCAGACGTCGTCGGTGGTCCCGCACCACTCGACCCGATCACTGATGCCAAGTTTTCCGGCCAGGCTTGCCAGTGACGTTTCCTCCGGGCCAGCTCCGCAGACCAGAAGCCGGACCTTCCGTTGCGATCTCAGTGACGCCACTGCCCGAAGCAGTACGTCGATGCGCTTCTCCTCCGCCAATCGCCCGACGTAGCCTATCGTGACCTCGCCGCGAGGATTACCGCTATTCGCTTCCTTGGCCGGGATGTCCACCGCGTTGACGACGACGCATCCTTTGCCCGAGGGATAGCCGTACTCACGTTCGTAGCAGTGGCGGACCTGCTCGCTGTTGTAAACGATGCAATCGGCCAGACCGGCGGTTAGCCGGGTCTTGATAATCAGCCGCCGGTTGTGCAGCCCCAGCCCGGGAATCAGCCCGAAGAAGTGCCGACCCGGTGGGACGAAATCCCTCACCCAGGGCATGGTCCGATGCGTCGTGACGATCGGCACCCCGGCTAGCCGGGCCCCGACAATCGACGCCCGAAACGGCGTGTTCGACGACTGGACGAACAGTGCAACGTCCGGCCCGGCGCGCCGGAACCAGCGCCGCCGGTCGAGGATCGCAGGCAACCGGTACCGGCGATCGCCCCTGAGCGTGCGATCGACCCAGTCCACGCGTTCGACGGCGGCCCGACGGCCAAGCGTTGCGAGATCCCCGTAGATGTCCTCGCCTGACAGCGCGATCGTCACCCGCCAGTCGGCTGACAAGAGGGTATCGACCAGGAACAGGCAGAGCTTCTCCATGCCGCCGCCAGCGCCCGGGTGGCCAACCACGAGAGCCAGATGCGGCCCAGTTGTCCCAGGCGGCTTGCCCGCGGGATTCCGACATCGCCGGTCTGACAGCTTGTGGGCGATCGTACTCATCGATGTCTCCGACATACCTGGGGGCGTTTGCGCTCACACAGTTTCGCGGTGTTACCCGTCAGAGCCCGGAGCGCCAGCGACGGGTCCTTCGCGCAGGCAACCGGTCGTCCGGGCGCCGGCGCACGATACCCCGCGCTGGCGCTCGGGGCTCGGATCAGTATCGGACGGAACTCCGCTACTGAAACCGGCTCCCTGTGCTGCTTCTCCTTTCATGCGGTCCCACGTGCGCAGAACCTTCATCGGCAACCGGCGCCGCCGCCACAGTTGCCGCATTTCGGGGTCGTCGGGCGCCAGCGAAATCGCCAGTCGAAGCAGGCGCATGTAGTCGGTCGAATCGCGGCGCCAGTAGGCCTCTCGCACGGCCTGCAACACCGGCTCAACCATGTATCGCTGCACCGATACCCTCGGGAGCTGCTCAAACGCGCCCGGGCAGTGTCGGCGGAACCTCTCCTGGGCCAGCCAGTGATAGTACGCCATGTGGCACAAACGCCGCGTGATGTTCTCTGCATGCTGCACCATCACGTAGAGCGGATCCGGGATGTACACGAACTCGCACCGGGTCGATGCGATCAGCGACATGCCGAAGTCCTCGGTGCCGAACAGGTCGGGATCGTAGTTGCCCAGCTCGAGGATCAGCGACCGGCGGAGCATCGTCGAAGCCCCGCAGACCGGGTTGCGCTCGAAGATGACCTGCGTGCATCGGCCCGTCGCCAGTTCGGAACCCTTCCTCTGATACGACGGCCGGCTGCCATCCGACCAGCGCAGCACGGAGCCGGTGTGAACGAACGTATAGGGGTCGCCGCCGTCCAGTACCGCCAGTTGCTTTTCGTGCTTGGCCGGCTCGATCACATCATCGGCGTCGATAAAGGCGACGTAGGTGCCGCGGCCTTCCGTCACGCCCAGGCGCCGGGCGGCACCCGGGCCCCGCGATGGATTACGCAACACCCGGACCCGCGAGTTGAATGACCGGGCAACCGCTACGCTGCGATCCGTGCTCCCGTCATCGATGACCAGTACCTCCATCGGCGGCGCGGTTTGATCGAAGACGCTTTCCAACGCTTCGCCCAACGTGTGCTCCGCGTTCAGGGAGGGCACGATAACCGTAATCGGGGCGGTTGAATCACTCACGAATCGCCTCCAACACCGCTTCCGGTTCCGCACCTCTTTCCGCCTGCGACTCCACGTCTTCCGTGGCCCGTACCTTCGCACCCTCCGTCGCCGCTTGCACCTTCTCACCCTCCACTGCCGCTTGCGGCTTCGCGATCATCCGACCTTGCTCGCGTGCCCGGCCACCGGCTTCGACGATCTCCCACTTCCGCCGCTGGTGGACGGGGCCGTCGGTTACCCCGTCGGCCACCACGTTGATCCGGTAGGCGCGATCGTGCCAGTCGTGTTCGGGCAACCCCTTCTCGTCGGCCAGCGCCACACTGATCTGGTACACCCCCTCACCAAGCGCCAACTCCGGCATGCCCACGGCAATCGTGCCCGGCCCGACGCGATGCCCCAGGTCCACCCCGTCGCGGCGCGACTCGAACTGATAGAACAACCCCGCCCCGAACATGTGCACACAGATCGCGAAGTTGGGGTTGTCGATCCCCCCCGATTCCTGGTCGATGTCGTAGTCTATTTCGAGCCGGATCGGCTGGCCCGACACCAGCGTCCGGGCGGGCCTTCCCTCACCGTCGAGAATCCGCACCCCCGTGATCGAGGCCGGCCCGCGCGCCTTCATTCGTCCGCCGATGTGCGCCCCCTCGATCCCGGTCGGATTCGCATCCTCCAGGTCGCTCACGAGCCGGCTATACTCGCCAATGGCCTCGTCCGGGCTGCCTTCGAATCGAATTCGCCCGCGGTCCAGCAGGACGACACGGTTGCAGAACCTCTTGATCGCCGCCAGGTTATGCGAGACGAACAGGATCGACGTGCCTTTGCGAAGGAATCCTCGCATCGCGTCCATGCATTTGGCCTTGAACTGCACGTCGCCGACCGAGAGGACTTCGTCCACCAGGAGCACATCCGGCTCCATCTGGGCGGCGATCGAGAACCCGAGCCTGACGTACATGCCCGAGGAGTAGCGCTTCACCGGCATGTCGAGGAAGTCACCGAGCCCGGAGAACTCGACGATGCGGTCGAACTTCTGCCGGATTTCCCGCCGGCTCATGCCCAGGATCGCGCCGTTCACGAAGATGTTTTCGCGCCCGGTCAGATCGCCATGAAAGCCCGCCCCCACCTCGATCAATCCGCTAAGTCGCCCGTTGACCTTCACCCGGCCGCGGTCCGGCCGCAACACGCGAGACAGGACTTTGAGCATCGTGCTCTTGCCCGCCCCGTTGGGTCCGATTATGCCCACTGCCTCGCCCCGTCGGACCTGGACGTTGACGTCCTGCAGCGCCCAGAACATGTCACGCGGTGCGTATTCCTTCGAGATCAGCCGGCGCAGGCTGCCGCTCAGCACCTCCCACAGCAGGCCCTCGGCCCCGCCCTTGCGGAAACGCTTCCATAGACCTTCGATCTCGATTGCCGTAGACGGCGTTTGACTCATTGCCTCCGCATCCTTGCCCGGGTCGATTCTCCGCAGCGGCCGATCTGCAACCGGGCCGTGTCTCTCGCCGGTGCGAGAATCACTCGTCCTCCGTTCTCTCACGCCCCGGCCACCGTCGCGATGCCGAACACGTTCCGACAGGCGATGGACTTCGCCCCAAACAACCACCGCGTCCACCGCGATCGCAGACAGCCCTCGTCCTTGAAGCCCCGATGTGCGTGGACGGCAAACGTGCGAACGTTCTCGAGCCCGGCTTGCCGCAGCAGACCGGGCAGATCAACGGGGTCCATGCAGTTGATGTGGCCATACTCGTGCCGGTAGAACCGCACGTGTTCCTGGCGAAGCCCGCGGAGCAGGCTCCGCTCGATCCCGCGTACATAGGCGGTGAACATGCGGTCGGGCAGCCAGGCGAACGGAGCCAGCAGCGCCAGAAGTTTCCAGCGGTCCGGCTCGAACCAGTAGTAGTGTCGCCCCGGCGACGTCTGGACCACGATCGTCCCCCCCGGCCGAACCACCTGACAGAGCCCTTCGAGCACTTTCAGCAGTGACGCTTCGTCCAGGTGCTCGAAGATGTCACACGCCACCGCCGCATCGAAGAACCGCCCGTCGAAGTACCGCCCCAGGGAACGGATATCGCCCTGGACGAGATGGGCCCGATCGGAGAGTTCAAGAGAGTCGATCAGCTCCCGCCCCCGTTCGATCATGCCCGGCAGAATGTCGATGCCCCACGTCTGGTGCCCCATCTGCGCGAATTCGATGGCGACCGGGCCGACGCCGCAGCCGACGTCAAGGATTCGTTGCGGCCGGGCGCTGTCGATGAACCGGCTCATCCAGGCGAAGGTGTGCGTCCAGTAGTTCTCCCGCCCCGCCAGCCGCTCCGCATACGGACGGAGCTGGCTCTCCACGAACGGCATCTTCTCGGCCAGAATGTCGTACCCCTCACGATAGTGACCGGTGCGGAGCAGGGCTACCATTTGGCGCGACCAACTCTGGGGCCGCTCCTCGTCGATAAACGCCTCCATACCGACGGTGGGTTCGCCCTTGTTTGAAGCCGTTGCCGTCGTCGTCACGTCCCTCGTGCCTCCATGCAATCTATGCTCGCTCGGCGAATCGCCCCTCCAACGCGCGGTAGATGGCCCACCCGCTCGCTGCGAAACCGACCGCCACCGCCAGTGCCGTTACGAACGGGACTGGTGCCGGCGGCTGCCCATCGATCACGATGCTCCGATAGGCGGAGATGATCGGCACCATCGGGTTGATCGTCGTCAACACCCGCACCGCCGTCGATCCCTCCGACGGCAGCGGGTAGAGCACGTTCGTCAGGAACATCCACATCTGAATCCCGACCGCGAACAGGTACTTCACGTCCCGGTACCACAGGTTGCCCAGCGCCAGCCAGAGCCCCAGCCCCACCATCAGCAGCAATTGCACCGCGACCACCACCGGCAACATCAGCAGCACCGGTTGAAACCGGAACGAGAAGTCCGTCGTCACGTGGTAGTAGGCCACCAGACCCACCAGCACAACCGATGCGACACAGAAATCGAACAGCGCCCCGGCAATCGATGCGAGCGGGAGGATCTGCTGGGGCAAGTAGACCTTCGTCACCAGGTCGCGGTGCGAGACGAGGCTCTGCGTGCAACCGATCAGACCGGCGGCAAACAGCGTCCAGGACAACA
>Ga0307434_1000479_pt1 | contig 27090 bp, 20 predicted proteins | sample SalMarWE160220MG_FD_202156 | JGI IMG/M metagenome (GOLD analysis project Ga0307434, IMG submission 202156) | Salt marsh sediment microbial communities from the Plum Island Ecosystem LTER, Massachusetts, United States - WE1603-220 | ecosystem: Environmental > Aquatic > Marine > Intertidal zone >... | reverse complement strand
TCGCCGCCTGTGATGTGTATTTTTGGTTCGACTCTTTCGACTGCGCTCAAGACAGGCCCGCTCACCAGAGCCGCAGTTTCACCTGCGATAGCTTTTAAGGACTGCCAGGCGTTAATGAAAATATCCTTGGTCATCAGGCCGCCTTTTTCGGGTGAGCAGTTGTAATAGCAGAACTGACAGGCGCAGTTGCATTTGTAAGTCAAGAGCAGGCCGGCATAGCGCCAGAGCTTGAATTTCGGCTCGCTGCGTTTTAATTGTTTGTTGTATAGGTTGTCTTTGAGTTTCATAGGCTTTTAATGATACTTTTTCAGATATACCTGAATTACGGTAATGTCGGCAGGTGTTATTCCACCGATACGGGAAGCCTGGGCGAGGGTTGCGGGGCGAAAGGCGGTCAGCTTTTCTTTTGCCTCGGAGCGGAGATGCTCGATTTTTTGGTAATCGATGCCGTCAGGGATTTTTTTCTTTTCGAGTGATTTAAGGGCAGCGACGATTTTTTGCTGTTTTTCGAGGTAGCCTGCGTATTTTGCGTCGATAATCACGGCTTCAATGACAGATTTGTCGAAACGCTCGGTTTTGACATATTCATTATCGGACAATATTTCGGCTAATGGGCTGTTCGGACGCGATAGGATTTGCCATAGGCTGAAATTACCCTGTCGATTTTGCGTCAGATAATCTTTGAGTTTTTCGATGTCAGAAAGCTTTTTGGTGTATCTTTGCCATCTTTTCTGGTCAACGAGGCCGACGGATTTGCCGATTTGCGTTAATCTTCGGTCTGCGTTATCGGACCGCAGACTCAATCGATATTCCGCCCTTGAGGTAAACATCCGATAAGGCTCATTTATATCTTTGGTCAGAAGGTCATCGATGAGGACGCCTGTGTAGGCCTGCTCTCTGCTGAGGATAACGGGTTCGGCGTGCTGAAGTTTTTTTGCTGCGTTTATTCCTGCAATGATACCCTGAGCCGCGGCCTCTTCATAGCCGCTGGTGCCGTTGATTTGTCCTGCGAGGAACAGGCCATCGATTTTTTTTGTTTCGAGATTGTTTTTGAGCTGAACCGGCGGGCAATAGTCGTATTCGATTGCATAGGCGAAGTGGACTATTTTTGCATTTTCTGTGCCGGGCAGTAATTTCAGCATTTGCTGCTGGATGTCTTTCGGAAAGGATGTGCTGATTCCATTGCAGTAAATTGTGGTTATGTTTTCATCTTCCGGTTCGAGAAAAACCTGATGACGATTTTTGTCGGCGAAGCGAACGATTTTGCCTTCGATGCTCGGGCAGTATCGCGGTCCGACAGATTTTATCTGGCCTGTGTAAAGAGGAGCACGGTCGAGGTTATCTCTGAGCAGCTTATGGATTTTTTCGTTTGTGTAGGTTATCCAGCAGGGGATCTGGCGACGGTCGATTGAGTCGTTTAAGAACGAGAAGGGCACAGGTTGGCTGTCACCGAGCTGGATTTCGAGTTTTTCGAGATTTACGGTTGAGCCGTCGAGGCGGGCCGGTGTGCCTGTTTTTAGTCGTCCGAGTTTTAATCCGAGACTCTTTAGGCACGAGGAAAGCTCTGTGCTTGCGGGCTCATTGAGCCTGCCGCCTGGGAATTGCTCGGTGCCGATGTGCATCAGGCCCTGAAGGAATGTTCCCGTTGCGATGATAACGGTTTTTGTTTGATATAGGGTGCCGTTATTACATTTGACCGCTTTTACTTTATTGTTTTCGGTGATAATATCGGTTGCCATTGCTTCGATGATTGACAGGTTCTGTGTTTGTTCGAGAGTTTCTGCCATCCATTGCGAGTATTTGTATTTGTCGGTTTGTGCGCGGGGCGACTGGACAGCAGGGCCTTTTGAGCGGTTGAGAATTCTGAACTGGATACCCGTTGCGTCGGTGGCCAGGCCCATAAGTCCGCCGAGGGCATCTACTTCGCGAGCGATTTGTCCTTTTGCGAGGCCGCCAATGGCAGGGTTGCAGCTCATTTTTGCAATTGTATTTTTGCTGATAGTGATAAGTGCGGTTTTAGCGCCGATTTTTGCGGCTGCAAAAGCGGCCTCTACGCCTGCGTGCCCTGCACCTATAACGATACAGTCGAAGTCATTTTTTTTCATTTTTATTTGCCAGAGCAACGGCCGAGGCTATTGCGAAGTTGGCGGTATGTGTAATGCTGATACCAATCTGTTTTATACTGAGTTTTTTTGCGATTTTTTTAACTTCGCCGGTGAGCTTGACCTCGGGCTGACCGGCGGGATTATTTATTATTTCGATGTCTGTCCAGGCGATTTTTCCTATCCAGCCGGTACCCATCATTTTCAGGACAGCTTCCTTTGCGGCGAAACGGCCGGCAAGCTTTTCAATTTTGTTTTTTTTATTTTTTTGAGCATATTGCTGTTCAGCTTTTGTGAAGATGCGGCTTATAAATCGTTTGCCGTGACGGGCGAGCATATCTTCAATTCTCGGACAATCGACGAGGTCGATACCGTGAGAGACGATTTTAGAATTTTTATTAGAGTTAGGCTCTGTTTTTTTCATAGATTTTTTGCAGACAGAAGTCGATAAACTCGTCCATATTGGCGATGTCGGCCTGTTGAATGAGTTTTGATACAATCTGGTCGATGGCCTGAATTCGGCGGTCTGCGAGTATTTTTCTTTTAATTTCTTTTTGCACATCCTCGAAGGCTGCCGCCTGTTGTTTTTGTTTTTCGAGCAGTTTCATTATGAAGATGTGCTCATCCGTATTGATTGGTCCGATTATTTGTCCTGGCTCGATATTCTGTGTGTATTTTGCGAGTATGTCGTAAGGCGGGGCCAGAGAACCGGGATTGAGCGGTTTCCAGAGTCCGCCGAGCGGCGCCCAGGGGCCGTGCGAGAATTCTTTTGCGAGATTTCCGAAATCTTCGCCTGCCTGGATGCGTTTTAGAATGGCGTTTGCTCGCTGCTCCGCGGCTTGCTGTTTGGTAGTATTTGGGTCGGCAGGGCTTAGTTTGTTTAACTGAATATCGATTAGTTGAAAAGATATTTTGGGTGGACGGATAAAGACTTTGTCTTTGACCGCGTTGTAGTAGTCCATCATTTCACTATAAGTTACAGGTTTTTCTTCGGGCATTTGGTTTGCGAGGTAAGACTGGCTGAGGATTAGCTTTTTCTGGTATTCCCTGAAATCCTGCCAGCCGGTGAAGCCGTCATTTTTTAGTGCTTCTTCGGCTTTGGCGTAGTCGCCGCCGAACTCAGCAATAAATTTTCTTACTTCGCTTTCGACGGCTTTCTTGAGCGGTTCGTCGATTTGGTCCGTGGCGTCAAGTTTTGCCTGCTGATAAAGCAGAAGATTCGATATTTTGTTCATGACGAAATTCTCGACCTGAGGTTTTGCCTGTTTTTTGAAATTGTCAAGAGATGTTTTTTTTACGAGGTCTGCGTAATATTCGGTGAGCGGCTCAACGATTTCCGTACTGGTTATAGTTTCTGTTCCAACGGCGAAAACGAAACCGCCGGTGGCTGCGGGGAGGTTTTCTCTTTGCGGCTGAGGCATAAGTTCGAGCTCGATATCGGTGAATTGTGGCTTTTCCTTTTTGCACCCGTTGCTCAGGGCAAGAATTATGATTAACAGAGGAACGAATTTACGCATATTTCAAAACTCCTATTAATTTTAGTAGTTGTTGTAATCGCATGATTGTATCCGATAAGGAAATTAAAATCCATAGAAACATTTTTCGAAGAGTATTTGCAGGATTATCCTGTTTAGGAGTTTTTTCATTTGTCCTCCGGTGGTTTCAGTTTTTTTGTTTTATCGTATTCGAGCAGGTCGAAAACGAGTATTCCTCTGCCGATACCAGCCCAGTCACCGAGTTTGGCATATTGAAACGCCATAAACCGGCCGTCATCGCTTATGACGGGATTGGAGGCTTTATATCCCGGATAGTCGGCGAAAAAGGTCAACCTTTCTGTTTTGCCGGAACCATCGAGAGCCAGTTTATAAATATCGTCATATTGGTATCCTCTCGGATAGTGCTTGTCGCATTCAACGGTTGTGAATTTTCCGTTGGGGAAGATTCCTTCGGGCTCGTCGTATTGATCTGGGGCATTCGAATAATTTGTTACTTTGCCGGTTTCGATATTAAGGCCAAAAACCTCGGTTCCCTGGTATCCATAAGCAGTGAAGGTAAGCTCTTTTTCGTCGGGCGGCCTGAAGTTCTGTGTTTCGAGAGAGCATCTGAAAGGCAAATCATTGGCGTCGAGGATTTTTTTCTTGTTGGCGATTTCTGGCTTGCCGTTTTCATAAACGATATCAGCAAGGTAAAAAAAGTTGTTTCGGGTCCAGGCGATTTTCAAATTTTTTCGCGAGACGGCTGGCCCTTCCGAGCAGTTTTCACCGAGTGGTGTAGGTGGTCCGGAGAGGTCTTTTTTTAATACCCAAAGCTGGGCATTTTTTTCGCTTCGGCCAGCCGATGGATTATCGGGGTCGAGGCGCTTCGGCCCGGAAAGGAGTATGTCACCATTGCTCAGGTACAGTGCCCGTGTGTAGCCTGTATGATAATAATGATGTGTTATCGGCTTGAGCTTACCAGTTGCCAGCTCGACTTCATACGCGTCGCCGAATGTTTTTTCGAGGAACAATATTTTTTTGCCGTCGTGCGAGAAGTCCGCTCTTTGCCCGAACGGTGTAACCTGCTTTATGTGCGGCGGCAGCTCATCGAGCGGAGATTTGCCAATGTTGTCGCCGGCCCTGAGATTATTTGCTGACAGAACCGCCGCGATAATTAACAACGTTATTTTACTTATTCTTTGTAACACAATTGTTTCTCCTTAATTTTTTTATCAGGTACGGCAAGGATTTTTCTCAGTATGTTAATCAGCGTTTGCGGTTCGAGATAGTTTTTTGGCAGATGCAGGTAAATGGTTTTATCATCTGAGATTATCAGTTTTCCTGCGACATTTTTGAATAGCAACTTGTCTTTGTTGCTTATTGCTCGTGCAAAAGAGAAAACAAGACTTTTGCCTGAAGCAATAATTGCCTTTATATCGAGTTGTGCAGCTTTGATTTTCAGCTCTGTTAAATCGAGCAGCAGCTTTACCTCGTCCGGAACAGGGCCGTAAAGGTCATTTAATTCGGCGGCCAGGTCTTTTATCTGCTGGATTGTCTTCGCGACGGCAATCTTGCGGTAGGCCTCCATCCGGTGTCTGTCGGATGGTATGTAATTTTTCGGTATATAGGTCGTGATACCGATATCGAGAACTGCGACGGGGATTTTTTCTTCGGGCTGATTTTTCAGTTTTCTTACGGCCGCAGCGAGGAGCTCACAATACATCTGGTAGCCGATTAGCTGGATGTGGCCTGATTGCGCGGCGCCGAGTATATTGCCGGCCCCGCGAATCTCCAAATCACGCAGCGCTATGCGAAATCCCGCGCCGAGATGAGAGTAATCCTCAATGGCCTTTAGCCTTCTGGAAGCGAGGGGGGTAATGGTTCTTTTGGGTGGCAGGAGCATATATGCGAAGGCTTTGTGCTTGTACCTTCCGACGCGTCCGCGTAGCTGGTGCAGCTCCGCCAGGCCGAAGCGGTCGGCGTTGTCGATAAAGATAGTGTTGGCGTTCGGGATGTCGAGTCCGGATTCGATAATGGTAGTGCAGACGAGGACGTCGATTTTGCCTTCGACAAAATCAATCATAGTTTTTTCGAGCTGCTCTTTGTGCATTCGGCCGTGAGCTGTTGCGATTTGGGCTTTCGTCTGCTCGAGCAGTTTTGAGATTTCGAATGCTTTTTTATCTATGGTTTTTACCCTGTTGTGCAGAAAGAACACCTGGCCTGAGCGGTTGATTTCACGGATGACAGCTTTTTTGATTAGCTCTTTATTATAGCCGGTGACGCTGGTTACTATGCTTCTTCTGTCGAGAGGCGGCGTTACCAGTGAGCTGATATCGCGCAGGCCTAATAGTGACATATGCAGGGTCCTGGGTATCGGAGTCGCGGTCATTGTGAGGATATCGACGTTGACTCTCATTTTTTTCAGTTTCTCTTTCTGCCTGACTCCGAATCGCTGCTCCTCATCGATAATCAGAAGTCCGAGGTTTTTGAAACCGACATCTCCGCTCAGCAGGCGATGCGTTCCTATCAGGATATCGACCTTTCCTTCCTTTGTGCGCTTGATGATGTCTGCTGTTTGTTTCGAGGTTTTGAAGCGGTTGAGTATTTCGATGCAGACGGGGAAATCGGCGAATCTTTCGGTGAAGGTTCGGCCGTGCTGCACGCATAAAACTGTTGTGGGGACGAGTACGGCGACCTGCTTATTATTTTCCACGGTTTTAAAAGCGGCCCGCATAGCAAGCTCGGTTTTTCCATAGCCAACGTCACCGCAAAGGAGTCTGTCCATAGCAACCGGCTGCTGCATATCGTTTTTGATATCTTCGGCGGCGGTGAACTGGTCGGGCGTTTCCTGATATGGAAAAGATTCTTCGAATTCTCTCTGCCAGTTCGAATCGGCGGGGAGGGCAAAGCCTCCGGCAAGCTGTCTTTTTGCCTGGACCTCGAGCAATTCAACAGCGAGGTCCTGGATTGCTTTTGCAACTTTACTTTTTTGCTTCTGCCATTTTTTCGAGCCGATTTTGCTCAGGTTCGGCCTTTTGGGAGAGGTGCCGATATATTTTTGAATGAGATTAATATTGCTGACGGAGACGTGAACCTTGATGTCGTCTGCGTATTTGATTGTGAGGTGCTCGCTGGTTCCGCTTTTTTGTTTTATTGTTTCTACGCCGGTGAACCTGCCGATGCCGTATGAGGCGTGGACGACGTAGTCGCCGGGCATAAGGTCTGCGAGGGTATCTATCGGTGCGCTCGGTCGCATCGGACGCTGCAGCCTTCGAAGAGCGAACTGGCCGAATAATTCGTGGTGGCTGATTACGATTGCGTTCAGTGAGCTTATGACGAAGCCCTGATGAATAAAGCCCTTTAGCAGATTGAAATTTGCCGGCAGTTTTTTGCTCGTCTGCTTTACAATTTCACCGACCCTCTGGATTTCAGCCGAGCTTTCGCAGTACAGATAAACTTTTTTTGCCTGTTTTGCTTCGTCGATTAGCTTCTCGAGTGCAGCCTTGTGAGTTGCCCAGGCGCCGGCCGCCTTGTGCTGATAGGGCTGGGTGCTCTTGATGTTGAGTTTAATAAAATCTTCGTCGGAGGCTGCGAATCTGCAAATATGCAGCCGGGTAAAATTTTGTACGGCGGTGTAAATATCCTGCCATTTATGAAGCTGCGATGGGTTTTCTACTCTTGCGATATACAGGCCGGCAACCTCTTCGATTTCAGTTGGTTCATCCAAGATGATAAGTGTCTGAGGTGGCAGAAGATTTATGAAAAGCTCTTTGTCTTTTTGGCCGGCTCCGGAAGCGGCTGATATTATGTCGATAGCCTCTATCTGCTCGAGGGAACGCTGCGTATCGAGATTTATTATTCTGATACTCTCGATGTTATCAGCGAAAAATTCGATTCTGACAGCAGCCTCTGTTTTTGTGAAGTCCTGCAGTTTAGATTTTTCAGTGAATGTTAAATTTGCCGCGACGGGAGCGAAGATGTCGATGATGCCCCCTCTGCGGGCGAACTGGCCGGGCAGGTCGATTTTATCGACATTTTCAAAATTGTTATCCACGAGCCATTGAATAATATTTTCCGGAGAGAGCTGTTTATTAACGGACAATTTCAGACTTGCAGACTGAATTGCGTTTTTTTTCGGTACCGGCTGGCAAATAGCCTGTATCGAGGCGGGTATTAAAAAGTCCTGATTATTTAGAAGCTTAAGGATTAATTTTAGTCTTTGTGCTCTTATTTCGTCGGTTGCGTCTATGATTTGCTCTTCGTCTTCCCAGGCGGGCAGGGGCTCGACATTTTTTGCACCGAAGGTCTGCAGGTCGTCGGCTGCCTTGTCGGCGGCGTCGATATGCGGGCGGATGTAAAGGATGGGGATTTTAAGTTCTTTTGATATATAGGCAGCCAATAAAGGCGCAAAGGACCCCCAGCTTCCCTCGACTTTTACCTGCCCCTTTGACTGTATGGCAGCCTTCAGCCGGGAAATGATTTTTGCGACTGCCTTATCTTTTCCAATATCCACCAGAATGTATTTTAATTGATATTGTGTAATCAGACAATCTTTGAATTTTAGCTGATAATCAAAAGGCGGGCTTTTAGCCCGCCTTTGATAAGGATTCGTTTAGGTAAATATTGCTATTTTCCCATAGATTTTTTGGCGGCGGCGACGGTTTTTTCGGCTGTTATGCCGAATTTCTCGAAGCAGACCTTGCCGGGTGCAGATGCGCCAAACGACGACATTCCGATGAAAATGCCTTTATCACCCAGCCATTTGTGCCATCCTGATTCCACGCCGGCCTCGATGCCTACCCTTGCCCTGACAGCCGGCGGCAGGACCGAGTCTTTATAGGCTTTGTCCTGCTTTTCAAACAGTTCCCAGCAGGGCATACTTACGATTTGGGCTTTTATATTTTCAGCGGCGAGTTTTGCGGCGGCTTCGATTGCGACGCCGATTTCCGAACCCGTTGCAAGAAGAAGGACGTCAGGCTGGTCAGCCTTTTTGAGGACATAAGCGCCTCTGTAGAGATTGGCTGCTGAGCCATACTGCTGCTGGTCGAGTACGGTCAAGCCCTGTCTTGTCAGGCAGATTGCGACGGGGCCGTCTTTATAATTAAGAATAAACTTCCAGGCCTGTGCGGCCTCGTTGGCGTCGGCAGGGCGGAAGACGAGCAGATTCGGTATCGCCCGAAGAGCGGCTACATGCTCGACAGGCTGATGTGTCGGGCCGTCTTCTCCTACGCCGATACTGTCGTGGGTGAACACAAATATGGATGGATAGCCCGACATAGCTGCTACCCTGATTGCCGGCCTCATATAGTCGCTAAAGACAAGAAACGTTCCGCCGTAGGCTCTTAAAGTGCCGCTGACGGAGATGCCGTTTAAGATAGCACCCATCGCGTGCTCTCTTACGCCGAAACGGATATATCTTCCTGCGTTGTTGTCTTTTTGGAAATCGTCGGCACCTTCGAAACGGGTGTTGTTCGAAGGTGTAAGGTCGGCTGAGCCGCCGAGGGCCATCGGCAGATGAGGCATCAGGGCGTTAAGTGTGTTTCCTGAGGCTTTTCGAGTAGCGACTGAGCTGCCGGCTTCGAATTTCGGCAGGAGCTGGTCTATATCGATAGGCAGTTTTCCTTCTGAAACGTCCAGTAATTGTTTTGCGAGCTCGGGATGGGCTTTGGAATATTTCTTCAGCAGCTTGTTCCATTTGGCCTCTGCGCGTTTTCCTTTATTGACGGCCTTGAGCATAAATTCGGTTACCTGCTCGGGGGCAAAAAAGGTTTTTTCGCTGTCCCAGCCGAAATTTGTCTTTGTGAGCTTAATTTCATCTTCACCCAGCGGTGAGCCGTGGGCAGAGGCGGTGTCCTGCTTGTTGGGACTGCCGTACGCGATATGCGTTCGCAGCTTTATGATTGCCGGTTTGCCCTTGGAACGTTTAGCTTTTTTGATTGCTTTTTCTATTTGTTTTAGGTCATTGCCGTCACCATCGACGATTATAACGTTCCAGCCGTAAGCTTTGTAACGCTTAACGACATCCTCGGTAAAAGAGAGGCTTGTTTTGCCGTCGATTGTAATGTGATTGTCATCGTATATTACGATAAGATTGTCCAGGCCGAGGTGTCCCGCGAGCGAGCTTGCCTCTGCTGAGACGCCTTCCTGCAGGCAGCCGTCACCCGCTATTGTGAAAATTTTGTAATCGAAGACCGGAAAACCGTCTTTGTTAAATTGGCTGGCCAGGTACTTTTGGGCTATAGCCATACCGACTGCGTTTGCCAGGCCCTGTCCGAGGGGTCCGGTGGTAACTTCGATACCGAGGTCGGGTTCGTATTCCGGGTGGCCTGGAGTTTTACTGCCCCACTGCCTGAAGTTTTTCAAATCGTCAAGATTCATTCCATAGCCTGTCAGATACAGCAGAGAATACAGCAGCATACTGCCGTGACCGGCGGAAAGTACGAAGCGGTCACGATTGAGCCATTTTGGATTGGCGGGATTGTGCCGCATCAGTCTTGTCCAGAGCGCATAAGCTGCAGGTGCCATTCCCATCGGCATCCCGGGATGGCCGGATTTGGCCTTCTGGATGGCATCGGCTGAGAGAAAACGAATCGTTTGAATACACAGTTCGTCGATTGCTGATTCATTCATCAGGTATTTCCTTTCTTAGATGGATAATATTTTTAACTGTAGAGTCCAAAAACGAATCAAGAATAATACCGACAAAAGAAGTTTTCTGCAAGTGTTTTTATATTGGGGAAAAAGCAGCTTTGAGCTCACGGTTTTTGTTGGGGCTTGAGAATTACTTCTGTTGAGAGTCTCTTGTTGTCGCCTGACAGACAGGTTGCCTGTAATATATAGTCCTGATTTGCAGCAGGTTCGAATTCGAGGTCGAATTCGTACGCCCGCAGAAAGTCCAGCCAGTAAGTGTTGTTGGCATTTTCCTCTGTCAGGTCGATGTCGGGCCAGATAAAAAGTCTTCTGCCTTTCGGCTCTGCAGACCGCAGTACTCTCTGGTATAATTCGAAGCGGAAGATGCCGGGCCATTTTTTCTGACAATTAGACGAATCAAGCAGGCTGACATAGGCTTTTATTACTGCATTTTGGCTGCTGTCGATAGTCATTTCAGTCAGGGGCGTAATTTCAATTTTATCGGGAGCGAAGCTGCTGTGGATGCAGGTTTGCGGTTCGGCCTGCGGTTTTTGCTTTTGAGCTGTTTGTCCGGGCGGAACGGGCTGGCAGCCGACGATTGCAGCGAGAGTGCAGCAGAGAATTATTTTTAATACAAAGACTGTTTTATCAATTTTTATCGATGTCATCTTTTCTTTTGTCTTTTTACTTTTTTTAGAGGTCTTCGTCAAGTATATGTCCGAGGCGATACTTCTTTGCTTTTAGATAGTCGATATTATGCTCGGATGGTTTGGCCCTTAAGGGTATTTGCTCGACGATTTTTATTCCGTACACTTCGAGCCTGCTTATTTTTTTTGGATTATTGGTTAATATTCTAATGTTTTTAAGGCCGAGGTCGCGGCAGATTTGTGCGCCGATTCCGTAGTCACGCTTGTCCGGCATAAATCCGAGTTTTATATTTGCATCGACGGTATCGAGCCCCTGCTCCTGGAGCTTGTATGCCCGCAGCTTGTTTGTCAGGCCGATGCCTCTGCCTTCCTGCCGAAGATATATCAAGGCACCTTCGCCTTGTTTTTCTATCATCTTTAGAGATTCGATGAGCTGGTATCCGCATTCGCATCTCTGTGAATGGAACAGGTCGCCGGTCATACATTCCGAGTGTACCCTGACGAGCACAGGTTCATCGTGTTCGATTGGATTGCCGTCGCTGTCGAGCTCACCGATACTTCCTTTACACAATGCAAGGTGGGGCTCGTTGCTTGTTATGCTTTCGTAGGCTATCAGGTTGAACCGGCCGTAATCCGTTGGCAGGTTGACGGATTCGAGACGTTTTATCTGGCTTTCCCTCTGCAGACGGTATTCGATAAGTTTTGCTATTGATGATATTTTAAGATTGTGTTTTTCGCAGAATTTCAATAGCTGCGGGACCCTTGCCATTGTTCCGTCCTCGTTCATAATCTCGCAGATAACGGCTGCGTGTTTTAGTCCTGCCAGCCTTGCCAGGTCGATTGCTCCTTCGGTCTGGCCTGCACGAACGAGGACACCGCCTTCGCGTGCCCTCAATGGAAAGATATGTCCCGGTTTGACGAGGTCGGCCGGCTTTGCATTGTCGGCTATTGCGGTCTGGATGGTTTTTGCCCTGTCGTGGGTGCTTATGCCTGTTGAGATTTCTTTGGCGGCGTCGATGCTGATGGTAAATGCGGTTTCGAAACGGGCTGTGTTTTCTGTTGTTTGCGGATGCAGTGCAAGCTGGTCGCATTTTTCGGCTGTTAAAGGAAGGCATATAAGGCCTCTGCCGAATTTGGCCATAAAATTTATTACCTCGGGTGTAACTTTTTCGGCGGCGCAGACAAGGTCTCCCTCGTTCTCACGGTCTTCATCATCGACCAGGACGATTATTCTGCCTTTTCGCAGCTCTTCGAGAACTTCCTGTATTTCTGAGAATTTCATCATTTTTATCGATGAATTATTTATTTTTAAGGTTGTTGTTTCCGTTTTTATTTTCGTGTTCTGCAATATAACGGCTTCCGCTTCGAATGTAAATAAGCGTAGCGAGAATCGCCGTACCCGCAGCCGACCACCAGAGAATGCTTAGGGGCCACTTCCAGGCAGGTATAACGCGGGACACTTCCGGTGAAATAAGCGTCGCAAGCACCATTATCAGCTGAAGGGCGGTTGCAATCTTGCCTATCAGGATGGGAGCAATGAATATTTTGAAGGTAATAAAATAGACGATTACAAAACCTATCAGCAAAAACAAATCTTTTCCAATTATGAGCACAACTACGGGAGTCGGCAGGCGGAAGCTCTCGATGTGGCCTCGATTGGAAGCGAGCAGCAAACAGGCGCAGGTCATCAGCAGTTTGTCTGCCATAGGGTCTAAAAATGCGCCGAGTCTTGTGATCTGCCTGCTTTTGCGGGCGAGAAAGCCGTCGAGAGCGTCACTTAATGCCATAAACAGGAAAACGGCTGTGGCGAAGTAACGCATCAGGTTACGCATTGATTCGTCAAGCTCCTGCTCATTTATTTTCAGCATTAGGATGACAAAAGGCGCGATTAAAAGCACCCTGATAATCGTGATTCGATTAGCCCAGTTCAGTTTCATAAATTATTCTCTGATTTTTTTCTCTGTGTCCTAAAGCTATCAAATGCTCCTTCCGCCGTCAACACAAAGGACCTGCCCTGTAATATAATCATTTTCTAAAAGAAATTTAACGGCATTTGTTATTTCTTGCAGTCTGGCGGTTCTTTTTATGGGTATAAATGAAAGCTGTCTTTCTTTCTGCTGTTCGTCAAAACCTTCGGGCCAGGTTACTATTCCCGGCGCTATTGCATTTACGCAAACGGCTGGAGCCAGCTCTTTTGCGAGTGCTTTTGTTGCTCCAATCAGGCCTGCCTTCGAGGAGCAGTAAAGGACATAGCCGGCCCAGGGCCGTATTGCGCCTGCATCGGCGATATTAATTATTTTTCCTGCGACGCAAGAGCTGTTCGGAAAATTTTCATTTATGGATTTAGCAAAGTTTCGGCTCGTAAGAATAGCGGCTGTCAGATTTATATTTAAGACTTTTTGTGCCTCGTTGAAGCTGACTTCCTTCAGCGGCTGTCTGGAAAAGACTGCTGCCGAGTTTATCAGAATCTGCGGTGTGCCGAGCCGGCCGGCCTGTTCGAATAGATTTTCTATTTGTTTTTTGTCGGTAAGTTCTGCCTGGATTGCCTCAGCCTTGACTTTGTAATGCTGAATCTTTTCGACAATTGATTTTGCCTTCTCGTGATTTTTGTTGTAATGGCAGATACAGTGGCAGCCTGCCTCGGCCAGTGCGATGGCAATTGCCGAGCCTAATCGGCCGGTCGAGCCGGTAATAACAGCTACAGTATTATGCAATTCCACAGCCTGTTATGTTAAATCATAAATCCATTTATGGCAAGAGGATAAAGGTTGCACAACAGAAGTAAGAGCCTGCAGGATTTGTTCGCTTTTTCGTCATAGAAGTGTATTATGATTTACTTATGGCTGTTAATAATGAATTGTTTTATCACAATCTTTCAACGATGCTCGATGCGGGCCTGCCCATTTCGCGGGCCTTGACGGTAACTGCACAAAGCTCATCTCGCAGAATGCGCGAGACGCTTACTAAAATCCTGAAAATCATACAGGAAGGAAATACACTCACGGAAGCGATGCAAAGATTTCCGAAGGTTTTCGACCGGCTGGATGTTCTGGCGATAGAGGCTGCGGAGAATTCCGGCAGCCTGCCCAGGGTTTTAATGATGCTTTCACAGTGGCATAACCTCAAAAAAACGATTAAGGGTAAGATTATTTCCGGCCTGCTTTTTCCGGCGGTTATACTTTTTTTTGCAGCCCTGTTTATTCCTTTGCCCAGCCTTATTTTGGGTCATTCCACAGTTTCTGATGCCGTTCGTCAATCGATTTTTATAATGAGTATATTTTTTGTTCCTGCATTAATCATTTATCTGATTATCATTTTTACGCCCAGAACCGGCCCGCTGCGATATGCTCTTGATACTGTATCACTGCTTATACCGGCACTGGGAAAGGCGTTGAAGCATCTCGCTCTGAGCCGTTATTGCTATAGTTTTTACATTCTGTTAAGTGCGGGCGTTCCCATAACCGACTGCACGAGAATAGCAACACAGACTACGACCAACCTCGTTATAGCCGACAGACTGAAAGGAGCAGAGTTATGTGTACAGCAGGGCAGGGATGCATCCGAAGGTTTCAAGGAACCGCTGTCCGACGGCTTTATCGATTTATGGAAATCCGGCGAGGAATCGGGTCAGCTCGATTCTTCCGTAAAAAAACTTGCAGATATGAATTCTGAAACCGCTGTCTTTAACTTCCAGCTTTTCAGTTTCTGGCTGCCGAAAATTATTTATGGACTCGTCTGCCTGATGATGATATACTACATTTTTAAGGGCTACGGCCTGTTGTACTCATTTATGCCTATGTCGTGAAATTTTGTGTGGACAAAGAAATGAGAATGTGTTTTTATTTAATTGTTACTGATAATTAACTTTGGCAGGCTGAATATGTATTTGCTTGGATTAGACGTCGGAAGTTCATTTGTGAAGTCATCTTTGCTGGATGCCGATAGCGGCAAAGTAGCTGCATCTGCGTCCAGTCCTGATACGGAGCTTGAGATTATTGCCGGACAGGCCGGCTGGGCCGAGCAGAACCCATTAGTTTGGTGGGAAAATGTAAAGGCGGCGATAGCCAAGCTTAAAAACCAGTCGGGGGACAAACTTCAGGACATATCAGCAATAGGAATATCATACCAGATGCACGGTCTTGTGCTGGTTGATAAGAATTTCGAAGTTTTGCGGCCGGCGATAATATGGTGCGACAGCAGGGCGGTGCAAATCGGGCAGCGGGCAGCGAAAAAAATCGGTGAAAAAAAATGTTTTGAGCATTGCCTGAACCTGCCGGGCAATTTCACTGCATCGAAGCTAAAGTGGGTCAAGGATAACGAACCGGAGATTTATAGAAAAATACACAAGATAATGCTGCCGGGAGATTTTATAGCGATGAAATTGTGCGGTGAGATTAAGACAACGTATTCGGGATTGTCTGAAGGGATACTGTGGGATTTTAAGAAAGGGCGAATTGCTGATATTGTGCTGGATTACTACGAGATTGATAAAGATTTGATACCGCAGGCTCTGCCTGCATTTTCAATGCAGGGCAAATTGACAAGACAGGCTGCAGGGGAAATTGGGCTTAGAGCAGATGTGCCGATAACATACCGCGCCGGGGACCAGCCTAACAACGCACTTTCATTGAAGGTTCTCAACGCCGGAGAGGCGGCAACGACCGCAGGGACGAGCGGAGTAATTTACGGTGTCACTGAAGAAGCCGGCTACGATGCCAAATCGAGAGTAAACATCTTTGCCCACGTCAATTACAGTATCGATAAACCTGTATATGGCGTGCTTATGTGTATCAACGGCACGGGGATATGCAACAGGTGGCTTAAAGATACGGCGGCAGCCGGGTTAAGCTATGAGCAGATGGATAAGGCTGCCCAAAAAGTAGGTATCGGTTCTGATGGTGTTATTGTTCTGCCCTATGGAAACGGTGCCGAAAGGACACTTGAGAACAGGGATATCGGCGCTTCTGTTCACGGTTTGAATTTCAACAGGCACAGCAGAGAGCATCTTTTACGGGCGGGACAGGAGGGAATTGTTTTTGCAATGAAGTACGGGCTGGATATAATGAAGCAGATGAACGTCGAAACTAAAACTATTTATGCAGGCTGCGCTAATATGTTTTTAAGTGACGTTTTTTGCGAAACCTTTGCTTCAGTAACCGGTGCGACAGTAGAATTGTATAATACCGACGGCGCTCAGGGTGCCGCAAGAGGAGCAGGTATAGGAGCAGGGACATACAAAGATTATGAAGAGGCATTCGTGGGATTTGAATGTGTTAGAAAAATTGAACCTGATGTAAAGATGCAGGCGGCCTATAAAAACGCTTACGAAAACTGGCGAAGTAAATTAGAAGATGTTTTGGAAAGGAGCTGATAGGTATGGCAAAAGATAAATCATTTCACAGTATATGCAGATGGACGTTTAATCCGGGCAAGGGTGGATTTGTACCCGGTGACCAAAGGCCTGAATGGGATGGTGATAAATTCGGCACGCCGGAGATGATTAGGTTAGTAAAGGACAAGATAGCCCCCAGACTTCCGAGTAATATCGAGCTGGGAATAGAGATGCATTACGACGCGGAAGTGGACGACACGAACGCAGCGGATGTAGCTGATGCTTTGGTTGATACAGGCTTGTATCTGGCGATGATTACTCCCGGCGCTCATTGCCACTATGCGTACGGCGGGATAACATCGCTGGACCCGCAGGAGAGAAAAAGTGCAGAAGGCCTGGGGACAAAAACGGTCGATTTAGCTTATGGGCCTTTGAAGAAGGCGTGGCACCCGGAAAAAGCACCGGCTCTTGTCATCTGGAACGGCTCTTTCGGCTATGATATCGCCACGATTGGAATTAAGCAAATGTATCAAAACCTTAAAGAAAGTATTGCGGAATTGTGCAAATATGAACAGAAAAAAGGCGGTAATCTCTATATAGCGTTTGAACCAAAGCCGAACGAAGGACACCCGGCAATGCTGATACCAACAGTCGCAAGTGCACTGTTGTTCTGGAGAAGAATTGAAGAGGAATTCGGCGTTTCCAGGGAAAATAAAGGCGTAAACAAGGAGTTTGGTCACTCAGAAATGATAGGGCTGGACCACGTTTACGATTCGGTTGAAGAGCTGGATAATGATATGATGGTCCATATGCACCTGAACAGCCAAGGCTATAACGATGGTATAATTCTCGGCGGGCCGGGAAAATTCGACATCGACCACGGCACAAGAGTAAATGGTATGAACGTCGCGATAGCAGGCCTTATTCAGCAGGCAGGTTACAGCCGCTGGTTCGGACACGATATGCAGCCGAGGGCCTATGACAATGAGCAGCAGGCGATTGAAAGAGTTATACGAAGCGTCTTAAGCTGGGAAGCCTGTGAAAAGGCCGCCGAACAACTTGACAATAATAAACTGATGAAACATCTGGCAGAAAGAGATACGGCCAAAGCGGAGGATATGATGCGCTCCGCCGTCGTCGCAGCCAACAAATTCTTCAACGAAATGTACAGTTAAAAAAAGTTCGCTCAGGGAATGGCAGCTATTATTTTCCAGGTTACTTTTCCTTTCAATGGGTCGTTATCCAGAACGAACTTACCGTTCTTTTTAGTCAGAGACAGGCTGTGCAGTTTGTTATCCGACGGCAGGCAGAACAAGCCCTTTGCTGTTTTTTGAGTATCGGTTGCGTAAATGACAAGCTCGATTTTTGAGAAGTCCATTTGCATTGTTGATTGCGCAATGTCGATATGCGGTAAAACTACCCCGTCGCGCACAAGGATAACTATAGGAATTTTGCCGGCCTCGATATGATGCCAGCCGCCGGTATAGATTTTTTTCGTTTGGTAATCAATCCATTTACCTGCGGGCAGATATACATCCCGGCTGGCAGTGTCAGCGTGCAGCAGAGGTGCAACTAATATATCCGAGCCGAACAGGTACTCATCTTCAATCAGCCAACTTCCGGCATCGTCGGGATACTCGATGAAAAGCGCACGTAGCATAGGCAGGCCCTGCTCGCTGCAGTGTTTGGCCTGTGCATAGACGTAAGGCATCAGTTTATATTTTATTTCTGCAGCGGCCCTGAAATCGTTCATAAATTCTTCGCCGTATTCCCACGGCTCTTTCGGTGGAGCCCCGTGACATCGGCTGTGTGAGGTGAGCATACCGAACGGCATCCAGCGATGGTAAAGCTCAGCCGGTGTCCGGACTACGAAACCACCAATATCGTGACTCCAGAATGAAAAGCCGCTCAGCCCGAAGGACAATCCCCCGCGAAGCTGTCCGGCCATTCCGGTGTCGGCATTTTCGGCGTCACCTCCCCAGTGCAGAGGATAACGCTGAGAGCCTGCCCAGGCGCTTCGAGCCCAGATAATCGTATCACCGGTAATCTGTTTGGTTATGTCGGCAACGGCCTTGTTATATCGAAGCGGGTAAAGGTTGTGTTCGTAGAATCCTGTTCGTCCGGAGGCATACAGGCCTTTGAATGGAGCCGCTTCGCCGAAGTCAACCTTAATCGCGCCTACGCCCATACGGAGCAGACCGGCGATTTTGTCCTGATACCATTTGACGGCTTGCGGATTTGAAAAATCAAGAACAGCGTCTTCATTTGGCAGATTGCCCTTGGCGTCTTTGACAACGAGTTCGTTCTCCACAAGCTCCTTAAAGTATCGATTCTTGGGCACAAAGTAAGGCAACTGCCAAAGAGAGATGTGGAAACCGTCGCTTTTCAAATCCGCTATCATTTTTTCAGGCTCTTCGAACCGTGACTTTGAAAATTCATAGTCGCAGCGCCAGTCGGTCTCGAACCAGCCGGTATCAATATGAATCACATCGCAGGGTATTTTATTATCGCGCAACTTTTTGGCAACTGAGCGCACCTGTTCTTCAGAGTTATAAGTAATTCTGCTCATCCACAGGCCGAAAGACCATAACGGCGGCATCGCAGCTTTGCCGGTCAGATTTGTATATTCATTGAGTATTTCTTTTGGGCTGCCAAGGAAAACAAACAAATCAAGCTCGTCGTCGCCAATCATTAAAGAATAAATGCCGCTGAAATATTTCCCGAAGTCGCAGGTAATCGGTGTTGAGGTGTGCATAAACACACCGTATCCGCGGCTGCTCATAAAGAAAGGAACCGGCTTATACATTTTTTCGGTCTCGGCGCTCCTTGCGTCGTTGGTCCAGAGTACGACTTTCTGACCTCGTTTATCGAGGCGGGTGAATGATTCGCCGCAGCCGAAAATCTTTTCTCCCGGTGACAGTGAGAAGACAGCATTGAAACTGCGGGAATAATCCGAAGCCCTGCGGACATAACAGAACGGCATAATCGGCGTAATGGAGGTGTTGTTATCAGTGCTGTGATTTGTACGGGTCAGCAATCGGCCTTCGGCGTCTCGCAATTCAATATGCCACGGGTTTTCCAGAATCGTTACAGAGCCGTAGGAACTGGCGTAACGGTGACCGCCCTCGACTTTACTGTACTTCCAGGAGGTCGTATCTTGCAGTGCTTTACCGCCAACCAGCATAATAGATTGGCCGTCAGGTTTATTTTCGGCCCCGCTTTGAGCACGAATACGGATTGTCCGTGGAGAAATAAATTCAATGCAGAAGGGCAAGGCCGGTGACTCGGCGTATTCGTCGCTTGGAAATTCATTGGCACGTGCGCGTCTAAGAGAAGCAAAAGTATCGTTAAAGGCTAAGCCGGTTGCGTACTCGTATCGACGATATACAATTTTACCGGCAGCCGATTCAGGGTCGAATTCAGCAAGGCTGTCAGCCAGGTAATAAGTGTTGGTAAAGCAGCAAAAATCACTGCTGATATCGACCGGCTCATTGAGCAGCGTAAAGTTCTGGCCGGATGACAGAACGGGGAAAACAAATACAAGCGGAACTGCCCACAATATTGTGATAACTGACTTGCGAATCATAACAAAATCTCCTTTCATTTAAGCGTTTTCATAATCTGACTCAGGACTGAAATTGCTGTCTCTATATCCCCTGATTCAATGCCGTAATGCGTTACCATTCGAAAAGTTTTAGCCCCGAGGTTTAATAGCAGCACTCCTTTTTGTTTCGCTTTTTCGATGACCTGCTGGGCTGTGATATCTTCACTGTCAAGGTCGAAGTAAACTATGTTTGTCTGAACGGCATCGAGGTTAATTGAAAAGCCTTTTATCTGAACAATTGCGTGGGCAAGTTTATTTGCATTTTTATGGTCTTCCGCCAGTCGGTCAATCATCTGCTCGAGAGCGACGATGCCGGCTGCCGCGATGATACCTGCCTGCCTCATACCGCCGCCGACCATTTTACGGATTTTATGCGCCCTTTTTATAAATTCTGCCGAGCCGCAAATGACCGAGCCTACGGGGGCGGCCAGGCCTTTCGATAAACAGAACATAACGGAATCGGTGTCTTTAACCAGCTCTTTGACGTCGATGCCGAGGGCAACTGCAGCGTTGAAAATCCTTGCGCCGTCGAGGTGGATTTTAAGATTATTTTGCTTTGCCAGTTCAGCGACGGAATTCATATAGTCGGGTTTCAGGATTACACCGCCGCAGCGGTTCTGGGTGTTTTCGAGACAGATGAGCTTTGTTGGTGGAAAGTGTGAGCCGTCGGGTCGTATGGCTGTAGCGATGTCAGATAGTTTCAGTGTGCCGTCCGGCTGGTTGGGTATCGTATGAGCCTGAATTCCGCCGAGTGCCGCGATTCCGCCGACTTCATAGTAAAATGTATGTGACTGGTCGCCGAGGATGACCTCGTCGCCTCGGCTGCAATGGGTCAGGATGCTGACGAGATTGCCCATAGTTCCGCTTGCGACCAGCAGGCCGGCTTCCTTGCCCGTAATTTCAGCGGCCATTTGCTGAAGTTTATTTATCGTGGGGTCTTCGCCGAAAACATCATCACCGAGTTCGGCGGAGGCGATGGCCTGGCGCATCGCAGGGCTCGGCAGGGTAACTGTGTCGCTTCGCAAATCGATGGTCTTCACATTTAGACTCCTGAAAAAGCGATGAATAAACATTCATATTATAAGAGTATTCGCTTGCTGCTCAATGAAAAAGCTGTAGTTCTAAAGCAGGACAGCAGTTTGCGTCGGAATTTATCGTTTTTTTTTGCCAAACAGGTTCACCGTGATATAATTCCGGTTTTGGATTCAGGTAAGGAAAATGACTAAACTAAGTGTCAATGTAAATAAAATAGCGCTGCTTAGAAATGCCCGCAGCCTTGAATTGAATCTGCCGGACGTCTGTGAGGCTGCGCGTGTTATCGTTCAGGCGGGCGCTTACGGTATAACCGTTCATCCCCGGCCGGACGAGCGGCATATCCGCTATGACGATGCCTACAGGATTTGTGAGATGCTGCGAAGCGAGTTTGCCGGTACCGAATATAACATTGAGGGAAATCCCTTTACCGGCAGGTATATGGAAATCGTAAGTGAGCTCAGGTGCGACCAGGCAACGCTTGTGCCGGATGAGGTTGGTGTGAATACCTCCGACCACGGCTGGGATTTAAATAAAAAAAATCAGGACAGGCTTAAACCTGTTATCGAGAAATTAAAGAAGTTGGGTATCAGGGTCAGTATTTTTATGGATGCCGCTGCCGAGAATATGAAGGCGGCTAAAGAGGTTGGCGCAGACAGGATTGAGCTGTATACTGAGCCTTATGCGGCAGCTTTCAGAAAGAATGAAAATCTCGAAGAAACGATAGAAAAATATGCACGGGCGGCTCAGGCGGCTGTTGATGCAGGTCTTGGTGTGAATGCCGGTCACGATTTGAATTTAAAAAATCTTGGCAGATTCATAGAGCAGGTTGCCGGTGTGCTTGAGGTTTCTATCGGTCATGCACTTATTGCTGAGGCTTTGTATGAAGGGCTTGAGGCGGTAGTTAAAAGATACTTGGCAATTTTAGCAAAGTTAGCAGGAGGTTGAAATGTTTAACGGTGCAATGGTGGCGTTAATAACGCCTTTTCAGGATGGCGAGGTGGATTTTCAAACCCTCGAAGAGCTGGTTGATTTCCAGATTGAAAGTGGTATCGATGCGATAGTTCCGGTCGGCACGACGGGCGAGTGCCCGACTCTGAGTCACGAGGAGCATAAGAAGGTGATTGAGTGCGTTATCAAGGCCGCCGGCGGCCGGGTCCCTGTAATTGCAGGTGCCGGCTCGAACTCGACTGACGAGGCAATCGAGCTGACGGCTTTTTCAAAAAAGGTGGGAGCTGATGCAACATTGCAGGTCTGTCCTTATTACAATAAGCCGATGCAGGAAGGTTTCTATCAGCATTTTAAAACAATTGCAGAACAGGTGGATTTGCCGATAGTGCTTTATAATATACCCGGCCGATGCGGCGGGACGGGACTTGCAGTTGAGACGGTTGCAAGGCTGGCGGAGGTGGGCAATATTGTTGCTATCAAAGAGGCCACCGGCTCACTTGATATGGCGTCGTCGATAATTAACGCCTGCGATTTGGCTGTTATATCCGGTGATGATTCGCTTACACTGCCGATTTGTGCGGTCGGCGGCAAGGGAGTTATCAGCGTTGTCGCAAATATCGTTCCTCAGGACGTCAAAGCGATGACCGATTTGATTCTGGAAGGTGACTTTGTGCAGGCCCGCAAGTGGCATAATAAGTTGTTTGCTCTCAGTAAAAATATGCTCAGCCTGGCGACGAATCCGATTCCTATTAAAGCTGCGTTGGCTATGCTGGATATGGCGGATGAAGAGATGCGTTTGCCTATGACGCCTCTGGATGAAAGTAAAAAGAAGATTTTGCAGCAGACCTTAAAAGATTACGGCCTGCTCGAATAATCGGCGATGGTATAATAGGGGATGTTTACCTGTTTAATAATGCTTTTCCCTTTCTTCTAAAGAGCCGTCGTGCGAATGTCGAGTTTGCAATTATGTGTTGCGATACCACTGGACAGCTTCATTATATAACTGCAGCGTTTCGTCAATCATTTTACTGACAGAGTGGTTTTGTTTTACATACTGCTGAGCTTGTCGTGCGATTTTTCTTGCCTTGTCACGGCTGTTGAACAGTTCTCGCAAACAATTATATATACTCAATTCATCGTCGGGGTTGAAGACGACGGCGGTTTTGCCTTCGATTATAAAGTCATCAACTCCTCCTTTGCAGGCTGCGACAACCGTACCGACACTCATTGCCTTCAGTAAAATCAGATTGAAAGAGCTGCTTGGCCAGGCTTGTACGAAGATGTCGCCCGCAGCCACAAGTTGCCTCCAGGGCTCGATTCTTGGAATAATAATTACATTTTGAGTCAATCCCAGAGCTGATATCAGGGCTCTAAGCTGTTTTTCAGCTTTATTGTTGCTTATGATAGTCAGAATAAACTCATATCCTTCAATTGCCAGGTGTCTTGCCGCACTGAGTAGATTCGAAAATTTTGAATCTTCCTTTGGGGGACATAAGGTTATGATACTGGCCAGTTGTGTATTTTTGCTAAAGCATTGCGTGGACTGGGGCACAAACGTTCCTATGTTTATATGTTTTACCCGCCCTGAAAATCTCGGATACATTTTGGCAATGTCGGCGGCGAGGCTCTCTGTAGGGGCGATTATTTGTGCAAGCCTTTTAGAGGAAAGGGATATTTGAGCGAACCTTTTATGCGGGCTGTCGATTGTCAGCAGATAAGGGATGTTTAATTGCTTTGACAGTATTCGTGCAAGTGCCGCCTCGTCTTCGCTGAGGCAGTGCAGAACGGCAGGATTAAAATTCCTGAGCTCTTCTGTGAGAAGTTTTTTGTTGTAGCGACCTAAAAGGGGCAGTCTGTAAAACGGGTACCTGATAATCTCAACCCCCGGAGATGTAATTAAATCGATATTTGTCTCAGGCGGACAAACGATGTTCGAGCAGATTGACCGGTCGGTTAAACCAACGAGCAGCCGCTGCAGTGGAATATAATATTCACTCAGAGTATGTTTTGAGGCGAGCAGAGTTACACGAAGAGGAGCTTGCTTTTCTGCCTCAGGCCCTGCGTTGTTTTGTGTATCATTCATTCGTTACTCTTTTATACAATGAAAATTATAAGGGCGTATATATTATCCCTGAAATGATATTTTTTTCCAGTTGAAAAGATTTAGTGTTCAAAGGCCGGGCACGGTGATATGGTCGTTTTCCGCTTTCAGCCGTTTTTCCTGCCCGGCAATTGGATTTGTCTGCATATGATTCTCCTTTCACCGACGAGCTGATTATCGGTAAGAAGCTGAAAACGATACTCACCCGGCTCAGGAAAAACAACGCCCTGAAGATTAACAGCCAGGGTGACGACCTGCCGAACGTCCTTGAATTCAACCTTGCCTTTTTGTTCGAATAATACCTTTTCTTCTTTTTGAGAGCTGATAAGGCGTATGGTTGTTTCAGTTATGCCGTGCCCGTTTGTCAGCTCGCAGAAGAAAACAAGAATATTACGAATGGGGTACTTCGGAGCGTTGATAGACTGGATGATATTTATAAGGCTCGGCATGCCGGTGATTTTATCAAATATAACCCTGTCACAGATTACCGATGAAAGCAAAATAGGCGGTACTGAATTCATATTTATTTCCTTTATTGTCCTGCTAACCTTGTAAGAACACTGATATTTCTATCCCTTGATGTGTTTTTATAAAGTAATCGAAATCGCAGGTATAATCAATATAAAAACGGTTTGACATTTTTAACAGGCAGTTTTTTAAGGCTGTAAGTTGAATACCTGATTAATTGGCAGTATCACATAATAATAAGGTGATATTTTTTTTGATATGGGTTTTTAGCGGATAAGAAGAGGTAATCAACATAAATGCAATGCTCTTTGAACAGGTTTTTGAGCCGGGATTTTGGCCGGCGAATCGGTGGAGTTGTGTTTTTTTCTGCATTCTTCCTTTATATGTGGCTTGGCGTTAAACCTCACCTTATTTATCACGGCGATGAGTCCACCTTAAAAACCCCGGTTTTTTGTCTTGACAATGGGTAGGGGTATAGGGTGTACATCCGTGTATGGTGTGCAACTTGTTTGCATATGCGAAATCGGGAAATAAATACAAAGCTTGAGTAGCATGAAGGTAAGAAAGGAAATAATTGTTCAACAATCGAGAAATAGCGATTGCATTCTGGATGATAATATTTTTTTATACCAGCCGTTTGTTAATGGTTTTCCATACCTTTTAACAATTCTGTCAGTCGCTTAAATTCACCTTCTTTCATATGGTAGCTGTGTTTACTGTCGGGATATTTTTTCTCTGTTACTTCTTTGCTGTAGTTGTTAACAGCCTCTACTATGATTTCGTTGAGATTGGTATAGTTTTTTGCGAATTTTGGTTTGCTTTCTGTCAGGCCGAGTATGTCCGGTGCAATCAGGATTTGGCCGTCGCAGCCCGGCCCTGAGCCGCAGCCGATGACCGGAACTTCAGTGCGCCTGGTTATAATCTCTGCCACCTCTGCTGCGGTTCCTTCCAGCAGCAGCGAGCAGGCGCCGGCGTTGACCATTTGTTCTGCGAGGTTGATAAGCTCGGCGGCCATTTCTGCAGTAGTGGCTTCTGCTTTGAATCGGCCGATTTTGCTTATGCTCTGAGGTCTTATACCGATATGTGCCATAACGGCCATACCTGCGTCACTGACTGCCTTAATGACGTCAAGATAGACGCTTGTCGCCTCGATTTTCACCATTTGAGCGCCGCACTGAGTAAAGAATCGACCTGCGTTTTCGACGGCCTTTTCTATTGTGAGTTGATATGATAAAAAAGGCATATCGGCAACCAGGCAGACATTCGCCGCGGCCCGCCGGACAGCGGCGGTAATTGCCACCATAAAGTCCATTGTTGCTGGAAGTGTCGAATCAAAGCCGAGCACTACCTGGGCGGCCGAGTCGCCTACGAGTATCATTTGCACATTTGTCCGGGATATCAATTTTGCCGTTGTGTAGTCATAGCAGCTCACCGCTGTAATCTTTTGTCCCTTGCGTTTGGCCTCTATCAATTCAGATAAGGTCGTTTTTGTTTCCATTAACACCATCCTGAAAAAATAACAATTTATTGGTTAAAAATATGAGAACAAAGCCTTAATTTCAAGCGTAAAAAATGCTGATTTTAGACTGTAACTGCATTATATCTGAAAAAAATTAAAAAAATCAGGGTTTTTTAAAAATAATTCTTGATTATTGGGGACAAAAGTACAATTTACAATTGTTTTTGATATTTTTCTTAAAGATTTTTTTTGTTTTTGCTCGATTACTAATAGGAGAGGGATTGTTATATAAACGTGATAACGTAGCAATTATACATCTTTGAGCTTTTCATCACCCTCCTCCGAAGCCAGGTTCTGTTTATGGAATCTGGCTTTTTTTTATTGTATTTAAATTATGTTAATATGGGCAATATCTCACTAACAACTGATGTTAATGCGGGAAAAGGATAAAGCCTTTTTAGAATAGCAGAATCGTAAAATCATTTTTGCAGCCTTCCTTTTTATTTTGCCTTGTTTTATATCTTTTGAAATCAAACCGGGGGGTCTTTTATTGAACTGGTTACTTTCGGTTGTTAAATCTTCTTTGAAATCGTAAGTTAGTTGTGCATAATTATTCGGCAGCCTGGTTGTTTTATTGTATCTTTTTTACCACCGAACAGATTCAGGGTTGAAAGAGGAAACAGAATAGTGGCCGAACTAAAAAAAGAGCTTGGTTTATATGGCGTATTTGCTGTTGCGTCCGGCGCGATGATAAGTTCCGGACTGTTTGTGTTACCTGCGATTGCCTATATGAGAGCGGGGCCGGCACTAATTTTATCTTATTTTTTGGCATCGATTCTAATAATTCCGAGTGTTTTAAGCCAGGCTGAACTATGCAGTGCCATGCCGAGAGCAGGAGGTATGTATTTTTATGTTGAGCGAAGTTTAGGCCCGATACTTGGACTTTTTACCGGATTGGCAGACTGGTTTTCACTCGCCTTAAAAAGTGCCTTTGCGGTATTGGGAGTGGCTATTTTTTGCGATTTTCTTTTAGCAGAATTTTTTGCCGTAAATATGAACGTCGTACATATGAAGTCGATAGCAATCTTCTGCTGTGTTTTTTTCACGGTTTTGAATATTATAAGCGTAAAGCATACGAGCAGATTTCAGATTGTTTTGGTTTTTGTACTGCTTGCGATACTGGCCGTTTTTATTTTAGCTGGTTCAGGGACGGTAGAGCCGACGAGATTTAAGGGTTTCTTTGGAAAAGGGCTTCGGGCTATAATTGCAACAGCCGGTCTGGTTTTTAT
>Ga0307434_1000476_pt1 | contig 27150 bp, 27 predicted proteins | sample SalMarWE160220MG_FD_202156 | JGI IMG/M metagenome (GOLD analysis project Ga0307434, IMG submission 202156) | Salt marsh sediment microbial communities from the Plum Island Ecosystem LTER, Massachusetts, United States - WE1603-220 | ecosystem: Environmental > Aquatic > Marine > Intertidal zone >... | reverse complement strand
CATTATTTAAAAACGAATTGAAAGATGACCAGAAACCTAGAGATTTCGGTTTCCTCATAAGGCCGACTTTAAAGCAATACAATGATTTTATACATTTACTTGACAAAGCAATTTCAGAAAATACTAATAGAAAGTTCTTTTTAAATGATGTCCCATTCGAATATGATGAAGTTAGGGATGACGGGAAAATCGTTGTTAAAAAGAAAGGAACAATTCAAATATTGGATGAGTGGCTGAAGATGAAATTTAGAGTAAAGGATAGAAAGCCAATTGAAGAAATGATTGCTACCTTTAAAAAGATTAGGAAATTGCGCCAGCATCCCGCACATGCAATTGATGAAGATATTTTCGATCAAAAATACGTTAGACAACAAAGAAAGGTTATTATAAAAGCTTATGATGGCATCAGACTATTACGATTGATATTTGCGAACCATCCAAGTGTAAAGGAATATGAGATTCCTGATTGGCTTCAATCAGGAAAAATATGGACCTATTAAAGGTCATTTTGAAACATTAGATAACACAACATAAAAGGTTCGTGCCTTATGGCAATCACCCAAATTTTTGCTATCACAAAAACTTCTTTTACACCGAAACCATCAGACGAATTTTTATCAAAGTCTTAATGAGAGAATGGTAAATGTTAAAGGTGTCGGGGGTTGACTTTTTGATTTTAAGACTTTTTTATGGTCTTTATTGACTTTTCTTTAATTCCTTCATATTATTAGCTGATGAAATGATGAGCGATACAATCAAAATAAAAGTAGATAATAAGAACACCTTTAGATAGTTATATACAACATTATGTCACATATACTACCAAATTGGAGGTATATACGCAATACTGCAGATATGAACGAGTTAGATGAAATAATGCTCAGGTGATTGGAACATGAAAAGTTACAATAAAATCATGAGAAACATTGAGCGGCTTGGCGAAAGATATGTTGAGGAATATCTTGGCAGATGGAACAAAGAAGAATTACAAGATAATTGGTGGGAAGCACTAAAATTCTTTTTCAGTCATTCGTTTATGAGAGGAAGGCGAGATGAGCTGTCTAATGAATACTACCATTTTACCATTAAAGCCTTAGAAGATTATTTTACCCCCACTACAGAAAATTTAGAAGAATCTTATGCGAGACTCAAGAAACAGAAGGATTATTTTGATAAAGAATGTATCTTGAAGTTCAAAAAGGATAAAGATATGGATATGCGTGCAAACAGCATTAATAAAAAACACAAAGACGATTTCAAGAAGGAAATAGCAGAAAAAAATCCAATTGTAAAACTCTTAATTACTCAAAAAGAAGTCAAAGTAAAATGGGACGATGAAACTTACGAAAAGGAAATTCTTTTAGGTAATGATGCTGATGTGATGATGGTTTTAGATGTTTTGAAGTTTATTTCAGATAATGAGAGGAAAAATATTTACAACTATCTAAAGAATAAGATGGACAATTCTGAAGTTAAATCTGTGTATGAAGAATTAACAAAAATGAGGGCTATTTCAGATAAAATTGCCACTTTCATCATTAGAGATGTTGGGCTAATGAACCCAAAGATAAGAATAGCAGATGAGGAGGACTATAAATTGGCATTTCCTGTGGATACATGGATAACGCAAATTGCTGACAAACTAAACAAACTATATCGTAATGGTAAAAATGAAAAAGAAATTAAACATTGTTTCATCAAGAATTGTAAGACATATAACATAGACCCATTAAAGTTTGCAGCAGGGCTATGGTTCTTGGGTTTTCATTCACTTGATATATTACTAGAAAATTGCTTAGGAGAGGTTGAATTTGAAAGCATTACTTCGTCTAACAACAGATAAAAGGTTCCGTTTCACTTCATCCAAAATCGCCAGTCGGCGAACTTCTTTTATCCGTCTTCCGTTAGGCGAAATAATTTTATAAGGAGGTCTAAATGGCAACAATTAAGGAAATAGCAGAAAGGTATGCAAAGGATATAAGAAGAGCTGTAAGGCAGACCAAGTTAGAGAAGCCTATTTCTGAAGGTTTAATAAACAAGGCTTTTTTAATAGGAGACCCTCTTTTGGAAACTCTTAAAAATATCCAAAAGGATTTAGAGAGATATACATATGAAGGCAAACCTCTCTCTAAGGACACCAAAGAGAAGATTCTAACAACTACAGGCAAGATTTTAGAACTTAGCAGACCTGATAATATTGCCTACATTGTCAAAGAGGCCAGCAATGACAATGCAATAGGACTAATAGACTACATAGGTCAATTTATTGATGAGGTGCCTGAGAAGGATGAAGAATGAGTATAGAGCTTGGTATAGCTATAATTTCTTTACTCATCGCTTTCTTGGCTTATTGTAAATCTAAAGAAGCAATACGAATTTCTATGGGAGAATCAGAAAGATCAACAAGAGACCTTATTAGTCAGGCTCGTAGAAATATGGAAGATAGATCGCTGTATTTTGCGGAGTTATTGAAAGACATAGAGAACAAAAAGGAACCAATATTTAAAGCTTCTAAAAAGGCACTCAACTCTGCTGTAGAAGACTGGTTAAATGCTTACGAAAACGCATGTGGAAAATATTTAGATGGGAAAATAGATAAGAAAAGGTTTCGCAAAGACTTTGAGACAGAAATAAGAAACTTTGTAGATGACAAAAAGAAAAAGGAAATCTATGGGCAGCTCCTACATCCAAAAGAAAAATCTCACTACAAAAGCATATGGAAAGTTTCTAGGGAGTGGGGGTATGAAGAGTAAAATAATTACTTCGCCTAAAAACAAGTTATATGAAATTGATAAAGGAAATGATAATGAGCAATATTGCGGAAGAAAATAAGCGATTTTGGAAAAGATGTTTTGCAGAATCTAATTTCAAATTTAAATCTCTTGCAAGTAAGGATTTCTCTCACATTATAAAACTCCTAAGAAAATATCATGTGCGGAAAGTATTAGATTTGGGCTGTGGTTATGGGTATTGGAGCATTGCTCTTTCAAGGACGGGCTTCCAAGTGAAAGCAGTTGATATTTCTTTAGAAGCAATAAAAAGAGTCCGAGAATGGGCAAATGAAGAGGGACTTTCTTTGGAAACTGAAGTGTGTTCGGTTCAAGAACTCACCGTTAGTAGTCGGAATTTTGATGCAATAAAAAGGATGTAATTTGTGATAGACCTTTTGGCTCAAATGGGTATTCCAGCAATTTTCATTCTTTTGTTAGTTGTTTTATCAGCGATTATTTGGAAATATTTCAATCATCGGTTAGAAATTGAAAAACAACGATTTTCCTCAGAGATAGAAACGATCCAAGCTATTCATAAAGAGCGATTTTCAGCGGTTGAATCTATAAATCATTATACTGCGGAATTATATCATAATCTTAGACATCTATCAGAAGAACCTAATAGAAAGTCAGCAATTGAAGAATATTGTGCTACTCTGCGAAGCTTTGTTAGAGAAAAAGTTTTAATTTTAGGAAACGAGGTACAAGAAGTGGTTTATGCTCTTACTGATTATGCAAAATCTGTTATTGAAGGGCATGATCGATATGAAGACGATAAATTCTGGGAGTTGGACAGGGATGTATCAAGGGTAACAAGAGAAATCTTGAGAACGATTCCAAGAATTCCAAAGGATATTTTGAAGTGAATATTTGCATCAAAACTTCGCCTAACACACACATATTAAAGGCAATTTGTCAAGGGGGGAAATTTTCCCACTGACGATTTTTTAATATCGTTTTCATTAGACAAATAACGGACTGGCCTTAAAAAATATATTATTCTTGTAAATAGATTGAAAACAGGAAACGCTGATTGATTTTGTGGCAATTATTGATATAATAAAGTTATGGGAGGCAAAGTCCATTCGAAAAGGAGTTTATATGGTTAGAAAAAGCCGTGATTGCAATTTAATTAGTACAGATAAACCTAGGTTAGTTTTCTAAAATGAGGAGGTCAAAATGATCATTACAGGAAAAAGAAAAAGAAAATTAGATAAGAAGCTGCTAAAACTTGAAGAAGGCAAAAGAATTATTCTTGGCCTTGCCATTAGTTACGAAATTAAAGACACTCTCCTCAAAATTGGATTCACTGAAGACCTTAATGAAGGTGAAACGGTTTTGCCTCCATCTGATTTTGGACCTATCTGTAGATTCAACGCTGATGGAAAATACATAATTCATAAAGACCAGCCAATGGAGACTGCATACAGACAAGTCGAATGGACTTGGGAACAATGGGCTGGTTATGGGGAAACCGAAACGCATTCAAAAATTGTTGATGTTCCATATCAACGTTATCCGAGAACACTGGTCCCTCCTCCAAGCATAGAACTTTCAATTGTTCAAAATGTGGAAGGGCTAAAATATGTAGTTGCCCCTGTCCAGGTGCTCAATTCCCAAAAACCCGATCACTTGTTGCACTCAATCAACATTTTCCTAGAAATATTTGGACATTGTGAAATCTTATCTGAAAATCTGGAAGGGTATACAATAAAAAATTTGAAACGCTTAAACTGGAAAATATTACCGCCAGGTAAGTGGCCTTGGAAAAAAGTTAAAAAAGAAGTTTCTTCCTTAGTAGAAAAAGCATCTGAACAAAACCAGATTGTTATCAGATATAGGCTTAAAACAATAACAGCCTTTAATCCCGAATTTATCGCAATAGGTCAAGCAGGGTTCTCGGGATATCTCATATTTGGATTCCCGAAAAAAAATTTGTATGTTCTCGAATCCCTATACACTGGTAATGCTACATATGTATTTGAAGAGGCATGGGAAGAATTGTCTAAATTAACAAAAGCTGAAATACTCCAAGGCAATCTTCAAAAGGAAAGAATTATCCATAGAGAGCACTGGGAAATTCACGTTAATAACTTGTTGGAATAAATAAAAAAAGCTAACAAATGGCTGAAGTCGGACTGGCAAATCCGCTGCGTTTCTTTGTCAGCTGCTTAGCTCAGCCACTATGCTATTAGTAAGTCAAAGGGGATGGGGGTTGACTTTTTGATTTCAAGACTTTTTTATGGTCTTTATTGACTTTTCTTTAATTCCTTCATATTATTAGTTAATGAAATGATGAGCGATAAAATCAAAATAAACGGATATAATAAGTCACCTATAGATAGATATATACACCATCACGTCACATATACTACCAAATTGGAGGTATATAAGCAATACTGCGGATATGAACGAGTTAGGCGGAATTGCCTTAAAGAATGAGAGGGTAATATGGAAAACTTATTAAATAATTTGAAAACTTTACTTCAAAAAGATGAACGACTCGTCAGCGAGGGCGAGCTTTTGAAGAATAAAATTATTGAGCTTGCTTTGAAATTAGATAAGGAACTTATAAAACTTCTTTTGTCTGATAAAAAAATGAAAGAAGTGTTTTTTGTTGATATAGAAGGAACGCTTATTTTTGATAAGGATAAATTTATTCGCTTTGTTTCCAACAAAGACTTTCTACCAGATTCATTTACCGCCTTTAAACAAAAGATTGGACTAGTTGATGAATATAGTCGTTACTTTTCCCAAATATCAGATCGTGAAGTAGTTTTAGCTTGGCCTTATAAAGACTGTATTTTGGAAGGAGGAATGACTAAAGAGGATCAAAAAAGAGACGAAATATTTTGGAACGAAACGCTTGCTCCTGACGAAGTTAGTCGCTTACTTGACCCGAAGGTTTTTACCAACACAAAGCGAATTGATAGGAATGGCGAGCATAAACTTGATAAATTCAAAACTGACGAAAATGGTAATATTAAGGACAATCTAATTATTAAAGGCAACAATCTTTTAGCCCTACACTCCCTCAAAAAGCGCTTCGCCGGAAGAGTGAAGCTTATTTACATTGACCCGCCGTATAATCCAGACAGTCCATCAAACACCTTTTGTTATAATAATAATTTTAATGAATCAACGTGGCTAACATTTATGAAAAATCGGCTGGAAGTAGCTAAAAGTTTATTGGGAAAGAATGGAGCAATGATTGTTGCCATAGATGAAAATGAACAAGCGCCTCTCGGAATGCTGTTGCGAGAAATTTTTAAGGAGTATGAGATTCATTGCATTACTATCGTACATAATCCTAGGGGCGTGCAAGGCACTAATTTTTCGTATGTGCACGAATATGCATTTTTTATCCTGCCTAAAGGAATAAAATCTATTGGAAACAGAAAGATTGCTGAAAATGATATTACTTGGTCTAACTTTAGAAATTGGGGTGGCGAATCGTTAAGAGGAGACGCTAAAAATTGCTTTTATCCCATTATTGTCAAAGATGGGCAAGTAGTTAGTTTTGGAGAAGTGCTCTCCGAAGATGAACATCCAGAGAAGCAAACAGAAAAAAGAGGCGAAGAATTTTATGTTTACCCTGTTGATAGCAAGGGCGTAGAAAGAAAATGGCGATATGCGAGACAAAGCGTGGAAGAAGTAAAACATCTTTTACGAGTGAGAAATACAAAATCAGGTTACGAAATAGAAATTGGCAAGGATTTTGGTACATACAGGACGGTTTGGGAGGATCCTAAATATGATGCAAATGAGTATGGTACCAAACTTGTAAAAAGCCTTGTGCCAGGCTGCAAATTTGATTTCCCTAAATCATTGTGGAATGTCTATGACTGTCTGTATTCTGTTGTGTCAAATGACAAGGATGCGATTGTTCTTGATTTTTTCGCCGGGAGTGGGACAACAGCCCATGCTGTTTTAGAAATTAACAAGAAGGATAATGGCAATCGGCAGTTTATTCTTTGTGAGCAGATGTATTACGTTGATACTGTAACTAAAGAGAGAGTTAAAAAAGTTATCGAAAATAATGGCAGTGGCGACTTTGTCTATTTGGAACTAATGAAATGGAATGAAAATTTTGTGGGGAAAATTCAAAAAGCGAAAACAAAAGAAGAATTAAAGAAGTTATGGGAAACAATGAAGAAGAAAGCGTTTTTGAGTTATAAGGTGGATATAAAAGTGGTTGATGAGAGCGCTAAAGATTTTGCCGATTTATCCATTGAAGACCAAAAAATATTCTTGTTGGAGTGTTTGGATAAAAACCATCTTTATGTAAATTACAGCGAGATTGATGATGAGGAGTATGAGGTGAGTGAGGAGAATAAGAAGTTAAATCGTGAATTTTATAAAAATTAATTCAAAATGTTATGATGAATACCTGGAAACAAACCAAGTTAAAAATTAAAGATCTCCGTCTTTGGGACGAAAACGCACGTTTTTCAGACCGGTACTTTAATCAACCGGAAAAAGAGTTGAGCAAATATTTTCTCTCAAAAAAGAATTTCAAGGTTTTTAAGCTAGCAGAGGAGATTGTGAAAGATTTCGACTTACCACAGCTTGAAAAGCTGGTAGTTTATAGATCGGGTGATGCCAATATTGTTCTTGAGGGTAATAGGCGCCTTACAGCTTATAAGTTGCTGGCTAACCCTAATCTGATAGAAAATAATGAATTAAAAAAGAAATTTTCAGAACTAGGAAATCAGATAAAGATAACTGCTAATTTTGAGCTGGAGTGCATTGTTACCGATAATTTGGAGCAAGGATATCGTTATATTGAAAGGAAGCATCTCAACAATAATAATGAGGTGGGTTGGGGTGATAACGAAAGGGCTCATCACAAAAAACGCAGAGGTAAAGCCGGCGAAAAGGAAATACTAAAAGTCGAGATTACTAAAATTATTCATGGGCTTGATTTCCCTAATATATTGCAAGAAAAAGTCTTAGGGCCAGGCTATGTAACAACCTTTTGGAGATTGATGGAACAATCTCCGGCATATAAAGTTTTTAAGTTTTCTTTTGATAAGCAAAAACAGTTGCAAATTGGTGATAAAGATTTTGGCAATAAGCTAAAAGTCATCATATGGGACGTACTGGAGAATGGAAAATATAATGGAAAGTTATTCTCTCGTTTGAATGTTAAGGAAATTGAAGATTACTTAAAAAGCATTTCTGAAGATGATTACAGTCGAGTATCTAATAAAATAGAAGAAAAAGAAAAGCAAAAAGTACTAAATCTTTTTGGAGAGGAAATAAGACCACAAGGGACGACAAAGCAAGCACGAAGAACACCAATAGTCAAACAGGGTAACATTTTATTTGGGAGAGTACTAAGTCTCGAGCCTAGTCAAACTAATAATCTATATCGTGCGATTGATAAGATTTATTCCCAAAACCAAAATGATGACTCTATCCTTCCTGTAATTGGCATGTCTTTGCGCCTTTTGTTGGAGGTGGCTGGTAGGGAGTATTTCGCGAATTGCGGCGATGATGAAAAGAAAAAATACGCTTCGGAAGATAAAGTGTGCGAAAAATTTTTGAAAGAAGCAAGGGTTGCTATGGATAAGCAGAAAGAGAATTATACAAGATTGACCCTAGATTGGATCTCATCAAGAGAAACAATTATTGGATTACTGCATAAATATGCTCACGGAAATATTTTGTTTAGCAGAAGTGACATTTTGCAGTCATCCGTGGTTGTGGCCGATATTCTAGAAACATATTTTGGAAAAAATGAAAACTAGTATGAGATTTTACTCACCTCTTCGATATCCGGGCGGGAAAAACAAACTAGCAAAGTTTGTTGCTTTAATATGTAAAAAAAATAATATCGATGGACATTATGTGGAGCCGTATGCCGGTGGTGCATCAGTGGCTCTTTATTTATTGGTAAATGGTTATGTAAAAGAAATAACGATCAATGACTTTGATAGAACTATTTATGCTTTTTGGTATTCAATTTTGAGCGATACGGAAAGGTTTTGCAGGAAAATCAAGAATACAGAGATTACTGTAGAAAATTGGAAGAAATTTAAAAAGATCCACAAAAACAAAAAGGCGGCTAATTTATTTGATTTAGGGTTCGCAACCTTTTTTCTAAACCGGACTAATCACTCTGGTGTTCTTGATGGGGGTGTTATTGGAGGAAAAGACCAAAAAGGGAAATATAAGATAAATTGCAGGTTTAATAAGGAGAGTCTTATTGAACGAATCAAATTCATCGCATCTTACAGAGTAAATATACATCTTTATAATTTAGATGCATTAGATTTAATAAAAAAAATTCAGAGAGAGAGTGTGAACAGAAATACAATTTTTTATTTTGATCCACCCTATTACCTAAAAGGCCCATCGCTATATATGAACCACTATAAAAATAGTGACCACAAAAGAGTTAGCGAAGAGATAAAAAGGATGCGTAATGCACGGTGGATTGTTTCTTACGATAATGTACCGGAAATAAAAAATCTTTATAAAGACATAAAGAAAAAGGAATACTCACTTTTACATACTGCAAATGAAATTAGAATAGGAAAGGAAATTTTATTTTTTAGTGATAATTTACTAATTCCAAGAGTACAAAATCCTGCAAAAATTTAATTAAACTATGCTCTACGAAACTTTTAATTCAATAAAAGAAACGCACAGGCAAGGTTTATAAATCTATGGCAAAAAACAAGTTTAATAAAGGCGAAATAGTAATTTATCAAACCTCTAAAAAAGAGGTGGATCTAAGAGTGCGTTTTGAAGGAGAAACTGTTTGGCTTAAACAAGACGAGATAGCTAAACTCTTCAGCAAAGAGCGTTCGGTAATTACCAAACATATCAATAAAATTTTTGCGGATAAGGAGGTTGATAAAAAAAGCAATGTGCATTTTTTGCACATTGCCGGATCTGATAAACGAGTGGCGTTTTACAATCTGGATGTGATTTTGGCAGTTGGATATCGTACAAATTCAGCACGGGCTATTCATTTTAGAAAATGGGCAACAAATGTTTTAAAGAAGTATCTTTTACGCGGTTATGCTATCAATGAGAAACGGCTTTTGGAAGCACGAGAGAAATTTAAAGAATTGCAGACCACCATTACTTTTTTGCAGGAAAAATCAAAAAAAGAGTTATTATCGGGACAGGCGGGCGAGATTTTAAATCTACTCTCAAGTTATGCCAAAACCCTCACATTACTTGAAGAATACGACAAAGGAAAATTAAAGACTGCAAAGGGCAGGAAAGCAAAATTTGTTTTGAAGTACGAAGAGTGTCAGCAGATTGTCCAAGAAATAAAAAAGGAATTGATTGCCAGAAAAGAAGCCGGTGATATTTTTGGTGGGGAAACAAGGGGCGCTTTTGAGGGAATTATAAAAGGATTGTATCAAACATTTAACCGCAAAGAATTATATCCAACAGTAGAAGATAAAGCGTCTCATTTGCTTTATTTCACAATTAAAGACCATCCATTTACTGATGGCAATAAGCGTATTGCCTCTTTTTTGTCAGTGTATTTTTTGGACAAAAACAACTATCTCTATCGTGAAAATGGGGAAAAGAAAATAAATGATAATGCCTTAACAGCGCTTGCGCTCTTAATCGCTGAAAGCGACCCAAAAGAAAAAGATATTATGATAAAAATTATCAGGAATTTAATAACGGAATAGCGATGCTTTACGAAACATTTAATTCAATAAGAGAATCATTCGGACAGGATTATTTTACATCACGGATAGATAACGACATTGTTCAAAATCTCAATTTCAAGTTTGAGTTACGAGAATATCAAAAAGAAGCTTTAGGCAGGTTCGATTTTTATTTTAATGGGTATCAAAAAAGACAATTTCCTGCACAGATTCTTTTTAATATGGCAACGGGCTCTGGCAAGACGCTCATAATGGCTGCCAATATTTTGTATTTATATAAACTCGGATACCGCAATTTTATCTTTTTTGTAAACAGCACAAACATTATTGAAAAAACAAAAGATAATTTTTTAAATCCTTTATCGGAAAAATATCTTTTTGCACCTAAAATAAAATTTGGAGAGAAACAAGTTGATATTAAAGAGGTTCAAAATTTTGAAGCGGCAAATCCGGAGAACATCAATATTGTTTTTACCACTATTCAGGGATTGCACACGCGTTTAAATTATCCTCACGAGAACGCTTTAACATATGAAGATTTTGAGGATAAAGAAGTTGTCCTTATCTCAGATGAAGCGCATCATTTACAAACCCTAACAAAAGCTAGACTTAACAAGGGAGAATCAGAAGAAAAAAGAAGTTGGGAATACACAGTTGAGCGGATTTTGAGAAGCAATCTTAAAAATATTCTGTTGGAGTTTACAGCAACGATTGATCTGGGTAATCAAAATGTCAGACAAAAATACGAAGACAAAATTATTTTTCAGTATGATTTGAAGCAATTTCGCCTGGATAAATATTCAAAAGAAATAGAGGTTTTGCAGGCAGATTTAGACCCTATTGACCGAGCTTTGCAGACAGCTATTTTAAGTCAATATCGCAGGAAAATTGCCGAAAAATATCGACTGTGCCTCAAGCCTGTGCTTCTTTTTAAATCCAAAACTATCAAGGAATCAAAAGAAAATTATGAGGGTTTTTTATTAAAAATAAAAAAATTGTCTTACAAGGATATTCAAGAAATATATTCACGGGCAAAAGGCACAATTTTAGAAGTTGTGTTTAACTATTTCCAAAAAGAGAAGATAACTTTTGACAATTTAATTAGAGAACTGCAAGAGGATTTTTCTAAAAGTAGATGTATGCTTTTAGATTCTGAAAATGTTACTGAAGAAAAGCAGTTAAAACTTAATTCTTTAGAGAGCAAGAATAATGAGCTCAGGGCTGTTTTTGCAGTAAATATGCTAAATGAAGGCTGGGATGTGCTTAATTTGTTTGATATTGTCAGGTTATACGATACACGGGACGGGAAATGGGTTCACGGCAGGTATAAGCCGGGCAATACGACAATGGGTGAAGCGCAGCTTATTGGCAGAGGTGCAAGATATTTTCCATTTCAATTAGATGAAGTACAGGATAAATATAAAAGGAAATTTGATGAGGATATAGAAAATGAATTGCGTATCGTAGAAACTTTATATTATCACAGCTTCAGCAATCCAAGGTATATTGAGGAAATTAAAACCACTCTTACGGAGATTGGAATTTTGCCGGAAAAGTATGTTCAGAAAGAATTATTTATTAAAGATTCATTTAAGAAAACTGAATTTTGGAAAGAAGGTGTGATTTTTATAAATGACAGGGTACAAAATTCAAGAACGGAAATATTTAGTTTGCAGGACGCAAAGATTGAAGAGAAATATAGATACGAACTCCGAACCGGGGAAATTAAAGAAGTAATTATTTTAGATGAAGAGAAGAAACCAAAGTCATCAAAAGATATTGCGCGTGGTAAGATAGCATATAAACTTGATGATTTTGGAGAAAATATAGTTAGAAGCGCATTAGATAGATATGAGTTCTATAAATTTGAGACTCTAAAGAAATATTTCCCTTATGTAAAATCAGTTAAAGAATTTATTTCATCGCTCAATTATTTAGGTAGCATTGGCATAGATATTTTAGGTCCAAAAGACAAAATAAATAAATTAACTTCAACTCAAAAATTAGAAATGGCTTTATTTGTAGTTAAAAAGATATCGGAACAAGCAAGAACTAATACTTCAGAATTTAGAGGAACTAAATTATTTAAAACGCAATTACTTAGAGATATTTTTGGTAAAAATGAAGGCAGAAAGACTCTAAAATTGCATAGCGACAGCAAAAGAGCGCAGGAGATGGTAGAAATAAATTTAGTTGATAAAGATTGGTATGCGCAAAACGGTTTATATGGAACAAGCGAAGAAAGAGATTTCATTAAATTTATTGATGAATCTATAGAGAAATTAAGACAAAAATATTCAGATATTGCAATACTTCGCAATGAAAAGTTTTTTCAGGTTTTTGATTTTGATGAAGGCAGGGCATTTGAGCCAGATTTTATAATGATTTTGAAAAAGAGAAATAGAACTATTAGTATTTATCAGATTTTTATTGAACCAAAAGGAGATCAATTTAAAGACAGTCAAGGCAAGTTTGAAAATTCTAAAGAGGGATGGAAAGAAAAATTTTTACTGGAGATGGAAGAAAAAGCAGAAACCGATTTAAAATTAGAAAATAAACACTTTAAGCTAATGGGGTTGCCTTTTTATAACGAAAAATTGAAAAAAGATTTCGAGAAAGCTTTAGAAAATAAAATACTTTGTTGAATTATGAAAAAGAGGTCCTTCCAATAATTGAATTACCTTTGAGCATTTTTATTTTGGGCATTAATATAGAAATACAAAATCATCCACAATCTATTAAGGCATTTTATCTTGAAAATGTACGGCAACTTCACACAACAGCGGATAAAAGGCTACGGTGCTACGCACCTTCTCCCAAATTGTGGTCGGCAACTTCTTTTATCCGCAAAACGTTAAAGATTTCAGGGATTGATTTTTTAATTTCAAGACTTTTTTATGGTCTTTATTGACTTTTCTTTAATTCCTTCATATTATTAGTTAATGAAATGATGAGTGATACAATTAAAATAAGTGGATATAATAAGTCATCTATAGATAGATATATACAACATTATGTCACATATACTACCAAATTGGAGGTATATACAACACCATGTCGTATATAAACAAGTTAGGCGACATAAAAATTGAAAGAAAGGAGTAATTATTATGGCATTACCTACACAAACGGAAATTGAAATACCATTATTGGAAATACTTGTGGAAATGGGAGGAAAAGGCAAAACAAAAGAGATTTATCCTCTTGTTACAAAGAAATTTCCTTCTATTAGTGACGAGGATTTACAGATTACATTGGCTTCAGGTGGAAATAAATGGACAAACAGTATCCAATGGACTAGGCAAAGATTAATCTATAAAGGAGAGATGTTAACCCCCGGTTGGGGAATATGGGAAATTACAGATAAGGGAAGAGAAAGGTTGAAAGACAAAGGTAAAATAGAAGTAGTTCCCACTCAAATACAAAGTCTAGCGGAAATATATGAGGATTATGACGGGAAATTTCGAGAGCAACTTTTGGAAAAATTGTATGAACTTACTCCAAAGCAGTTTGAAAACTTTGCGAAAAGACTTTTAACTGCTTATGGTTTTGTAAAAGTTACTGTCACTAATATTTCCTCAGATGGTGGTATTGATGGATATGGCAAATTAAAGTTGGGTTTAGCTTCTATGAACGTTGCTTTCCAATGTAAAAAATGGGAAGGGAACATAGGACGTCCTGAAATAGATAAGTTTAGAGGTGCTATTCAAGGTGAATATGAACAGGGTATATTTTTTACAACTTCCGATTTTACCGCAGGCGCTACTGAGGCCTCTCTTAAAAAAGGGGCAGTACCTATCATTTTGCTAAACGGGCAGGTAATAGTTGATTTAATGACTCAAAAAGGATTGGGAGTTGAGAGAAAGCCCATTTATTTATATGAAATTGACGAGAAAATATTTTTTGAGGAAAAGTAATTTTACGCCGGATAGCACAGCATAAAAGGTTCATGTTTAACGGCACTCATCCAAATTTTTGCTTCGCAAAAACTTCTTTTATGCTGGAAAATGGAGGGAATCTATATGGGCAAGAAAAACAATATTCTCAAAAAGATAACGGAGTTTTACTTAAACTCACACGATTTCAATGGACTCCTAATTCGAGATATTGTTCGAGATTCCAAAGTGGAAGAAAATGAACTGAAGAACATTCTTATCTCCTTAATCCAGGAGAAAAAGATTTCATTAAATTTTGGAGATATTCACCCTAATCCCCATATTAAGGCATTTGGGGAAGAAAAAGACGAAATACAAATAGAGAAACTACGAAAATCAAATTTAGACCATGTCTGTGCCTATCCCTCAGGCTTACACCTCAAAGAGGTTGTTGATCCTTCAGAGTATCAAGATAGACCTTTTACATTAAGACTCGCTTTTGGGGAACCACAACTATCTTTTTTATCCTTTGATTTGAGTGTGTTGGAATTTTACCGTAACGAACCTCGGTACTACTACACTAATAATGACATATCTGGGATGATAAGCGTAAAAGATAAATATTATGAATCAGAGGGGATGGCATCATCCGATCAAGTGTTATTGCAAACTTTCGGTTTCTCATATGATTCCGAGCTTAACCGGGCAGTTGCCGTGTTCCTAAGATATTTGTCAGATCTAAGCCCGCAACATCAACAAATCTTGAATGCAAAAATCTTAAAAGATGACTATGAATTACATCCCGATTATCTCAGAATATCCATGGGACATAGACCAGAGGGTGCATCAATTATTGATGCTTTTGTAGAAGAATTGCACCATATAAATGAAATGTGTAAGTTAATGAACCGACCACCATTATTTAAAAACGAATTGAAAGATGACCAGAAACCTAGAGATTTCGGTTTCCTCATAAGGCCGACTTTAAAGCATTACAATGATTTTATACATTTACTTGACAAAGCAATTTCAGAAAATACTAATAGAAAGTTCTTTTTAAATGATGTCCCATTCGAATATGATGAAGTTAGGGATGACGGGAAAATCGTTGTTAAAAAGAAAGGAACAATTCAAATATTGGATGAGTGGCTGAAGATGAAATTTAGAGTAAAGGATAGAAAGCCAATTGAAGAAATGATTGCTACCTTTAAAAAGATTAGGAAATTGCGCCAGCATCCCGCACATGCAATTGATGAAGATATTTTCGATCAAAAATACGTTAGACAACAAAGAAAGGTTATTATAAAAGCTTATGATGGCATCAGACTATTACGATTGATATTTGCGAACCATCCAAGTGTAAAGGAATATGAGATTCCTGATTGGCTTCAATCAGGAAAAATATGGACCTATTAAAGGTCATTTTGAAACATTAGATAACACAACATAAAAGGTTCGTGCCTTATGGCAATCACCCAAATTTTTGCTATCACAAAAACTTCTTTTACACCGAAACCATCAGACGAATTTTTATCAAAGTCTTAATGAGAGAATGGTAAATGTTAAAGGTGTCGGGGGTTGACTTTTTGATTTTAAGACTTTTTTATGGTCTTTATTGACTTTTCTTTAATTCCTTCATATTATTAGCTGATGAAATGATGAGCGATACAATCAAAATAAAAGTAGATAATAAGAACACCTTTAGATAGTTATATACAACATTATGTCACATATACTACCAAATTGGAGGTATATACGACACCATGTCGGATATAAACGAGTTAGATGAAATTGTGGCTTATTATGAATAAAGGAAGAGGTGCACTCAAGAAACAAAGGAAGGAGGAGGAAAAGTGGAACAAAGAGATCTAATTATCGTTGGTGCGGGGCCCGCTGGGCTTTCGGCAGCAATTTTCACTCAACTTGACGGATGGAGCACTCTGATTCTGGAAAGCAATTGGGTAGGAGGACAGGGAACAATCGCCTACACCGTTGCCAATTATCCGGGTTTTCCGTCCGGCGATGGCAAAGTGCTTATGGAAAATATGGAAAAACAAGTGACCTTGCCTTCACCCGCCGGCGTGGGTGCTGAGTTGAAGCAAGAAAAGGTTATAGACATCGAGCCTGACCAGCTTATGGTTACTACCGAGACAAATCGCTATCAAGGAAAGGCTATCATTCTGGCTACTGGCAGCAAAATGCAGCGTTTGGATATTATAGGAGAGAAAGAATTTACGGGGAAGGGAGTGTCATACTATGCCGTCCGTGATTTGGAGAAGTTCCGAGGGAAGAAAGTTTTGGTGATTGGGGGCGGAAATACAACGGCAAAAAGCGCTCTGATCGCTAAAACAAAAGCCAGCGATGTCATTTTAGTTCACCGAAGGGATTCGATGAGAGCATATCCGCCGATGGTAAAGAGGTTGCAAAAAGAAGGGGTTAACATTTGCTATAACACGGAAGTAAAGGAGATAAAAGGTAACGATGAAGTTGAAAGAGCGGTATTGGTTAATAACAAAACCGGTGCGGAAGAAGAAATATCGGTGAACTGGATAGTGGTTTGCGTTGGAACGGAGCCAAATACCGAGCTGTCGCGAAAAATTGGACTTGAAATGGATGGAAAATTTGTAAAAGTTGATGAACAGATGAAAACCAGCAGGAATGGAATATTCGCCTGTGGAGAACTCATACCCTGTCCTCGTCACCTCATTAATGCCGCTGCGGAAGGCGCATTAGCCGGTATGGCTGTTAGCGAATATTTGGCGTTGGAAATGGTGAAGAGGGGAGAGAGGTTTGAAGGGTCCAAAAATGGGAAGTATGCCGATGAGTACATGGAAATGCTCAAATACCGCGAAATGCAATAACTTCCGCCTGTGTGCTTCAGCTTCTCCTCAAGGAACCATTCAGGAGATAGTCCTAATTACTACTTCAGAGTTAAAATCTAGGTTTTATATAATTCGCAAAGAGATAGACCAGCTTCGCATGAAAATAAGCCATTTAGAAAGTGAAAGATGACAGACGATATTAAGAGATGGTTAGCAAAGGACGGAAAGATTTTTTTAGATGAAGTGGGGATTAAGGAAGGAGATATTCTTTTAGACTTTGGTTGTGGAGAAGGCCATTACACAATCCCATCTGCAAAATTAGTGGGAGAAAAAGGGAAGGTTTATGCAGTGGATGAAGATGGAGAAGTCCTTGATGAATTAATGAAGATCGCGAAATTAGAATCACTGGAAAATATAGAGCCAATTAAAACCTCCGGCGAATTAAAAATCCCTATAGAAGATAAATCAATGGATGTAGTTATACTTTATGATGTCTTGCATTATATGGATGAAAGAAGAAAAATAATTGATGATGTCTACAGGGTTATGAAACCCGGTGGGCTCCTTTCAGTTTATCCTAAACATCATAGTTCTGATAGTCCCTTAAGGGGATTGGCAAACCTCACTCTAAAAGATATCATAAAAGAAATAGAAGAAGCAGGTTTTGATTTTGAGAAGAAATATTTCAAACGACTTGTACACAACGATAATTATGATAGAGACCATATCTTGAACTTCAGAAAAGGAGGACATGATGGAAGTTTCTGAATGGAAAAGACGCATTGAGTTAGATCGTGAAAATAAGAATAATTTCTTTGGAATGCATTTTCAATCGCCGATACCTCCTGAAAATCGTCAGAAATTCAGAGGGTTCGAATATTATCCTTCTAACCCGAACTATCGGTTCGAAATTGAACTGTACGAACACAAGGAGAAGGGTGTACTGAAAATAGAAGATACTCCAGGCAACGAGCGTGAGTTTTTAAAATGGGGTGAATTCAGGTTCAAAATTGGTGACACGGACTGCAAACTCCAGGCTTATAAGAGTGAACCAACAGAGGAAAGATTATTTGTTCCTTTCCGGGATGTAACAAGTGGCAAGGAAACATACGGGGCAGGACGATATCTTGATCTGGAACCCGGGAAGCGCTATACAACTGAAGGAAAATGGATTCTCGATTTCAATGAGGCATATAACCCCTGGTGTGCATACAGTAAGCATTATGCTTGTCCCTTTGTTCCTCCAGAGAACTGGCTAAAAGTACCGGTGCGGGCAGGTGAAAAAAACTATCCCTTGAAAGAAGATAAAGCATGAAGTTTTTAGAAGCTTTTAGCACAGATGATGGAAAGAGTCTAAACAAGGACCACTTTGGCATGGCCAAGTATTTCCATGTCTATGGGTTCTCCAAATCAGCTCTGCAGGGTATTGATGTTGTGGTGGGCAGAAGGTTTGGACCCAATCTTCTCAGATTGTTGAAGAAATTCGTCTGCGTAGTGGTGAGGAAAGATACTATCGATAGTGCGATTGAAGCTGTCCATAACAACATAGACAGAGTAGTGCAAGAGAAACAAAGGGGCGAAAATAGGAAACATATAGTGCTTTCATAGAAAAAGACATCATAGATAGTAAATAAAAGGAGACAAGAATGGATTATGACATAATTATCTTAGGAGGGGAACCTGCAGGTTTAACTGCCGAAATCTATGCATCAAGAGAAATACTCAAAACCCTATTAATAGAGAAAGAAATAACAGGAGGGCTACCAGCAACTAACGATTGAGCTACAACTTCATCTAACACGGGCTTTGCGGCTCACTTCGTTCGCCCATGTTTCGCACTTCGCAAAGCCCGAAAACGTTATATGAAATTTTCAGATTTTTACGTTATAAAATATACAATCTTTAACTTTTAAAACTAAAACTATGAAAATAATAATCATTGATGATGCAATATTTGACCAATTTCCCGACTTTAAAAGAGGTATAATTATTGTGAATGACATTGAGAATGCTTTAGGTAATAAGAGAATAAAAAAGCCTCTCAATAAAGAGATTGAGAAAAGAGCTGGGACTGATTATGTTGAGCATGAATTCGTAAAAGCGTGGGATGATACTCACTCAAAATTCGGGTCCAATCCAAATAAATTTCCTCCTTCAATAAAATCACTTCTTAAAAGAATTCAAAAAGGTAGTGGTTTTCCATTCATCAATTCTGTTGTGGCTCTATTTAACTACATCTCTATTAAATATCTCATACCCTGTGGTGGTGATGATGTCAATAAAATAGAAGGGAATTTACATCTCGGATTTGCAAAAGGAAATGAAATATTTATTCCACTTGGAAGTAAAGGACAAGAAACTCCCGAACCTGGAGAAGTGATTTATTTTGATGACAAAACATTGAATGTTATGTGCAGAAGGTGGAACTGGAGAAACGGCGACTTTACAAAAATAACTGAACATACTAAAAAAATTGTCATCAATATTGATGGGATTGGACCAGTTCCTCAATCTCTTATTGAGGAGGCGAGAGATGAACTAGCCAAACTCCTTGTTGAGCAATGCAATGCCAAATTAACAACTAACTACATTGATAAGGATAATCGGGAAACTGATACAAATTTATAAAAATCTGAAAACATCATATAACAGAGCGCTTGCGTACTCGCTTGACACCCTGGTTGCAGAGGCATCCAGGGCGCCAAGCTCGGCTGACATGGCCGGTGCGCTACGATAAAGGGACTTAAAAGATCAGAGCCAAGAAACCCCGCGCCCCGACCACGTCGCAAGTGCTCGGTACGTTATCGGAGATTGTGAGCACATTATAGAATTTATTTTGGGAGAAGAGGCAACTGGTTGTTGCATTGGGGTGCAAATTAAGTCAGGAAAATCTTATGTTAGCAATGACCAAAAAACATATTAACTTAAGGCAGATAAGTATCATTTTGAATATTGGAACTCTCATATTTTTCTAATTACAGGAATCGTATTTAATCCCTTAGGAAAGAAAGCCGTTATAAATCACGCCCATAAGATTAAAAACTGTGACCTCTGTGGTGAGTTTTTTGCTAGGCCCAAACCATGTATTTTGGTTTTTACATCTATAACCTCAAGATAACTTGACTTTTTGCTTTCTTTTCAATATACATTAAATAAGCAATGAGAAAATTAGTTGAATTTATTCAAACAACAACGGGTTTAAGCCCCGAAGTTCAAACAAAACTATGGATTTCAGCGATTATTATCCTAATCCTATGGCTTCTCCGCATTCTGGTAATAAAAATAATATGGCGTCGAACTGAAGAAGTACGAACCCGTTACATCTGGCAAAAAACTGTAACATACATAACAGTCACTCTTATTATAATTTTGGTAGGACGTGTGTGGTTTAAAGCCCTTCAATCAATGGCTACTTTCTTAGGTTTAATATCAGCTGGTTTAGCGATTGCTCTGAAGGACCTTGTTACAAATATAGCTGGTTGGTTTTTTATCATAGTACGGAGACCATTTATCATTGGAGATCGTATCCAGATTGGAGACAATGCTGGTGATGTTATAGACATCCGTTTATTCCAGTTCACTATATTGGAAATCGGTAACTGGGTGGATGCCGACCAAAGTACTGGTAGGATTATTCATATTCCCAATGGAAAGCTATTCAGTGAGTCGCTTGCAAATTACAGTAAAGCGTTTCAATATATCTGGAATGAGATCCCTGTCCTTATAACCTTTGAGAGTAATTGGGAAAAGGCGAAAAATATATTGCAGAAAATAGCAAGCACGCACGCAGAACATCTAAGCAAATCAGCAGAGAAGAGAATAAAAGAGGCAAGTAGAAGGTTTATGATATTTTACTCCCAGCTTACTCCAATTGTTTATACATGCGTAAAGGAAAGCGGCGTTCTATTGACTATGCGTTATCTTTGTGAACCTCGTAACCGCAGAAACAGCGAACACGCCATCTGGGAAGATATATTGGGAGAATTTACCAAATGTAGGGATATAGATTTTGCCTATCCTACGCAACGTTTCTACACTCATCAACTTAAGAAAAAAACTAAAACCGAATCTCCTTCAGGCAATGAGGATATAAAAACATCTGAAAAATAAGGCAGTCCCGGTTATAATGGGTTTGCAACTTCTCATAATATCAGAGCTACCTTTACAGTTAAAATTTTTGGTGTGGGTGTGAAAGGTGAATCAAAGATTTTATAAAATCCTGATAAATCAGGATTCTTTTACCTGGAAACGTTAGGCTAAGTAGTACTATATGTTAAGGAAGGTGTAAATTTTGTTCTTTTCAATATACTTTAGATATTCGAAATCGAACATCCTGGAAATATTTATAACAAGAAAAACTATTAGGAAGGAGAGGTGATAAAAATGAACACAAGGATATTTCTATATGCTTTTGGAATATGGTTCATATTTGTTGTGGCAGGTATCCTGAATGGAGTGTTTAGAGAGTCATTTATCACACCCAAAGTAGGTGAACATGCGGGGCATGTTATCAGCACAATCATTTTGATTTGTATTATCCTGGTGGTGACATATTTATTTATCAGTAATTTGAAAATCAACTATACCAGGACGGATCTGCTTTTGATTGGTGCTTTTTGGCTGATATTAACCATTTTATTTGAATTTGGCTTCGGCCACTATGTCATAGGTCATTCATGGAGTAGGTTATTTGCAGATTACAACATTCTCAAAGGGAGAGTATGGAGTCTTGTATTGATAGCGTCTTTCATCGCTCCGTTTTTATTTGGTTCCATTTTGCGAAAATAGGTTAAAACAGGACGCTGTTTGATATTGCGATAACTATTGAAATAATACAACTATGAGAATAGCAAAGGTTACCTATGAATGTAAATATCATCAGGTAGCAGACAGGGGTGTAAATAGGATTGCGATAGAGAGAGATAATGATCATTGCGTGTCAATCTCCATTCCTCTGTGCCATTCGCGAGCACCCAATCCTCCCCCAGAGGCAGCATCTAGCCTGTTCTCTGTTTGAACACCACGCTGAAATCGAAGCCCTTGCACTACAGTTCGCTTCACACCCACATACACCCCCAATTTAACTTGACTTTTGTCCTTCTTTTCTATATACGTTAAAGTAAACGAGGTTAAAGGATTTAAAAAATCCTGGCGCTGCAAGTTCTATTAGCAGCTGTCATGTAAGATAAAATTTCTCTTGATCTCAAGGGGGGAAGATAAATGAGGAATGAAGAGAAGACAAAAGAACAACTTATTAAAAAGGTAACATTATTAGAAAAACAGATTACCAAACTTAAAACCTCAGTAACCAAGAGAAAACATACGAAGAAAATCCAATCCGTGCTATTCAAAATTTCCGAAGCAACTAACTCGTCAAAAACTCTTAAGGAACTTTTGAGAATCGTACATCAACAACTCAAAACACTGATTGAGGCTTCCAATTTTTATGTTGCTCTATACGACGAAAAAACTGGTCTATATTCGTTCCCATACTGTGTTGACAAATACGATAAAGAGGATTCCTTCCCCCCAGAGGAAATACAAAAAAGTCTGACCGATTATGTGCGTAGAACCAGTAAGCCTCTTCTGGCAGATGAGAAGGTTCACGAGAAGCTTATACGGCAGGGTGAAGTAGATATGGTCGGCGCCCCATCGAAAATCTGGCTGGGTGCTCCACTCAAATCCAAAAAAGGAGTTATGGGTGTAGTGGCCGTCCAGAGCTACTCAGATAAAAAGGTTTATTCTAATCATGACCTTGAACTGATGACCTTTATCTCAGGAAATATTGCTATGGCAATAGAGCGTAAAAAGGCAGAAGAAGAATTAAAAAAACACAGGGAACACCTAAAGGAGCTAGTAGAAGAACGCACCAGAGAGTTAAGCATAGCCAACGAAAAACTCCAACAGGAAATTATAGAGCGTAAGAGGATTGAGGAGATTCAAAGGCTACTTTCTCGAATTATCAACGTTGCCTATACAACCGATGACCTCAAAGAAGTCTTCAAAATGATACAACAGGAGCTCTTTACCGTTTTGAATACAAAGAATTTTTTCATCGCACTATATAACAAAGAAAACGATACAATCAACCTCCCATACTTTGTGGATGAAATAGACGAATTCCAATCTTTTCCCGCTGGAAAAACGCTCACAACTTATGTCATAAGAAATAACAAATCGCTTCTTGTTACTCGTGACGATGTCAAGAAGATGGTTTTAGATGGTAAAATTGAAACTATAGGAACACTTTCGAAAGTCTGGCTTGGGGTTCCTCTAAAAGCAAGTGGTGAGGTAATTGGCGCCCTCGCAGTTCAGAGCTATACAGATGAAAAGGCTTTCAGTAAAAAGGAACTGAGTATCCTGGAATTCGTGTCGAGTCATGTGGAGCTTTTTATCGAATGTAAGCAAGTACAGGAGAAATTGCAAGAAAGTGAAAAACATTACCGTAATCTGGTTGAAAACCTTCAGGAAGGTTTGTTGATTGCCGACCCTTGTGAAGATATTACCTTTGCTAATCCCGCTTTTCGTAAGACTTTTGGGTATTCCCGAGAGGAAATTATTGGTATGAATCTAAGCAAATTGGTCCCTCGTGAGGAATTTCAAAAAATGATGCAAGAGACGGACAAAAGGAAAAAAGGTATTTCCAGTCAGTATGATTCAATAATGAAGTGTAAGGATGGTGAACTCAGAAAAGTCATGGTTTCAGCCGCCCCCTGGCTGGATGAAAAGGATGGATTCCTTGGCACTATAGGCTTAATCTTGGATGTAACCGAACAGAAAAGAACAGAGGAAGAAAAAGAAAAACTACAGGCCCAGCTCTCTGAGGCACAGAAGATGGAAGCCATTGGAAGACTGGCAGGTGGGATAGCTCACGACTTCAATAATCTCCTGACAGCCATCATGGGATACAACGATTTACTACTGAGTAATCTAAGAGATAATGAACCATTGCGTAAGGACGCAATAGAGATAAAAAAAGCCACCAGGCAAGCCGCCTCTTTAACACACCAACTCCTGGCTTTCAGCCGCGCAGAGCCAATCAAACCAAAAGTGCTGGATCTAAATACCCTGACCGCAAATATGGAGAAGATGCTCCACCGTCTTATCGGTGAGGACATTGAGCTATACACCATTCTCAAACCCGATTTAGGACGCGTGAAAGCTGACCATGGACAGATTGAGCAAGTCATTATGAACCTGGTCGTTAACGCCCGCGACGCCATGCCTGAAGGTGACAGGATTACAATCAAAACCGAAAATGTCACCCTTAATAAAGAGTCTCTCCCTGCTATTCCGGAAGCAAAAGCTGGCAAATTTGTTTGTCTCTCAGTAACAGATACAGGGATAGGGATGGATAAAGATACGCTCGATCTAATATTTGAACCCTTTTTCACTACTAAGGGGCCAAGGGAAGGTACTGGACTTGGTCTTTCCACGGCTTACGGCATTGTTAAAAAACACAGAGGTTGGATTAATGTTTACAGTGAGCCAGGCCAGGGTTCCACGTTTAAGGTCTATCTGCCGGCTCTCACGCTGAAGCCAGAAGATAAAACTATAGAATCAATTTCGTTACAGGAGTTGCAAGGTAGTGGTGAACGAATACTGCTGGTAGAAGATGAAAAAACAATACGCAAATTCGCAACAAAGGCTCTTCGAAAAAATGGCTATGTCGTTTTTGAAGCAGGAGATGCGGAAGAAGCACTGGACATCTTTAAGGGAGAGGAAGGAAAGTTAGACTTAATCTTCAGTGATGTGGTTATGCCTGGTAAAACTGGCATCCAGTTAGCTGACCAACTCCTTTCTCTTAAACCCGGACTCCAAGTCCTACTGAGTAGTGGATACACGGATGAGAAATCGTTACTACCCATCATACGCGATAGAGGTTTTCAATTCCTGCAGAAACCTTACCCCTTAGACGAATTACTTAAGAATGTTAAAAAGGCTATAGGGTCCGGCCAGATAAAAACATAAGTAGAAAATCGACTAATGCGCAGGGCCACCCGGTCTTCGCCTATTACACATAAACTTTCATGGACACCGTAACATCATACGATAATAAAGGAAATGGAAAAATATTTTATTAAGTGAAGGAAAAAAAGAATATGTCTGATTTATATGGCAACCCAAAATATTATGGAATAGCTTTTTCCTTTAGAAATATTCCCGCTGAAGTTGAAGAACAACCTACAATAAAAATAGAAAGGAGGCATAAATGTCTAAAAATTTCGTTTTGATAATCCTTGGATTATTATTCTATAGCTTTATTTTTGAACCTCTTTATGCCGAGGATTCATTGTATATACCTGATATTGAAATATATATGCAGATAGGCTCTGCTGGTAGTCCATACATATCACCCGACGGTAGGACGGTTTATTTTACTACATGGCTTACTGGTGTTACTCAGTTATACAGAGTGAATGCAGAAGGGGGTTGGCCCTTGACTTTAATCAGGATACAGAAAATCCAGAATATATCGTTATAGGTGACAATAGAAGCAAGTTCGATTTCGAGCATATGAATAAAGCCCTGAGATTATTACTAAAAGGGGCAAAATTGATAGATATGACATCGGAACTCGTTGATAGTAGTATGGGAGAGAATGAACTAAATGTTGGGTCCTGGGCAAAGATGTTAGAAAGAGCATCCGGGGTGAAAGCTAGGTATATAGGAAAACCCAACCCTTATGTGTTTGAGTTAACCTTAAGGACTATGAACCTTAATGAAAACGAAGTAGTAATGGTAGGTGATAGAATTTCCACAGACATAGAAGGTGCAAAGAATGCGGGAATGAAGGCAATATTAATAAAGACAGGTGAGTTTGACGAAAGAGAATTATATGGAAATATTGAACCGGATTTTATATTCGATTCTCTCCAGGATTTATTGAAAATATTTTAAACAATAAACCATTCGAGCTCTTGTGAGGCTATCGTCTCGGAATATGTGGCCGCTCGCCCTCCGAGACGCGCCACGAAGTGATAAGTCCTCCATATCTGTACCAGGTGCCTGGATTTTTCCGTATTTTTATGGATTGACCTTGAAACTTTCAATATAAATAATATTATGCCACAAACCAAAGAAGGAAAGATTATGGATTACTTTAAAATTTAAAAGCTGGAGGTTTTATGCATAATAATAGATTTCAAACGTATCTTTTCGTCTTATACACAGCGATTCTCGCCATTTTAGCGGCAGGATGCAGCGTTAAATATCAAAGAATTAATTATCCACTAAATTTGAAAGTCCCGGCAGTTGATACTCTTCACGGCACAGTGGTTATTGATAACTACAGGTGGCTTGAGAATAGTGATAACCCAGAAGTAGGGGAATGGACAAAAAACCAGGAAAAACTAACACATTCAATCATTGGCCCACTACCCCGGCGGCAATGGTTGATTCGGAGGTTCAATCAACTGTGGAGATATGATGACACAGGCATCCCCAGAAAAGTGCTTGATGGCGAAAGGATATTTTTCTGGACAAAAAAGAAAGAGGAAGAACATTGGGTTTACAATACAAAAGAGAATGATTCGACAAAGACAGTTGAACTGCTTAATCCCAATAAATGGGGACAAACCCAAACACTGGATTTAACAACACCTTCAAGGGATGGGAAATATCTTGCTTTTGGCAAAGCAAAAGGGGGGAATGAGAATCCCATTATAAGGATAATGGAGGTTTCTACCGGTAATATTTTAGTGGATACTCTCAAGGGATGGCAACAGGAAGGTGTATCCTGGCTTCCGGATAATTCCGGTTTCTTTTATTCTGCTAAGCCCCGAAAGGGGGAAGTACCAAACGGAGAAGAAAATTACTGGTACTCTGTGTATTTCCATAAACTCGGAACTCAAGGCAGTGAGGATAAAAAAGTGTTTTCCCATGATAAGGTCAAGGAATACTCCCATTGGGCATCTATTTCAGAAGATGGCAGGTATATGCTATTTTATCGATCCCAGTTTGATAAAAACGAAGTATACTTCAAAGAGATTGGTAGTGATGAACCTCCTATGCCATTTGTCACGGGTTTTGATGCTGG
>Ga0307434_1000473_pt1 | contig 27205 bp, 30 predicted proteins | sample SalMarWE160220MG_FD_202156 | JGI IMG/M metagenome (GOLD analysis project Ga0307434, IMG submission 202156) | Salt marsh sediment microbial communities from the Plum Island Ecosystem LTER, Massachusetts, United States - WE1603-220 | ecosystem: Environmental > Aquatic > Marine > Intertidal zone >... | reverse complement strand
TCGAGAATCACCAGCCCACCGGCCGTCAAAGCAGCGCTCTTAACCCTCTGATAGACTGTGCCGTCTGGCAAATCGTCCAGGTCTTCACCAGTCCATTTAGTTGACGGGTCATAACCCTCTTTGTAGAGGATATTTTCGTCGAGCTTGATAATCCCAGCATCCAAGTGAAGCGTCTTAACCCTGGCATAAACTTCCCCATCAGGAAGATTATCAAGGTTATCCCCTATCTTAGAAAGGTCAATCGTATTATCGGGGTCTATCCAGACAAAGTCGCAGTTCTCAGCCAAGATATGCTCGGCATAGAGGGTGCCAACGCTCAGCCGGGAAAAGTAGTTCTCCAAGTCGTCAGGCTTGATATTTAAGTTATCCAGCGCTTTCCTGGCGTTCTGCCAGTTACCGAAGTTGAAAGCCAGCTCCCACCTGTTCTTTCGAACATCATAGTAGCGAGTATATCTCCCGATGTTCCCTACCCGGTAATCCCCTTCCCTAGAATCCGTAACCTTTATGTAGTCAAATGCCTCAGTCCCAGTGTTGAGTGGCACTGAGGCAGCACCGGCCTCGCACCACATGACAGCTTGTGCGAGTATGGCTTCGGCTATTGCCGTTCCCTGAGCATCGCTGGCAAGCCGTGTTCTCTTGAAGTGAGCCTTCGGCAGTATGTCATAGGAGTCGTGGTCAATAGCATACCCGCCATACTGAGGATCATCATCCTCGCGAGAGCATACTGTGACATAGTTTGGGGTTACAAGCCTATTCCTTAACGCTTTAGCAAAGAAAGGATGCCCACTCTCCAGGCTGTATTCAGAGTCGTATACCACCCCTGTCGTAGTGGGCTTGAATATATGTATCTTTCCGTCTGCCTTGACTACCTTTACATTCAGGGTATAATCGAGAAGCCGATCTATCGCAGAGTTTCTGTTATTCCCAGCATAGATGCGGAAGGCATCTTTGGGAATGTAAGTATCTGCCAGGTTATCATAGCCGGCATCCCACTCTACCTCGTAAGCCTTGCAGTGGTCGAAACAAGTTAATGTCGCCCCGGCGATGGCATCTGTTATCTCTTTGACTGATAGAACATCGTCCTCGTCTGGCTGGTAGGCTTCGCTTGCTTCATCCTCAGCCATATCGTTGCAGATGCCGATAAGTGTAAGTGTGCACTCTAACTTCTTGGGGTCAGAGTCAAACTCTTGGTAGCGAACTGTCATTGGAGCTAGGGCAGAATATTCCTCCGGGCTGTCCTCATTAGCCGTGATTGCTCCGTAGGATAGGACTCCCTCATAACCTCTGAGGTCGAGGTCAGTCAGCGACTTGTCGCTATTGTCCAGCGTTATCGTGATAGTCTGAAAGCTGCCGTCACCTGTTTCCTTAATGTTGAGTATCTGTGGCTTGGCATAGGTGTAGGAAGATGCCCCAAGAGTTAATTCAATCTTGACCAGAGCATCTACAAAACCAGCCTGTTGAGCTGCTAATAAAGTATCTGTTAGTGTCCTCATTTTACTTTAACGCTGTAATTCCCTATGCTTGTCCTGGCGGTCGGAGCCGTGCCGTCAATGACTTCTACTGAGCCCTGCCACCATCCTTTTGCAGAGCCAGCTACCGTATTGTAGAAATGCTCATAGATTCCGTCTTCTAGCCTGCCGGTAACAACAATCTCATCTTCGTCAACTTGTGTTTCTCCGTCTGCATCAACCCAAGTCACTAAAACCGAAGTTGGCTCAACCAGGGCATCATCGTCGTCATAGACATACACCAATGTTCGTATGCTCGCCTTTGCCGTGAACTCTATAATAGTTTCTATATTCATTCTCTACTCTCCTGTTATGACTCGCACTTTGCGCTTTTGAGTGGTAACTGTGTTCACCTTTCGCTTCTGGCAGGTGACTACATTCACCTTGCGATATTGAGTGGTAAGGATTAGCAGCCTTAATACCCTGCCAAATTGTCCTAGGGCTCCGGTATCCCCAACCTTTATTGCTTCAAGAATGGCTAATTCAATTAGGTTATTAACTGAGTTTGAATCGCCTATCTTGATACCCTCAATGATGGAAAGAGCAATACCTCCTATATCAAGCTCAGCTAGTTCTATGTCTCCTAGCTTTAGGCCATCCTTAATACCAAGGCTAGCAAGTAGGGATTGGATTATGGCATCTCCTACTTTTATGCCATCGGATGCCTGAATATCTGCCAGCATCTCTATAAGGCTTGTGTCTCCTACGTTTAAGCCATCCACAATAGCAAAGTAGAGAATAGCTTCTCCAAGTGTAGCAGTGTCTCCTAGCTTCATCCCATCTGGACGAAGTAAATTGGCAACCATCTCCATTTCATTAACAAAGGAGAAGCGGAAAGGGAAGGTATATGGGAATGGAGCATATAGAGAGTCTCCCAATTTTAAACCATCACTGATTGCCAGCCTAGCTAAGATGGAGAGACTATCGCCCAGCTTTGTGCCATCAGAAACAAGGAGGGGTATGATTAAGTTTCTAATACCAGAATCCCCAAGTTTTATACCATCTACAACAATAAGAGACAAAAGAAGACCAGTAGCATAGGAGCTGTCCCCTATCTTCAAGCCATCACTAGCTAATAAGCTGGTTAAGATGGAGATACTATCCCCAGACTTCAAGCCTTCACTGGCCAGCAGGTGGGCTAAGAGGGAGAAGCTATCTCCAGCCTTTAAGCCATCTACTCTGCTTACCATTCCAAAGGGGTTATTTGTGTCCCCTGATGTTAAGCCATCAGCTCTTGATAAGCCAGCAAGCATACTTCTGAGTCTACTATCACCTACTGAGATTGAATCAGTGATACTTAACTCAAAAGCTCCTCCCTCTGTCCCTGTGCCATAGAGGGATATTTCTGTTTGGGAAACTGAATACAAACCATAATCTTCAGGGACACAATATTGCCCTGCTCTATCACCAGAATAACCAGTAGTAATAGTACGAGCTTTCTCTATCTCTACTTTAGGGGTAGCAATAGCATCAACGCCAATGTATTCTCCAGCCTCTATATCAATAGCCAACCCAGTGCAAACATTGTATCCAGCGCTTACCTCGCCATATTCTTCAGCATCATGGCAAGTAAAGTAGTTAGACCCTTCATCAGTGAAAGTGCCGAACCTAATACTATTGTTAGGGCTGGCGATATACATATATACTTCTACTGTGTCTATCTCGCCAGTTGCATTGGCGCTATTGTAATAAGCAATACCAGTCCAGTAATAAGTCCCACCACCATCGCTCAGTGTCAGATTGCTACCTCTATCAATCGCTGCGCTCCCCACATCAATCGTTCCCTTCTCCCCTATGTTGAGGTCTTGAGGCGGGACTTTTGCTATTCCAACTCGAAAGGACTTGGCTCTCTTAACAATGTTCTGGACTTTAGCTTTATTTGCCTTGACATCTTTCGCACTGCCTTTGACGAATGGTTGCCTGACCTGTCCCTTCCGTGATGGCACTTTCTTCCATTCATCTATGAAGTTAAGTCCTTTATCCCAACAATGCTGATGGAAGGCATAGAAGTAGTTAAGACACTTCTCTATCTCTGTCTTAATATCGGCATCGGAGGCATCCTTGCCAGGGTAGATAAAATGGGAATGAAAGGGAATATCAGGATATTTGTCATAGTTGGGGTCATCAGGGTTTAGGAAGAAGTCAAGCCGTAGCTTGGCTCTATTCTTGTGTGTTCCACAGCCAGACAATTCTATCTTTGCATAGGGCATTTAGCACCTTCTGTATAATACTCGCAAAGTGTACTCACCTACTTTCCTTCAGGATTTTATAGGACATTATTTCTCCTACTTGGTTTCAGCTTCTATTTCAGCTTGTCTCTCAGCAGCCGACTTGATATTTGCCCTCTTGACTATTTCCTTCTTGACGTTAGTAGGCAACTCCTTAATTGAACCAGCTACAATTATGCCTTGGTTAGCAAGATAGGTCTTTAGTAACTGCTTGTCATCTGTGGATAAAATAGTATTCGTCTTATCGTCTAGGGCTAATTTACATATTGCATCGGCACACTGCCTTGCCTTGTTAAATATAGCGTTATTAGCCCAGATGTCCAAATCAACTATATCCCACTCAAGAGCTTTCTGGACTTCATCGTCTATTTCTATATTAAATGTTTTCATAAGCCCCCTTATACTAATTTGACTATATAAAGATACGTTCTAGTAGATTCCACAAATTCTCCCGTTCCTGTGATTGACCTAAAGTATGCTTCAACGTAATCCGTTGCTGCCATAGTATAAATAGAGAAACAGGTAACATACATTTGGAGGCTTGCCCCAGAACTGTATAGTGATTGAAGAACCAATCCACTACCATTGCGGTATATCCACGCTTGGTAGTATTCGCCATCATCTACATCATCCATCATGGATGATACCATAACTAAATACGTGCCAGCTTCCGTGCAAGTCCATTTGGCGTGATATAAGTCATAAGTGTCTGTATTCACCATAATGTCAGCAGTCAGAGTAAGTTCGCCAGAATCAACGAAGGCAGCAACAGTAGTGTAGGTATTATCTGTTTTATTATGTATGGTAGCCCCAACATCGGAAGCCTCAAAACCACCATCTGCATCATGCAACTTGAAGGCTTCAGTAGCATCTGCTGTTCCCGATATTAACCTTGAATTAAATTCATTCTGGGTATCTGTTACCTCAGTATCGAACTTTAGCTTAATATAACTAGCATCCAAATATGATGGCTGGTCTGCACTCATGCCAACAACAGCTAACGCCTGCTTGGCTAGGGTGAGGATACCAGCGGCACTTAACAGAAAAGCCTCAACTCCTGCAACCTTGCCACGAATCGCATCTTCATCAGCAGATTGCTCAACCTCAAAGCCAGTGTCGCCATCAGCATCTATGATTTTAGTGTCCTTATTGAGAATACCTACAGTTCCAGCCCCAGCACCATGAACTCCTGTGGTCAATCCAGCATGGGTAGCAATATCGGCAGCCCAATCAAGCAGGGTTTTAACTTCAGCCAAGGTCTTCTTGGCAAAAGCCCCTGAGCCTGAAGCCACTAGAAAGTCATTGGCAGCAGTAGCTAAAGCATGAGTAATATAGTCAGTAACAGCAGTGTAAGCTGCTGTTCCTAACCCCAAGATAGTCTTGACTTCTGCTAATGTCTTCTTAATGAATACGCCAGCGCCAGAAGCTACAAGGAAATTACTAACGGCAGTGGCCAGGGAATGCTTGATATACTGAGGATGGTCATCATCAGCCAGTCCTGTGAGTTCTCCATGGTCTGTGACACCACCACCAGCACCCTGAAGGTCAACCCAACTCGTGCCATTGTAGACATACCACTTGTGCTCATCATCCCTGTAATAGAGCTGTCGCTCAACAGGAGATTCGGGAAAGCTGTTGCCATGAACAAGCTCGTGGCTCGCCTCAGATTCCCACTCTACTTTAGTAAGCTCTGCCCCTACATCAATATGCTTTATTCCTGAGTCTGCCATTGTTTACCTCCAAGGGTATCTCTTATGCTGCGTCATCGGCTGCGGTGACTGTGTAGGTCAGGTTCACTACGTTGTCATCAACCACAGGTTGAGATGCAGCGAACTTTCCAGCACATGGCATAGTACCACCACCAGCTACATTGCCCTTAGTAGTAGGAGCAGACCCACCACCTACCAAGGCTGCTCCATAAAGCGTCTTAGTGGCATTGGCTTCAAAGGATGCCTTGCTAGCTGAGTTAGTTATTGACTTAGCAGTTGATTCCGCCTCAACATACGCAGGTCTGGTAGCTTCCTCATAGGCTTCCCACTCAGTAAATACAGGTACCGCATAAGTGGTATCACCATCAGGTGTGACGTCATCCTCAAATATCACACAGTACCAAGCTGTAATCTGCGTATCAGCATGAAAAAAAACATTGAGTATTGAGTTCAAACCCTCATCAGTGATGATGTTCTCAGCTCTGCTCCTAGAGATTAAGTTACCAAGTTTGTCCTTGACTTCAATATCAAAGACACCCTTGAACTTCCCTCCGTGCTTTAGGTTTTCTGGTAAATTAACTTTTACTTTTTGCATGTTCCCTCCTTTTTAGCCTCTCGGGTAAAATTCCCAGGATTGAGGCCTGGTTAGCCCATTGAGGCTGTTTTGATAAATAAGAAATTGTTTGTCTGCCCAATTCTGATACCATCTTACAGACGCAGGGACTATCTGAATCCGCATCTTATTGAGCCACGCCTGGGCAGCCTTAGCCACAACGCCTTCTACTAAGACCCTCTCCAGTGCCGGGTTTAATGTAGATGCAGATTCGGTCAATGAGTGAACCTTATGGCAGTAGAGATAGACATCATCCCCGGATGTCGGCGCAGTGGCGACATTGATTCTCAGCGTATTCCCGAAAACGCTAACATCCCGGAAATCAGGCGGATCGCTCCCTGTGGGATATTCTGCTTTTTCTACCTCAAGTAAGTCTGTAATCGCGCTGATGTCCACTTCCTTTGTGCCATCGCTAACTACTGTCTCTCTGACTTCGTAAGGTCTTTCCTGAGAGATTTCTACCCGTACCTCGTTAATGTGCAAGTCCAGCTCATCATCGGCAAACTCATAGGTATTGCCAGTATATTCATCCCGGAGCATTTGACGACAAACGCCCCGAATGGCGGATAGACTCTTCTTACTCATAGGTGACCTCCTTGAACCACAGGAGAGAAAGGTGTCTTTTTTTCACCATGGTTCACCTACCTTCTATTGCGGCCTTGCCCTGTGCTGCGGGGTATCTTGCATCCCCCTCTTCTCTTGTTTGCTCTGACCCCTCCACCGCTCCCATCTTTTCTGGGTGTTCCTTTAGTCATGCTTCACCTACTCTTTCACCGGCTGGAGGCAGAAATCCTCTAGCTCTTCCTCGGTCATTGAGTTCGCCATGTCAATTACAGCCTTTTTATTTTTCACGCTTTTTATGGCACTTTCACCATGACGCTTATAGCCTAGTGCCATACACGCCGTGGTCTTCATTGCCGGACTTTCAGCAGGCATATTTACCTCCTTTTACACAAAACATATAAATGCGTACTTAGATAATAGAGATGTTGGTAGTCTCTAGTTACTCGGTCTATCTCCATGAAGTCTTGAAGTAGTCTCTTTTGAACCTCAACAGACTTGAAAAGCACTATCCCATTAAGAAGATAGGGAATGTCCCCTTTCTTCTTGATTACGTCAAACCCCTGGATCTCCAATTCATTCAGGAATGATGGGGGTGTATAGCCCCGGACATGGATTACTCCGTCAATGTATCCTGCCAGGCCGTTCGGTGTCGTTATAAGCAGATAGCCTTCGGATCTTAATACTCTCTTAATCTCTTGAAAGGTGGCATCCGCATCCGGCACATGCTCAATCACTTCCCTGCAAATAACAACATCAAAGGTTTGATCCTTAAACGGCAGGTACGCAACATCAGCCCCTATAATCTTTTTTTCAGGCTGTGTGATGAGGTCGGTCCTGACAATTCTCCCATTGATTGATTGGAGCAATTCATCTTCTACCCACTCCCTTGAACCAATGGACAGGACATCTTTCCCGTCGCACAAATCACCCAATAGTTCAAGGCAAATGCGGTTGCGGTTATGGCAATACCACAAGTCGGTCTGGTAAGAAGGTCTTTTAGTATTTGCCCAGCTTTTTCCACTGGCTTTGGCGTAGCCAGTATAGAGTTCTACGGTATTGCCCGTTTCCTTAAACCTGTCTACGACTTCCTGCATGCTCACCTTTTCTTTTATGTTTTTTCCTGGGCATCTGTACCATCTTCTCGATTTCCGCAATGACGGGCTTCCAGTATTTCTCCATCACCGTGGGTATATCGTATTCCAGCGCCTTTTCCCTGGCTGCTATCTTTCTTTCAGCCAGCTTGCCCGACTTCTTCTCCTGGTAAGCCTCCTCAAGATACTCGACAATCTCGTCAGGGTCGGCTCTTCCTTCCCAGGATGATTGCTCGTCAAATTCGGGTATCATTCTCTTGAGAATCCAGCCCCCGCCACACAGCTCAGGCTGTGCCGTATTGTTGGAAACAATGACGGGGACCCCCGCCGCTTGTGCCTCTATGGTCGGTATCCCGAATCCCTCTCCCTTTGAATTGCTCAGGAAAACATCGAGTGAGTTATACATATTGTTCATCGTGGGTGCAGGGATGCCAGTTAGCTTCATCTCCACCATAGAAGGAAAGCGGGTTACATCTTGAATCATCAGATTTTCCCGCAACGCCTGGAGGTTGCGCCCTCTTGATTCCGAAGCGTCTGTGTGGCAATACATCATCACATCATCGTGATATTTCTTGAACTTACTTAATGCGAGAAAGGCAGATGTCCAGTCCTTTCTTTCACGGACATTCGTGCCTACTTTGCCTATGACGAACTTATCAGTCCAGCCTACATTTTCCCTCTGTATCTGGCGTATCTCCAAATTGGGATAATAAGCGTTACAGTCAATCATGTGGGGAACGTAGAAGCAATCAATTTTGAGGCGCTTCATTTCCTTTTCCCCGAACTTGGACATGGCGATTGGCTTATAAATCCCCGGGTGGTTTTTGAGCACACTATAAACCCCCGGTGGCATAGGTTCATGGTCAATAGGTGTCCAGGGAAACCATTTAAGGTTTGCCGATAATTCGCCCTGAACCCATACATCTATGAGCGTGATTAAGCAATCAGCCTTGAAGTGGTTATAAATTCTCTCTGCCCATTTTGCGCCATAATCTTCACCGGGGTTAGGGTAGATAGGTATGTCGTTCCAGTAAATAATGCCACCTGCCAGCCCATAGTAGGCAAAGATGGCAACTGTATGCCCAAGTCCCCGTAATTCTAGGGCTAGTTGCGCTGGTTGTATTCCGTAGCCTGTCTGGTTGAAGGGTGAATTACCAGTAAGTAAAACCTTCATAAACCTCCTTAATAAATGGGGGAGGCCTGGCTTTCAGGAGCAACCTCCCCCCTTGTAGCTTCTCCTTGCCCGCTATTAGTCACATAGTCTGGCCGCTAGTTCCTTGTCCAGAGTTTTCACCCCGAAGAGGATGTCTACCGAGATGCGGTTTGCCTTAGCAACAGTGTCCCCGTCAAGGGCTACCCTACAGGATATGCCCTTGTAGTTCTGAGTGCTGCAGTTGACTCCGCCGATATAAGGTTCCAGTGGTGCGCTAACAAGAGCGAAGGCATTCTTGTGGAAAGCCAGGTTCACCTTGCCGGCACTCTGAAAGGTAACAACGGCATTATCAAGCAATGCAGCATCAAGAGCTGGGGTAAAGGTAATGTCAATTTCAGCAGTTGCATCGGCCAGGACAGTGCTACCGGTTACGATTAGATAGCCCCTGTCACTACCCACTACCTTGAAAACATCGCCAGCAGCGATAGCGCCTACTGTTCCACCTGCATCGAGTGTCGCAGCCGTAGCACCGGCAGTAGCAGCTCCCTTGAATGCCAGCGTGTCATCGTTGGAGTTGCTTGCCCAGGTCGGCACATTCTGAGACATATAGTAGTCCGCGCCCAGTACACGCCCGATGCGGTATTCGTCAATGGTGAGGGACTTGCCCCTCTTGTCGGCGTGAAGTATTGCATCAAGCGCAGCGTATTTCGCCTGAGTAACAGGACACAGGACTACCCGTCTTTCGGTAATAGGACATTTCTGAATGTCCAGTTGTGCCATGAGCCCGGCCAGGTCGCTTATCGCCGGAGTGCCAGCAACCGGGGTGTGCCCCGCTACAGTCTTGTAGATTTCGCTGAAGATAATTTCATCCACATTCTGAGCGTGTTCTCGCATCATCGGCTGCAACACCTGTTCTGAAAAGCTCACAAGATCCAGCGACATTTCCTGCGAAGTTATGTGCGCCGTAATGTCGTAAAACTTATCCAGAATAACCTGAACACTTGACTCGACTATTTCCTGGGCAGCGACAGTCGTTGAAAAGGCACTTGCCTCAAATGTCGCTGGCTTGCGGATAGTAACCGTTGCCCCTACCTTTTTGAACTCTTTAGAGTAATCCCGGTGGACAAGGTTAGCCATGACTAATTCGTTCTCCAGGACCAACAGAGCTTCTTTAGCTATGATGTCTGAAGTTAATAGAGTTTGCGTCATTTTTTATCCCTCCTATAATGGGAATTTGTCTGGTTCTTCCTTTTTCCGTTGAGCAGCGTAGTCTTCCATTGACTGCTTCCCTCGCTGCTCAAGGGTAGGTGTTCCATGAGAACCGCCAGTCGTCGGCACAGATATAGGAGTCACTTTCTCGCCTTCAACTTCGCCCTCTGGTGGTCGTTCACCCGTTGGCTTCAGTCGTTTGGCGAGTGCTTTGGCTTGCTCTACAGTTGTCAGGTTAAGTTCCTTAACACCATCTTTGAGCGTCTGTGGGTTAATTCCAGCTTCCGCGGCAATCTCCCATAGGCTCATTTCCATCTGGTGCTGCTGGGCAGACTTAACCGTCTCTGCGTGCTCAGCCTCTTTGCGGTCTTGCTCTTGCTCTCGCTTTTTAAGCTCAGCCTCGCGAGCGTCCAAGCCCTTTCCCCTGTTCTTTTCAACTTGCTTAGCCTGGTAAGCTACCAACTTGTCGGGGTCTCGCTGCGCTTCCGCTAGTTCCGCTGCATCCTGTTGCCTTTCCCATTCCTCTATCTTGGCGAGTCGTGCCTTGACAGATTCCTCTTGGGCATCGAGGGCAGCTTTCTTTTCGGATAGCGCTTTATCATCTCTACCTCGCTTAATGCGGTCAGCTTGCAGAGCCTTGTCTAGCTCCTCCTGTGTGTGAGTCTTGGCTTCATCCGGTGGAGTAGTCCCTTCGCTACCCTCAGAAGCCTTTCCAGAATCCTGGAGGGAATTCTCCTGGGTCTCTTTGGTTTCGTCCTTCATTTGAACCTCCTAAATAGAAAATGCCTCAGAATGTAAAAGATTTTCTGAGGCTAGTGCCACTCTTAAAGGCGGTGGCCGCCCAACGACCCTTATTTTCTTCCCTTCCCTACACTTCTCGTTGGCTTACATCCACCTCTACCCCTGTTTGCTCTAGTCCCTCCACCAGAGCCATTTCTTTTAGGTACTCCTTTCATCGGTCTCCTCCTTATTTTGCTGGTGTGTAGCCTTTCATCTAGGCCAATATGCCAGAAACTTATCTGGGTGATTCGAGTATATATCCCTAGCTACATCGCTGGTATAGCTATATTGCTTGGCATAGACTAGCCATGCATCCAATTCGGGATGCTGGATCCTAAAAGTTATCCTTTCTTGACCTTCATGCTTGGTATAATAAGTCTGGTACAGATTGAAAACCTCCCTTGTCGGAATTTTAGTAAAATCTCTTTCTTGCCACAGCCCCATATCAACCATCGTGTCATAGAAGTCCTTATTTTCAATTAAGAACCAGTCATCCTCATACCATCCCGCCGAGTAATCCACGCCCTCTTTTTTCCTTATCCCGTAATAGTCAACATAAGTAGTAACAAGATTGTCTGGGATATTCTTTTCAAGAGCTTTCTTTGTATAATAAGCTGTTCCAAAATTAGTAAGTTGCCCTTGAGCATTAAATAAAAGTTCTTTCCGCGCGGTTTCTCTAGGTATATCCCCCTCAATATAATTGGGTGATGTCCTGTCTCCGTAGGAATCGTACAGGTCAAAGTCCTCTCGATAGCCGACCTGAAGCCTGAGAATGTTCTCGTTCCAGTCTGAGCCATCATCGGTTAATAATTTGTTGTCGAGTGCCCATTGGCGGACTTCCTTGTTATCTATCAGCCATAATCTAGTCTCGACGCTGCTGGCTCCGAACTCATCAACGACCTGACCTCTCTCGACCCAGCCTTCGACAATACTTTCTAATGTTGGGTTTGCCTCCGTCCCCACATTCAAAGCCTCAATGCGCCTTATATCATCCCTGAACTCAGGGTTATCGGTGTATAATTCTTGAATAGCTCTATCCCTGGCGGTAAGCCCATCTGGACCCTTAAATGTGTCATCGAGCCCACTGTAAGCATCGAGCAAATCAGAATTAGCCTTGTTCTTTAGTTTCAGTTGTGTAACGGCATCTAAATCTTGGAGTATCAAAGCGTTTTCAGGTATGTCTAAGGATTTAGCCAGCGCCTCCACCTTATTGACTGCCTCAAGACTGTATATTTTCGCCTTGTCCCATAGAACCAGCAGGGCGTTTTCTTCAGGGTGAGTCCTTAGCCAATCCTCTCTAGGGTTAGCATAAATCTCTGGATGATTACCAAGAAACTCTGCTTTCTGGGAGTCGGGTAATGAGTGGTATTGCGTTAATAAGACATATTGAGCCTGAGTCATATTCCCGAGATAAGCCTTTGGATAATCTTTATCGAACTTGTCTAATTCGTCTGCATCGGTGATTTTCTGCCTAGCCAGCCATTGTGTGTGATATTGCTCAAAGGTATCTCCCTCAGCTGGGTCAGCATTGATGCTGGTCAGCCTCTTATTAGGGAGTAAGTTTATCTCTCTTACGATGTCTTTAGCTTGGGCAACCGATAATACCATTTCAGATATATTCCATTTGTCCGAAAGCATATCGTAAGTCGCCCCGCCAATCATTCTGCTTATTTCTGAGTAGTAATCTCCCACATCGTAAACTGCATTTTCTACTGTGTAAGGCAGATTATCACCCCTTTGTGGCAGGCCGAGTTTCTGTTCAGCCGTTTCCCAATTATCGCTCCATGTTTGAACCCCAATACCGAGCAACGCTAGTGTCCCATATCCCACACCTGCTATCCCGGAATCCCTCACAGCTTCAACTAAGTCCTGAATAAACAGGGGAGTTAGCTTTTCAAAGATTATCTTTTCAGCGTTCTCGGCACTTAATTCCTCACCTATAAATGTCTCGCCTGACTTCAAATCCCACAATAACCCGGGCATTGGAGCGAGCTTTGACCTGAAGAAATAAACGCCAACATCTATTGGGTCAATCGTATAGACTTCACCTGTCCTGGTAGATTTCCGTTCCTCGTTAATTATCTGAGTGATTACGCGCACATAAGGCTGAAAGCCAGCCCAGAAGTCTATCCGAGTATTACCAATCTTAATTTTCCCAAAGTCGCTAGAGCGAGGATCATCTTCTGTTTCTGCACCACCTAGTTTTGCTAGAGTTAGTGCCATCATGCCTGTGCCCACGAAAGCTACGAGGTTGCGAGCAACCACCTTTCGCACTGCCGGTGTTGTGTTAATCAAATCAAGAGGCACTTGGAGCCTGGACATGATAAATCTAGGTGAATAAAATGCAGCAGAAAGCCAAGCTCCTGCCCTGCTAAACGCACCTAGGTCACCGCGCCCGGTGGCATGATTGATAAACGCTGCCAATTTGTCATAGTCGCCACTGGTCTTACCTGTTCCCTCCCACTGGTGAGCGTAATAGGCATACGTCTCAATTCTGAGGACATTGAGCATCGTGATATAAGCTCTCTCTGAAGCACGAACTATCGCACCGAGAACAGGCACTTTCTCAATCAACCTCCCTCTGAAAGCCTCTTCCCTGGCCTCAATTCTGACAGCTTCTTCTATAGGAGCAACGTAAAGTCCATGTTCACGTGCCGAATCTGCATACACATTGTTGTGCACAATCTCATTTATTAGCTTAAAGTTCTTTTCGCTGAACACAACCTTCAGCTCTGCCTTAAAAGCTGTGGCAAACTGGACAGGTTGCCCGAAGGCTAAAACTGCCCCTTGCCTGAGACTGGCAGATAGGTCTGCAAAGGTCTGTAGGGTTCGTGGAATGTTGGCTATGTCCTGAATAATTCTGATTGCCCTCTCCCTTGCTGCCATTTTACTCATAATGGCTTTAATGAAGTCTGCGCCAAACTCTCTTTCCAAGAGAAGGAGCTCACCTTCAGTCGGGATTGACCCCATAACCAAATTCGTGAAAGCCTGATAAGTATTGAGTTTCTCAAAAGGCCTTAAACTATTATCAAGGCGGATGCGGTCAATCATTCGCTCAATATCTGCATCGGTTATCTCGAACTTCTGCAAGTCCAAGATATACTCGCCCTGTGGTAAAAATCCCTTCAGAGCCCCCTTAGCCTTCTCAAAAGCCTTGTATCCTTCTCCCCCCTGTAAAATACTAGCAAAGATAGCAGAACGCCTTGATAACTCCTGATGTTTCAATACCTCAGTAACTTCCCTTGCGGGCTTGGCATCCTTAATACACTCGATAAACTTCTGCAGGATAATCTCATCGGATGCTGGGGTCGGGTCTGTTTTAACTCTGTTAATATCTTTCTGGCTTGGCTCTGGCTTAGGTGCTGGTTCAAGCGCAGGCACTTCAGCTTGCATTGATTGTCTTGCCTGGTTATAGACATTCAGCATCTCTTCAAGCTGTCTTATCGTGTATCCCTTAAATAGATTTCGAGCCCCGCCATGATATGGGAGTTCTCGATTTGATAATTCGGCTTGAACCTCTCTGATTAAGGAATCGAGGTCTTGAATACTCTTTACAGCGTCAACTTCCTGTAATGCCTCAAGCCTGGCAAGCTCTAATCTCAGGTTTCCTTTAAGCCCAAGTGCTGACCTGCCCTTGGTTTCGAGTGCCTTTTTAATCTCGGCAATTCGGTCTGTGGTAGCCTGCTTGTTATATTCCCTGAGCCTCAGATAGTCGTCCATGCGAGCCTGGACTAATTTCCCTGTCGGCGCAGGTTTAACTTCCTTTGCTGGCACTTCCTCTAGCATAGAAGGTTGCATACCAGCTTCTGGCATACCAGCTTCGGCTTTGGGAACTCCCACCGCCTTCTCAGGCTCAAAAACTACAATCTCATCGCCCTTTTCAATAATATCTCTGGCTACAAGCCCATCATGCCCTCGTTTCTTAAGATAATCTGTAGCAGCTTGGGCAGCGAGTTCGTCAGCTTCCTCTACTGTCTTGCCCTCGTTAATTGCCTCTTGCCTTGCGGGTCTGGTAGTCTCATTCCAGAAGGCTTCAGCCTCTTGTTGAGTCTTTATAACGAAGGGGTTTTTGAGATTGACTGTCATAACCTCTTTGCCGTCGTAGGTCTCAGCATATTCCTTGTTAGTCGTGTAGTAAGTCCCCTTGCCGAACAAGCCTTCATCTACAGGAGCACCGCCCTCTTTATAACCTCGATAGACAGTAGCGGTATATGGCTTGCCTGTGGCGATTTCGGGAACTGCTAAGTCAGGATAATCGGCTAGGACTTCGGCGGGAACGGGCTTGCCTTCTGAGAGGGCTTTTTCTACCTGCCATCTATGAGAACGCCCACCTTGAATGCGAGATAATTCATCAGAGGCTTTTGCCATTTTGGTTGTTAATGTCTCCGTCAAACCACGACTTTGGGCTTTCTGGAGTTGGTTAATATAGTTGTTGTATTCCCCCTCTGTCATCTGCCAAGGTTCTTTGGCTTCAGCTTTGGCTTTGGGGATTGCTGCTTTCGATTGTGCTATCTCATCCCAAAATGCTTTTACATTGAAATAACCTGCTTTTTCTAGGTCATTCTCCAACTGGTGAATATCTAATTTAGAATCTCCTGGGTACTGCCAGTTGGTTCCTATTAGAAATTCTACATAGTTTTGTTTCCTATTTTGATAATCTTCTATGATATTCCTTAAAAGCTTAATGCCTTCTGGTTCAGATATTTTCGTAACCTCTGGCGTAACAGGCACACCCTTCTTCGCAATCTCATCCGCTACCCTCATATCTTGGAGAATACTCTCTGGTAGAGTAGGGATAACAGGCTCTTGGCTTGGGAGTTTTGCCTCAGGATGCTCTTCCAAGTATTCCTCTTGTGCTGCCTCGATAGCCTCAGAAAGCTCCGCTTCGCCCTCAGTAGTCTTAGCCAGCTCATTAGCAGCCTGCACCTGAGCTTCCTGTTCGGTGAGTCCAGCATCCTTAAACCTTTCAACCAACCCACTGTATTGCTGCTGCATCTGGGGCGAAAGCCTGTCGTAGAATGTATTAAACGAGGCATACCCACCGATAGCACCAAAGGGTGTTGAGGCTATTGTCGCCTGAATGTAAGCATGGCTCACACCCTCCATAAGAGATTGCGTTTCGTCATAATGCTTGAGGATAGCGTTATGTATTACCTGTGTAAATACTTCCTCTAAGGCTTCAGTCTGCGTGATAACAAGGCCGGTCAATATCTTCTTGGTAATCCGACTTGCTACTCCCCTGAAGATGGTATTCCACATTGGTTGAACTGCTGCCTTAATAGGCTTGAATACCAATCCTAAGAATGGTAAGTCTGACGCTGTTTCAATCCCCCCAGCAATGAGTCCATAGCGTTCACCCCATTTTGTAGCTTCCTCAATGGGAACTCCTTTACTCACCAATTCATCAATCATACTGCCGGCTTCAGGCATTGCTGCCAGGGCTAACCCTGCCGGTATTCCAGCAAAAGGAGTCGCTACGGCGCTTACTCCTACTATCGTTCCCATAACAGCTAAGGTATAGGCTAAACTACTTGAAATTGAATAAGCCCAATAACCCGGGTCTTTAAGCAAACTAGGGTTATCAAAGGGGTTTTCCAGATATTCAGGTCTTGGTGCCAGTTCAGGATGCTCAGCCCAAAAGGTTTCGTGTTCTGTCCTTCTCCGTAAATATCCTGCTATCGTGTTTTGCATCCCCTGTTCATATTGTGCTTGTGCATATTGTGGGAAAAATTCTGGAGCTATTGCAGTTGTATGAGTAGCCCAAGCTGAATAAGCCTCTGGGTTCTTTTCGGGGTCTGGCGGTGGATTTGTGAACAGGAATGTTTCTATATTTTGCTTAAATCCCATAGCACCGGCAATAACCGCATCCCACGCATCTTCCAGCTTGCTCTCAGGTATGTATCCTGGGGCAGTTACCGCCGTGCCAAATATATCCTGAAAGTCTGCTTCGGTAATTTCTGGTATCAAATATCGTAGCAGTGCCTCAGTTCCCCCAGTCCTGCCAATTTCCCGTATATCTGCCAGAAAACCCTCTGCGTCAGTGTTGATATAATCTACGACTTCCTGAATATCCTTCTCGGGGAAAACAGCTCCGAATACTTGCTCGGTTTCAAGCTGCTGCCTCTCTCTTAAGTCCACCCAGCCTTTGACATCTAAGGCGCCACCAGCTCCTTGATATTCCTGGTATGCACTCTTACCTTCTTCGGTTAAGTCCTCTACAGTCAGAGGGTATGGAGTAGCCTCAAAGGCTCCCGTTGGTTCGCCTAGAAGTGCCTCCATGTCAGCTCTAGCCAATTGGTCGCCAGATGGTGATATGTACATGTCATCCTCAGTAATCTCCCACTTCTGAGGGGTAATAAGGCTAGAAGTAAAACCGCCGTTGCCTTCTATCGGACTCATCTTGAGCATCCAGCCTTCCTGAAGTGCTAAACCCATTTGAGCAGCTTCAGAAGGTGTAAAGAACAAAGGCTGTGTGGGGAAGGTAGTCGTTAGCCTTTTCTGCTCAATAGCAGTTGTTAGCTGGGGATACATCTCCCTGACATCTTTGAGGGAAGTCCCATATTGCGACAGTAAGCGCTCAATCTCTAGCTGCTTTGCCTGCCCGTATTGTTTTAGCAAGTCCTTTTCGTTTAGAGTAAATCCATTCATTCCTCTTTCCCAGTATTAAGTTTTCCTAGCTGGCCACCAGTTCGTAGCATCTCTAGGAAGTTCGGCCTGGTTGTCTTGGGCTTCTTTTCTACTCCCTCATCATCTTCAAGAGCCTCAAGAACCATTCGGTCAAAGTCATCTACAGTAAATTCAAAGTCGAGGTCTTTACTCATTTTCAGCCTCCTCGATAGCTTCTTCTTGCATTGGAGCTCTACTTAGCATTGATGGTCTTTGTGCAGCTTTGCCGGCAGGATTCCCTCCACCACCTTCCTCTAGCGAAGGTTTAGGCTTACCTTCAGCCTGGACATTGGGGAAACCATCAGCTTCTAACCCGCTCAAGCGCCCCATAGCCTTCCTCTGCCTTAGAATTGTGCGTATCCTCTGAGCCAATATGCGAGCCTCAATTTTGGCTTGTCGGCTTAGCTTATCACCCTTTTTGACAGGTTCAACCAACTTTCTTCCTCTCCTGAATAGGAAGAGAACCTCATCTACACCTTCAGCTTGCTGGGACAGAAACTTAATCTCTTCCCCGTCGGGGTCTTTATCGTTCAGGAACTCCCGCCTTATAGTGTCTCTACTGTAGAAGTTACTTGCATCCTTGGCTATAGCGAAATTGGCTATCCGTTGCTCTGCCGATTCAGTGAAAAACCGGTATTTGATTGTGTAGTCACCCTTGAGGTCATCTGGTTTATATTCATTCTCGCTGCCCTCTGGCCCCACGATTATAGGCTGGTCTAGCTGTATGCACTGGTTAATAAGCATGCGGCTGAGAGCCTGGTAAAATACCGCCTTCGTATTCACTCGGGGCAGGAATATGTCGTTTCGCGAGCCAGTGAGCCTGGCCATTGCCAGCGAAGAAAGCGGGAAGTTCAATGTTCCATAATCAATCGCTGCCAGGCTTCCACGCTGTGCATCGGTTTCGACAATAGAGTAGTATAATGTCGTGGCTCTCTTTATGTCGTTGACTGGCATAGCGGCAAAACCACCGCCTATCTCTACTGGATGCACAGTCCTTTGCTTGTAGGGTGATGTCTTTGGCTTCTTGGCTTGCCCTGGCTTTGAGGTCTCTAGCTGCAAGGCAGCGAATAAGGCATTGACACTTATGGTCTTTAGAATTGTTGCGATGCCGTTCTTCTCTGACCAGAGTTCACGGTCAGCCCAAAGTATGCTTTCACCACGATGCTCCACTGCATCTTTGCTATAGAACATGGAGCCAGCGTGGACGACTGAATAGACAAAAGGCGGGTATTTATAGGTGTTAGGCTGCTGTCGAGCTATTTCCTTTTGCACAAAGACGAGGTTCTTTTCAGAGTTCCACAGGTCCACGACTTCGTTCTCGCTGCCCTCTACAGTCGGCAGCGTGTCACCGGGCTTGCTATATTCCCGCTCCAGTTCCTCTTTAGTCTGAGTAAACCATGGGGCTCCCCAAACAATTCCGTTTTCTCCCAACTCCGGGGCGAAGAACCGGGTGTCCAGGGGAGTGACATCAGGGATAAGCACGCCATCTTTGCTTATCCTTAGACAAGGACGGGCAGCAACATGACCTCGAATCATTATCTGCTCATCGGCGAAAGGCCCTAGGCCCCATATACCCTTTTTCTCTAGCCATTCGTCTATCATGTAGTAGACATCAGAGAGGAATTGCTCAATCAAGGTAGTTTGCTTGTCCGTTAATTTGTGCCCCTCAACGATTGCCTGCATGGTCGCACCGCTGAGTATTGATATGGCTTTAACGGCATAGAGAAGGCAATCATTCAGCGTAACATTGGCGACATCTGGCATTTCCTTGTTGGGGTCATCCAGCATCATCATCTTGTAGGGCTTGAGGAAGTAAAGAGCCTCGTCCACGTCCATCCGGTCATGTATGGGCTTCAGTGTTCCCCGCTTATTGTCAAATACCTTGTATTCGTTTGTGGTTTCGTCTGCCATAATTGCTCCTTAAGGGATTAAATCCTCTAGCCTAAATACTAATTCCTCGGTGGCTTCATAGATTTCATCCTCAGATGTGAACCGATAACGCCCATCCTTCTCTAATCTGGATACTAATAAGTGTATTGCCTCATGCTTGGCAGTTCGCTTAATATCCTTGAAGGGTTTATCTTTGTCAGGCAGTTCACTGTTTAGTGTTGCAGTAGCTACCATATTCCCCTGGTTGACAGAAAGGCTTGCGAAATAACCCTCTTCTGGCTCATATTTGAAATAAACCTTATAGCCAGTAAGCCCAAATAGCTTCTGCCACCTTTTGAACTCTTTTTGGAATAAAGCAAAATCCTTGTTCATTGCTCCTTAACTGTGTCCGTTCTTTGCCTTCAGCCATGTGAACAATTCGGCTGAGATTTTAGTGTTGGCCTGAACTGCCTCGTTGTAGTCATGTATGACTTCGGTAAGCCTATCTTCCATATACTTTCTATCATCTCTCAGTTGCTTGACCATGTTCTTGTAGGTGAGAAAAATGATAGCAGCGAGAACCCCCGCTATCCCACCAATGCTGCCGATATATTCAAGTAGTCCCATATAACCCTCCTTTAGAATTGCCAAGCCTCCGCCTCTTCCTTATTTACTGCCCTATCAGGTTCATCCAGGTCTGCTATGATGTAGCGTTCTGCTGCCATAAGGTGATAGTGAGATTCGTTCTCTATCTCATCGGTAGGTTGGTATCGCTCATCCAGCTTTCGGGAAAACGATTGCTTCTCGTCCAGGTAGCCCAAGAGGTCTTTGAATACCATAATCCTGTTGAGCTTGTGCCATGCGAATACCTTAGCGATTTGAGTCTCTACCTTGCGGTTCATCTCCGGGGGTTCGCTTATCGCCCAGCCATGAGCATCATAAGCCTGCCTAATCTCCTCTTCCTGGTGGCTGCCCCCCACTCTCTTAACCACTGTGTAACCTTCGGTTATCCTCTTAAACTCAGCCACATGCTCAGATACGCTCTTGCCAGCACCAGGGCGGTATTCGTGAAAAGCCCACAGGAGCCCAGTCCCCGGGTCTTCAGCGAAGAAGATAGCAGCAGGGTTAGCAGCTCCGAAGTCATGCCCTACATAGATTAGCCAGTTTTTAGGTATCTCGAAGCTTGCCTTTAAGCAGTGCTGGGGATTAAACGAGGAGTAGATAAGCCCTTCGGGTTTATCGTATCTCCCGCGATAAAACATATTGAACTTCCAGGTCGGAAGCCTTAAGCGGACTCTCTCAAACTCAGCCTGCGGAAAAGCCGGGTTCATTGTGGAGTCGAATATGATTACATCATAATCAGGGTCGCCAGCCTCCCATAGGTCGTAAACCTCGTTCTTAAACCAGCCCAAGCAGTAAAGAGAGGTTGTGAATAGTGCCCTTCCCTGGTAAATAGAAAGACGCCTTTGCACCGCTTCCCATGTATCCCGCCTGAACTGCTTTTGCCCAGGTTCGTCAAGCCATGCCGCCTTAGCCGTAGCTGACTCCAAAGACTCGGGATGGGTAGCACTGCCGAAAATCACTCTCGTCTTGCCGCTATGGAAGGTTAAAACCTTTTTGTAGTCGGAGTAAGTGCCTAAGTGAAGCAAGTCAACAAAGAGAGCCAGGAACTCAGGCAGCATCTTGAGCTCTAGCAGAGGGAAGGTAGATGTTACCGCTAAGTAGTCCCCTTCCCCACGGTTTTTAATCTCCCTGTAGAGCCAGTCCGGCCCAAAACATGTCTTCCCGCCCTGGGTGCCGGCCTGCATGGCGATAAACCTCTTAGTGCTCTGCCATGTCTTAGACTGCCCGGGGTGAAAGTTCAGGTGTATCTCATTGTCTATAAGCTCCCTATAAGGTCTAATCTCCTGAGCTACTGCCATTTTTATCCTCTGTTATGTGAGCCACTATCCTTTCGACTACGATTGGCATAGTCGGGTCTCCCCCGATAGGCTGAGTAACCTTACCCTCTGTCCTGTCTAAAAGTATGTTGAGGGCGACATCGCTCTTCTTTGCCCGCTTTATTAAACTATCAGCCAAGAGGTCAGCAAGGGTCACATTATCCAGTTCGCCTTTAGCCAACCTTTCCCTCAGAGCCTCACTGACATATTTGATGCCCGGTGGTCTCCCCTTTGGGTTTCCTGATTGCCCTGGCTTAAATTCCTTTCTACCTTTTGCAAGGTTCGCCAGTGTGTTCGGATGCCTGCCCACAGGGTATTTAGATTTCTGTTTTGCCATCTTGTTCCTCGGTGGTAGTTTCCTCTGCCTCTGTTATGCTGTCTCTAGTCCATGTGAAGTTGTCGTTCTCAAAGTCCATCTTTCTCCTTAATCTTTTCCCAGCACCCAGGATGCACGGGCACAATACCTACCTTCCCATATTGTTCCCTGTGCCACCAGACGTAATCATCATACTGCCAAATCATCTCCCTGCAGTATCCACATTTCATCTGGACACCTGCCTGTCGGATTTTGCCTGTGCCTATCATGTTTCACCAGAATATCACCTGTACGAGTTTCGCTATCAATATCCAGGCGATGACACCCATGACCCGCCCAAAGACGTAGTAGTGATGTTCCTTCTTGAGAGATTCCAATAGCTTACTGCTAGGCCTGTATCTGGCAGGCCAGGGACAAAGGACTTCGCAAAGCCCTTCTACAAGAGCGTGTACCTCCCCAGGCTTGTTTAGAAATTCCTTGAAGTCAATACCATTAAGCATTAGATTAAAGCAATAGCTCCCTCTAATGGATAGAAATCCTTAATCCTTTTTGTCCACAGGTATAATCCATCTGTCTGAATTTCCTGAATCATGTGCTCACTCTCATCAAGCAATACCAGACCATAGGCATGACCACCTTTGTAGTCTAATATCACTGCCATCTGGTTCAGGCCGAAATCAAGATGGGTATTAACCTTGAATAGAAAGGTGAAATCCTCACAATCAAAAATAGACTTGATATAAGGCAATTTATCGGTTAAATCATAAGGCACAACGATATTAACCCAATTCTTTCGATTTGTGATTTTGAAAGTGTCATCGAGCCGTAGCCTGATGATGTTGAGATTCATGGCTCTTAATTGTGCCTCAACCCAGGCATCGCTTTTCTCCACAATATGGTCAATCTTCGGCGGAGCAGGCCTAGGAACTAATAACTCAAGCTGCCTTATCGTGTTCTCTGCCTCAATAAGTTTAGAGCCAATATCCTTTAGGTTGCTACTGCACTCGGCAAAGTTTGTTGAGCACCGCTCATACTTTAGCTTATAGCCTGAAAGGTCTCCTAGAAAATCTTGCCAGTTAAACATCGTTTTTTTCTTTTAGTGCAGCCGCTATCTTGTTGGCTAATGCCTCAAGGTTGTTGGCACTATTGGCTTTGACATGAGTTATCGCCCGCTCCCCGAACCACCAGGCAATCGTAGGAATAGCTAATGCCAGGAACCACTCCGGCGCCGTGATCCCCTCAACAACGATTTGGGCAATCACGGCAGCGAAGATAATGCTAATTGCCGGCCTTGCTATTGCCCGGATGATTTGAACAACTGGATTCTCCATGGTGTAGCCTCCTGAAATGCAAAAACCACCCCGAAAGGGTGGCCCTAAAACTGCTTGCGGGCGTATTCTATCCCGTTAATTTAGGCTATCACAAGACTAAGAAGTTTGTCAAGTATTTCATTTCAGCTACGGCATTTTTCTACGGGGGTATATTTTTTATACCTTTTTTTGGCCAGCCACACCGTAAATGGAGTATCTTTTCTTTTACCAGCCACATAATAAAGTGCGTCCTTTGCTCCATCACTGAGGTATTCTATCTTGTCCTTATCGGGGTCTTTGCACTCGCTACGCAGAAGTTCACCTTTTAATGACGGATAAATCTTGTTCAGTCTCTCATCAAGCTCAGCTAGTGTCAATGACACCTTTACCCAACTTGCCTCACTCAATGCCCGACTACCCCCACCTGCTTCATCATCAACAGGCCAGGCTCTGCCCCGAATATCATACTCATACCTAAGCAAGAAGAAGATATGCTGTGGGCAATAAGTAATATGCTGATAGCCAAACCAGTGTTTCTCGCTCTCAGTTAATAGACAGTTGTTCCAGTCCTTACATTCCCGACACGGCCTGAAATCGCTCATCTTATTCGACAGTCCCCGGTCATACTAGCTCCATGCTCTTCATTGCTGCTTTCATTGCTGCCGGCCTCGACCATGTTCGGGCGAAGTCTGTCCATTCCCAAGGGTAATCAATCCACTCATCGGGTGGCTGATAAAGTTGAGCGAATGGCATAGCCCCGGCCTCCCATACGAGTTCCATCCTTGCCCTTGCGTCTGACAGGGTTTCACTCTTGTTGAATTTCAACAGGACATAACACCGCACCTTGTTTCTTGGAAGCTGGAGTAGTGCAACTGCCTTCCGTAGCGGCCTAATTGCCTCTTTCGTGTCGGCAGCGAGGAATACCTGCCTAAGTCGTAATGCCCTTATCTCGCTGGCAATTTCCTCTGTCAGGAGTCGGCTATCAAGGCCGCCACTCAATTCAACCTGATGCTGCTTTCGTAGCATGGCGAATACGTTTGTTAGGTGGCCTCTTGAACATTGGAGTATATTGTTGTCCTTGAGAACATTGCCCTCTTGGATTGGAAGTTCAAATAACCGGCCTTCCCTTTCGGGTACGAGACACCAGGGGCATCGGTTGTTACAACCTCGGCTTGTAAAGGTGATTCCACGTCGCACATACATTCCAGGAGTAAAGCCATCAGTCTCAGAACCGAGGGCACAACCGCCCAATTTAACGGGGTAATATTGCCCCCACGCTAGGGCGAGACGTTCTGCCTTTGCTCTATCCCAGGTCAAGGTGCAAGATACATGAACCTCATCGGCCTCGGGGCGAATCAGTCTTGAGGGAGGATCACCAACAAAAGACAGATCATCTTGTGGTGTGAAACTTGTCCGTCTGGGAAAGACTCTCAGAATCTTCACCCTTCCCTCCCATGACCATCAACTGAGTAACCGGGTTTCTGCTGCATCAGCTTGTCTATCTCCGCGAGGTCCTCGATTTTCGTCTCACACTCGATAGCACGGTCACCGCGCTTTGGTGGTATGAATTCCTTGCCGAACTGCTCCTTGTAGAAGCAAATTAACTTCTCTTGGTCACCGGGTTTCAAAATATCCCAAAACTTAGCCATCGTCTTAATAAAAAAAGAGGCGAGCCAGACAGCCCTTGCCGTCTTGAAGCTCGCCTCCAGTTCCTATGCTGGTCAGCTAGCTTAGCTCTTTATCCAATCTTCTCCGTTCCATATCTTTGAGTAGCGTTCCTTCATCACGACTCTTATGCCTGCTTGTTCCTTCGTAGGAACATTCTCGTAGACTAGACATTTCCTATCAAAATCATGCCAGTCTAACCCACTTACTTCCTGCAACTGGTCTTGGCGTGGTAGCCAGATATGAATAGTTGCTTTTGGTAATCTTGGCAATTCATCAATAAACCCACCTTCAAACCATAAATTATCGCCTTCATCTAAGAGTATATTTTTAGCTGGCTCATCATCACCACAAAAGATTTGATGTCTCAAGAGTGGTTGACTAGCAATATCATCATGCCAGGGAAATAACGCCTGTATCTCCTCTGCCTTCTCGCACATCTTGATATAAGTTTCACTAGTGTCCATTTTGCCCTCCTATTTTATCAAATCTAATTAGCTCTGTGCCAAGCCCATCTTCGGTATTCGCTATCCACTTACACGGGTCGCCATCCACGAACTCAACTTTCTCAAGCCGCCCATACGGATGTTTCTCTCCCCAGTCTAGGAAAGCACTTTGAGCCTTAGTAACTTTTCGGGTTATCCTTTCTTTCATACGTCTGCATTACCAACTACGTTCTTTATCGGGTGAAATAGGGCGAGAATATCTTGGAGAGCTTCCCCGTAAGCAATGCGCTGAGCCACATGGTATCTATCTTCGGGATAAGGATTCTCCACCTTCTCTATTTCTTCGGCTATTAGGGTGAGGATTTCATTGCCAATCACATCAGGCGAATCACTAATCTGTTCCATAAAATCCTGACCAAACTTTGCTATGATTGCATCTATCTTGTCTTTCATTTATCCCTCCTTTAACATCACAAATTGTGACCTTATTCAATGCTCCTGCTGTCTCCTGCTTTAATAGCTGCTTAATTCCCAGCCTTTACCTCATCCCATAGCTTCCGTAGTCCAACGGCTTTAGACGCACTACCTTCTCCTAATTCTTCTGCCAATCTAGCGAAATCCACAGGAACTCCACTAGCAGCTGAGGACATTGCATTTAGAAACTTTAAGTCAATCTTTATTCGCTCTTGTTCCTCTTCAGTAGCTTCAGCCATCACCGCTCCAATAGCCATCTTAAATTGGCTTTCCTCATCGAGGACACACCAGTGCCCTAACGCAGCTCGCATAGCAATCTTAAGCCTTTCTTCTAGTGGCTGCTTAGAATCAACCGCAGCCCTTAATTCTGCTATGCCTATCATTATCCTATTATCCATTTACCCCTCCTTCTCTAGCTCCTTTACTTTCTGAGTATATTTGCAATCCCCTCAATGTCTGCCGGCCGCCACAGCCAGACCTCTTGTCCGCAGGCTTTAAGCTCTTCAAACACCTGTTGTTGTTCAGGACTCATTTTGCCCTTCTCGCTCTTCAATTCTGCGAAGATTACACGCTTCTGTTCCTTGTTGATGAGTAATAAGTCCAGCATCCCCCTTGGGCTGTGAATTGATGTCCAAGTAAATAGAAATCTCCACCCGAAGAGGTTGCACAGGTCTCTAACCCACTCTCTCAGGTCTCTCTCGGTGACTATTATCCTATGGGTTTCTGTTTTCATAACTCAACCTTTCGCCAGCCTGCTTCACATATATCTACAAGAGCCTGTTTATAGCCACCCTGAGCAAGAGTTAAGTATGGTGGTTTATTAGGCAGGCTCTGGTCTTGAGATAATCGCACATAGCCAGCTTCTTTGTAGAGAGTGTGGATTTGGTCGGCGTGACTCATAATCGCTTCAACACCCCCAGGGTAATTATTCTTTAAGTCGTCAAAGGTATGATACATTCTAGGGTAACTATGCTCATATAAATATTGTGCTATCTTCTCTCTTAATTCATCCATATTTCCTCCTTATACTCGCTACTTTAGTATTGTCATCTAACCTTTTCCCACTCGCTTGCACCATAAGCCCACTTCAACCCATCATTAAAATTGGCTATATCACTATGGGGTCTCGCATCCTCATCTGCACACGGGATAATATCTTTGAGCAAAGAACCCCCGTTTATCACAGTGATTCCCCAGACAGCCATATCTCCTTTTCCATACTTCACTTCCAAGAGAGTGCCATCGCTGAATATAACCAATTCTCCATGCTCTCTATCGTCTGTCCCAAAATTTCCGATTTCACCAGAAATATCGCCATCAAATTCAATAAGGTCATCTGATTCACCATATACTTTTGTAGCCATATATTCCCTCCTTATACTTTCTGATTGCTTGCTTCATTTCTTGGCTCTTTTGAAGGAATACTGGGTTCAAAAAATCCCAGCTTACCCTTGCATGGTATCGGCTTATCGTATAGGATAGGGTTAGCCAGCAACAGACCATACATACCGACCTCATGCCAGGGTGAATAGAGATTGTTGTTTTCATCCCCATAGCGATACTTGCAACCGACAATATCAACTTCGCCGATGATGGCTCCACGGAAAAAGAATTTTATTGGTGTTATTGCTTCAATAGCTTTACCTATTGGCGAATCGGGGTCA